>ERZ802831.1485-NODE-1485-length-11511-cov-19.6625_pt1 | contig 11511 bp, 10 predicted proteins | sample MGYA00345655_ERZ802831 | MGnify/ENA primary metagenome ERZ802831 (study PRJEB30503, sample SAMEA104212376) | marine metagenome | biome: Westerlies Biome; feature: [SRF] surface water layer (ENVO:00010504) within the epipelagic zone...; material: water...
AGTGCATACCTTGAATTGAAGAAAAAGGATGTAAATTTGATTATTTGCCCAACAGCAATTGGAACTTGTTTTTATAAAAATGAAAAAATACAAATAGCTAATGAAAAAAAGAAATGGATTAATGTAATTGAAGCTAATAGTCTGATGAACAATATACCAATTGTAGTTGCAAATCGAATAGGTACAGAGCAGCAAAAAGATAGCTCTATTAAGTTTTGGGGATCTAGTTTTATCACTGATGCACATGGTACATCACTCAAAAGATGTAAATTAAAGCAGGGCATAATCAAATATAGATTCTATAAAAAAGAGCAAATTTCTATAAAAAAAATGTGGAATTTTCAGGATATTGGCTAAATCTGCCGATATATATTAAATAAACATGTCAAATCTATGAGTTAGATATTATAATACTGCTTGTAACAATTAGTTCTTTTAATCAAGGAGACAAAAATGAGGATAAATTTGATAGTACTGATGCTTGCTCTAATGGCTATTTCAGTATCTCAACCGTCTTTCAGTAAGACTATTTCAGAAGTTAAAATAATTTTTGCTGACAAAGAAGGCGAAGGAAAGCCTACTGATGATGAGGAACCAGATTGCGAATAATTAATTGGGAGGAGATATGTTAAAAATTAATAACTTTTTTTCAGTTGCTATTTTTTCTTTAGCCTTAGTGTCGCTATCTGCTATTGCAGGTAAACCTGTTGCTATATCTAAAGCAGATGGACCAAATTCTTTAGAAATTGGGTTATCTGTTTCAGTTGGTGAACATAAGATAATGAGAAATCAAGATAATGCTGCAACTGTAAATCCAGCGTTTGCTAAAACGTCTAGACCATGTCCACCATTCTGCATTCAACCTATGCAGTTAAGACCGGGGATAGAGACAATCGGTGAACAAGAAATCATTCATTATGCAGTAATGATGTCAAAAGGTGAAAAAATGCCTGATGGCTCAGAAATTATGGTGATTGATTCAAGAACACCTGATTGGGTTGCTAAAGGAACAATTCCTGGAGCAGTGAACCTACCTTGGACACTTTTAAGTGAAAGAAAAGGTGCTGACCCACTGTCAATCGCAGAGATAATGACAACAAAGTTTGGCGCTGAAGAACAAAATGGCTTATTTTATTTTGATAAAGCAAAAACGCTAGTATTGTTTTGTAATGGTATGTGGTGTGGTCAATCACCAAATAACATTAAAAGTTTATTAAAATACGGATATCCAGCTGACAAAATTAAATGGTATCGTGGCGGTATGCAAAACTGGGAAAACCTAGGATTCAATACTGTTAAATAGATAAGTTTATAGTTATTACAAAGCAGCACATAAATACATGTGCTGCTTTTTTTTGAGTATTTTATGAAGATTCTGTCAAAAGGTATCAACTTAGTAAGTAACCTTTCTGGTTCATCATATCTATTAGAAATAGAAAATTTAGCAAAGCATCATAAATATGTTGTTGTCCTTGTGGATAATAATCACCAGGTAGATAGTTTATTTGATGAATTGAAGAATATTTATAATGATAAAGTAATATTAAAGTTTCCTAATTATGGAGTAGCAAATTATAGTTCAACATCGATTGATCAAGATGTAATAAAAGAAAGATTAAACTGTTTGATACATATAAAAGATGATAGTGAATCTAACAAAATTATTATAGGGACTTATAAATCAATTTTTAGTAAAACACCATCTATTGAGGAAGCTAGTAAATCATGGTGTTCAATTTCAAAAAATTCTAAATACATAGAAATATTAAATTTACTAAAAAAATATGAATACAAAAAAGTAACCAAAGTTGATGAACGTGGTCAATACAGGTTATCAGGATCAATTATTGATTTCTTTTCAACTTTAGCAGATAAGCCGGTAAGAATTAATTTCTTTGGTGATGAAATTGAGACATTAAAATATTTTAGTACAATTACACAGCTATCAGATGCTGATTTAGACTCTACTGCTCTTGGATCAAGAGGTTTGTATTATCTGGATTCTAATAATATTGAAAAGTATAAGGATTATGTGTCAAAAAACTTTAATGATGAGTATAAAGATGATCTAGAGTATGAGGCAATAGTTAATGATAGAAGCGCTATTAATATACAGAACTTAGTGCCAAGTTTTTATAATGAAACATATTCACTCTTGTCATTAATTGGACAAGATTTTGTCTGTTTCATTGAAAATGATATTTTAAATGAATATAAAGAAGAATCAGAGAACTTAATAAGTAATTATAAAGAAGAATCTATTAATAGATATATTTTAAAACCTGAAGATCTAATAATTAGTAGTAAAACATTAAATAAAATTGTAGCAAATAATTATTTTTACTTATCAGCAAATACTCATACTAGTGTTCCCACGATTAAATCTTCTTATAGCCCTCTACCCTCTGTTTCAATTAATTATAATTATAAGAATCCATTTACTAATCTTGAAAATCTTTATAATGAATCAACATATACTTATACATTCTTTATACAAAGAAACGATAACTTTAAAACTATAATAAATTATTTTAAAAGTAAAAATATATCATATAAAGAAATTGACCGCCTTGATGATAAATATAGTGGTATACGTATATTTAGAAGTGATATAAATCAAGGCTTCATTGATAATAGTAGTAAAGTTGTATACATAAGTTCAAATGATTTATTTGGTTTAATAAAAGCCAGAATATCAAAAAATAAATCAATAAAAACTATCTTAATAGATAATCTAAATGATCTAAAAATAAATGAATTAGTCGTCCATCAAGAACACGGCATTGGAAAATATAGGGGTCTAATTACGATGAACATTGAAAGTAAAACTACAGAATTAATAAAAATAGAGTATGCAGATAATAACAATCTATATATGCCGATAACATCAATTTCCTTGATGCAAAGGTATATTGGAAATTCAGGTTTAAATACAAAATTAGCTAATTTAGGTTCAGATAAATGGTTAAAAATAAAACAAAGGGCTAAAAAGAAAATACAAGATATTGCTGCAGAACTTCTACTAGTTCAAGCAAAAAGGGAATTGCATAAAGGTTATAAGTATGATTTTGATATAAATGGTTATGAGAAATTTTGTAAATTATTTCCTTATGTTGAGACTGAGGATCAACTAAATTGTATTAATGAAGTGATTGATGATATGTGCTCTTCAAAAGCAATGGATCGTATTGTTTGTGGTGATGTTGGTTTTGGGAAAACTGAAGTAATTCTTAGGGCTTCATTTATAGCAGCAAATAATAAAAAACAGGTTGTTATCATTGTTCCAACGACAGTATTGGCAAAACAACATTATCAAACTTTTAAAAATAGATTTAATACTTATAATTTTAAAATAAATTTAATGACGAGAGTATTATCTTCATCAGAAAAAAATACATCATTAGAAGAAATTAAACATGGTAATGCTCAAATAATAATTGGAACTCATGCACTTTTAAATAAAAGTGTAAAATACAATGATTTGGGTTTACTTATCATAGATGAAGAGCACAAGTTTGGTGTTAAACACAAAGAAATAATAAAAGGTATAAAAGAAGATATCGATGTTTTATCCCTTACTGCGACACCAATCCCAAGAACTCTTAATTCAGCATTATCAGAGATAAAAGATATGAGTATTATTAATACTCCTCCTGTAGGTAGAAAGAACATAGTAACTAATATTATAGAAAGGTCTGATACGCTGATTGGTCAATATATTGATAGAGAAATAAATAGAGGTGGGCAAGTTTTATTTGTACATAATAATATAGATACAATGGATGAAGAAATAAATTTTATTAAAAAAATTAATAATAAATATAAAATCGAAAAAGTTCATGGAAGACTAACAAATAAAGAAATTGAAATGATAATGAGTAACTTCATCAATGAGAAAATAGATATCTTGATATGTACAAGTATAATAGAAAGTGGTTTAGATATGGCAAATGTAAATACAATAATAATTAATAATGCCCAGAATTTTGGATTATCACAACTTCATCAAATAAGAGGAAGAGTAGGAAGAAGTAATAAGCAAGCATACGCCGGTATAATATTATCTGATAGAAAAAGAATAACGAAGGATGCTAATTTAAGAATAGATGCTTTTATTAAAACAGATAGTTTAGCAGGTGGACTAGACATTGCTGGTCATGATCTAGATATTAGGGGTGCTGGCGAAATACTTGGAGAAGAACAAAGTGGACAAATACTTGAAATTGGATATGGTATGTACACATCTATGTTGTCTAAAGCAATTAATCAAATAAAAAATAATAAAATTGATGAAATTAAACAACATGTAGAAGTTGATGCCTATATATCAACACTAATACCTCAGGAATATATAGAAGATATTTTTTTAAGATTAGAATTTTATAGTGATATATCTAATGTTCATAATGAATATGAGTTAAATCAAATTATAGCAAAACTGGTTGATATTTATGGCCCTCTTCCAGAATATTTAGAGAACCTTCTTGATCTTACGAGAATTAGAATAGCAGCAAATGTAATCAATGCTGAAAAAGTAAAAATAAATCAGGAAAGTACGATAATTACTTTAAATAAAAAAAGTCTTATAAATCATGATAATCTTATAAATAAATATGTTAACAAAGGAAACATAATACTTTTAAATGAGTTTAATTTTAAGTATAAATACCCATCAGAGAAGTGCTTTTCTGATATCTGTAACGAAGTTATAACTATTTTCGAATCGATATCTAATTAAATTAATCTTTATTAATAAATACTGTTGTTGTTGGGTATGCAATTTCTGCATTATGCTGTTCTATGATTTCAGCAACTTTTAGCAGAACATCTTGTTTAATTCTTAGAAATTCCTCCCAATCTTTAGTTTTTGTGAAAGCGTATATGAAAAAGTCACATGAAGAGGCTGAAAAACTTTTGAAATAGACTTTTGCTTTTTGTGTTTGATCAATATCAGGATTACTTTCTAATATATTATTAACGTCTTGAATTATATCTGTCATTTTATTCAAATCATCATAACGTATCCCTATTGTTTCATTAATTCTTCGATTAGACATTCTGGTTGCATTCTCTACTATAATACTTGAAAAGGCAGTATTGGGAATATAAAGAACATTTTTAGAAAATGTTCTCACCACAGTTAGTCTCCAACCAATTTTCTCAACTATGCCTTCAATATTCCTATCAGGAGATTTTATGAATTCACCTACTCTAAATGGTCTATCAAAAAATATCATCATGCCACCAAAGAAATTAGATAGTAAATCTTTTGCAGCAAGACCAACAATTAATCCTCCAACTCCACCAAATGCAAGTAAACCAGATATGCTTAGACCTATCTCTTGCATAATTATTAAAGCAGTGATTACTACGACCAATATTTTTAAGATTCTTACAACAATTTCATAAGTCTCAGTAATTAAAGTTATGTCGTCTTCACTTGATAGATTTTTAGTGAAAGGCTTGAGCTGTAGGTAATAGTTTAAACCTCTAAGTAATGACCATGAAATGACGATTACAATTAGAGAAAATACAGCAGATGAAAGACTAAAACTTAGGTTTAATACTTCATTTTTATTAAAGTAATCAGTAATTACAAATATATATCCAAATATAATTAAGTAAGTAGAAGGTGTTTTTATAGAAAATAAGATTAGTTCATCATAAACGGTATTAGTTTTTTGAGATAAGGCAAAGATAACATTTATTAACTTGTTCTTAATGAAAAAGAGAAATAGAGTGATCAGCGTAATGGTTATTAAACTGGAATGTGCGTTATTTAATAGTATATCCATTATTCTTTTATGTGCCTTCCGACTACTTCAGTAGCTTTTCGATATGTATTCACATCTCCCTTATTATATGTTAATTCATGTAAACATGGTAAATTTATATTTCTAGGATGAAAGTTATGAGAGTTTAACTTATCTAGATATTCATTTTTATAAAATAGATAACTTCTTTTTTCTTCAATAATTTTCTTATCTTGCATGGTTGTTACTATTGCCATTGAGCATCCTTCTGCGAGAGTTTTTTCTAGTATACTTAGTTTACTTAATTCAGGATAATGTTTCTTTATGCCAAGCATTTCTAGATCATCACTAATAAAAAACGGAAACTTGCCAAATACTTTACTAGGGATTTCATTAAGCCATTTAGATGAAGTAGTAACTGGATCTTTAGATATATTATTAAACTGTATATGGCTTGTCATGATTGGAATATCTTGTTTGTTATAAATTTTCTCAAAAACAATCAAATGCTTATGAATCTCTTCCCATGACATTTTGCAACTCATGAGATCTGTATGTGTGTCACCTGAAACACAACCATGCCCCGGATAGTGTTTTAAAGTAGGAATGATTCCATTATCTATTAAGCCATCTATATATGATAATGATAATCGGACAACATCAATCGAAGATTTTGAAAATGTTCTAGAACTTAGAACATTACTATTTGTTGATAAGTCAACTACTGGTGAGAAATTAACATCAACTCCAATTTCTTTAAGCTCATATCCTGCAATATATCCTACATAATATGCAATTTTTTCTCCCAAATTAGGATCTTCTTCATAAATATTACCTATAGAATTAAAAGATGGTAAAGAAGTAAATCCTTTTTTAAATCTTTGAACTCTTCCTCCTTCATGATCAATTGCAATTAATAAGTTACTATTAATACTTTTAATATTAGCAATAAGTGATTTTATTTGATCGAGATTAATAAAATTATGTTCAAAAAGTAAGACGCCACCAATAAATTTATTATTCAGTATCTCTGCTTCTTCATCAAGAAGAGTCTCTGTATCTAAATTAATAATTAAATAACCTTGATTATCTTTCATTTGAAATTAGAATAGTCGAATAACATGCAACAGCTTTATGCTCACCGATCATACCTATTTTTTGTGATGTGGATGATTTTATACTTATCTGACTAATGTCAATACTCATAATATTAGCAATGCTTTTTCTCATATCCATAATATGGTCTTGTAAAAAAGGACTCTCAATGACTATAGTTATATCAATATTATTAATCATATAATTAGACTGAGTAATCAGCTCACACGCATGTTTAAGTATTTTTACACTTTGAATATTTATATTCTCTTTATTTGATGGAAAATGTGTACCTATATCGCCAGCTGCAAGAGAGCCGTATATGGCATCTGAGAGAGAATGCAGTACAATATCACCGTCAGAATGTGCTACTACCGTATGATTAGAATCAATTCTTATGCCGCCCAACATGATGTAACTGCCCTCTTCTAGCTTGTGCATATCATAGCCAAATCCAACCCGTGTAGTAATCATAATAGTCTCTTTATAACCTCTATATCCTCTAAAAATGTTACTTTGATATTATCAGGACTTGATCTGACAATGGAACAATTGAAATCATTCATCATCATTGCTTCGATATCATCATCAATATGATATCCATTACTGATAGTTTTTACTATTGACTCATAAAGCTTCGTTGTTTTAAAAATTTGTGGTGTGAATGAAGACCATAATTTATCTTTGTATAAATTATTAAGTATTTTGTTATTTTTAACATCTTTCAAAGCATTGGTTAAAGGATACCCTAATGTCGAAGCATCAATATCTGATTTCATAGATGCTATTAATTTATTTATATCATCAATATTTAAAATTGGACGTGCTACATCATGGATTAATGTATATTTAGTTTGGAGATTATTTTGAAATATATTCTCAAGTGCTACATGTAATGATTTTAAACGGCTAGAAGAGCCATAAATTACATTTTCATTATTTTTGAGTTTATTAATAACTACCTTTCTATTGGAAACTATGAATATATTTGATTCAGGGAAATATTTATTAAAGAATAATCTTGAGTGATTTAAAATACTCACTTTATTAATTATCACATTTTGTTTTATCTGGCTAGATTTAAAACGCCTACTACTGCCTGCGCCTAACAATACAACAGAAATATTTTTGTTCATTTTTTTATAACTTGTACAAAGGTTTCATCTTTTTTGACTAAGCCTAAATTATATCTAGCAAAGTTTTCTAGTGCATGAGTTGATGATGATAGATCTTTAATTTCATTTTCAAGAATAGTGTTTTTAATAGTAATTTTTTGAATATCTTCTAGAAGTTTATTATTTTGTTGATTAAGGAAAAAAAAATCTGAAATATTGTTATTTTTAAATATGATTGAATACTGCAAGTTTCCTAATACCAATATACCAAGTAAAAATAAAAGTTTTTTCATCTAATTGAGATATTTATCCAATTTATTGTTTACTACATGTTTAACTATATTTTCTTCTATTCTAATTAACTGGTTGTACTTTGCCACCCTATCAGATCTTGACATAGAGCCAGTTTTAATTAATCCAGATGATGTTGCAACTGCTAAATCTGCTATCGTAACATCCTCAGTTTCACCAGATCTATGAGATATGATGTAATTATAATTATTATCTTTGGCCATTTTTATAGCTTCCAATGTTTCTGTAATTGTACCAATTTGATTAAGTTTAATGAGTATAGAATTAGCTATATTCTTTTGAATCCCTTTATTAAAAATTTTAGGATTAGTCACAAACAAGTCATCACCTACTAATTGAGTATTCGAGCCTAGTTCTTTAGTAAGTTTTTCCCAGCCTAACCAATCATCCTCTGCAAGGCCATCCTCAATTGATATAATTGGATAATCATTTCTTAGTTTAACTAAGTAATTAATAAATTCATCACTAGTCAGCTTGAGATTTTCTGACACAAGAGAATAAACGTTATTATCATAGAATTCGCTGCTTGCAACATCCAAAGCAAGGTATACGTCCTTTCCTGGATTATATCCAGCTTTTGAGATTGAATCTAAAATTATATCAATTGCTTCTGAATTACTGTTAAGATTTGGCGCAAATCCTCCTTCGTCACCAACAGAAGTAGGCATATTTAATTTATTCAAAGCATCTTTAAGTGTGTGAAATATTTCAGCACCGGCTCTTATAGAATCAGTAATTTTTTCAAAACCTACAGGTAATATCATAAATTCTTGAAAGTCCAATTTGTTATTTGCATGAGCGCCCCCATTGATAATATTCATCATTGGTATTGGGAGCATATATGATGATTCTTCTGTAAGTGATTGATATAATGGGATATTAAGTTTATTTGCTTTTGCATTTGCGAATGCAATACTTAGTGCAAGTATGGCATTTGCCCCAAGCCTTTCCTTATTATGAGTACCATCAAATTCTATTAGGAAGTTGTCAAATGATGATTGATCATATTCCGTATCTAAACTTATTTTACTAGATATCACATTATTAATGTTATTGATTGCATTATTAACTGATTTGCCTAGATAAGTACTCGGATCTTTATCTCTAAGTTCTAGAGCTTCAAGTTTGCCAGTTGATGCGCCAGATGGGACGGCGCCTCTCCCTATAGTTCCGTCGTCAAGAACTATATCAGCTTCACATGTAGGATTGCCTCGTGAATCTATAATCTGTCTCCCAAATATCTTTTTTATCTTTAACATTTAACTCATTAAACTCCCTTTCTTATAGTCTTATCTATATCGATTATTTCTTTTAATAGATTCTCTAATTCATTGATATTCATAGAGTTATCCCCATCACTTATAGCCTTTGATGGATCTGGATGTGACTCAATAAATAACGCATCAATACCTATCGCTACCGCGGCCTTCGCTAAAGGAGAAATAAATTTACTATCTCCACTTGAGACTCCTTTATTTGCGCCTGGCTTTTGTACAGAATGAGAAGCGTCATATACAATAGGACAGCCGTTTTCTTTCATGATAACCAAAGATCTCATATCTGAAACCAAGTTATTATACCCGAACATATAACCTCTTTCACATAAATATATATTTTTGTTACTTGTTGAATATGCCTTCTCTAAAACAAATTTCATTTCTTCAGGTGAGGTGAATTGGCCTTTTTTAATATTTACAGGTTTATTAGTAGAGCAAACTTTTAATATGAAATCAGTCTGTCTGCACAAAAATGCTGGAGTTTGTAAGACATCCACTACATCAGCAACTTCATCAAAAGGAGTATATTCATGAACATCAGTTAGAACAGGAATATCTAGATCATTCTTTACTTTTTCAAGTATTTTTAATCCCATATCGATGCCAATACCTCTTTTTGAATTAACAGATGAACGATTGGCTTTATCAAAAGATGATTTATATATAAAGTTGATACCCAGCTTATCAGTTATTGTTTTTAAGAATTCAGCTGTATCAAGTGCCATTTTTTCAGATTCAATAGCACATGGACCAGAAATTAGAGTTAAATAGTCTTTCGATACTAGATTTATTTTACTTTGTTTCATATGCAGTCTTTATAAAGCTATTAAATAAAGGATGTCCTTTCAATGGAGATGAGGTGAATTCAGGATGAAACTGACTTGCTAGATACCAAGGATGATGTTTAATTTCTAACATTTCCATAAGAACTTTATCTCCTGAGTATCCAGAAAATAGTAAATCTGTATCATTAAACTCGTCTACAAATTTATTATTGACCTCATATCTGTGTCGATGTCTTTCAGAAATGATATTTTTCTTATAAAGTGAATGAGCCAGTGATCTTTTAACTAACGTGCATGATTGTGCACCCAGGCGCATGGTTCCGCCCAATTGATGTATAGAGCCCTTTAGTCTACCTTTTTTATAATCATCCCATTCTGTAACAAGTGATATAACAGGAAATGGCGTTTTCAAGTCAAATTCTGTACTATTTGCATTTTTGAAACCAAGAATATTTCTCGCAAATTCAATAACAGATATCTGCATACCAAGACAAATTCCAAAGTATGGGATATGATTTACTCTGGCAAAGTTAGCAGCAAGTATTTTACCTTCAACTCCACGGTTCCCAAAGCCACCTGGAACAACAATCCCTTGAAGATTCTTTAGCCGTTTAATATTCTTTTTTGTAATATCCTCTGAGTCAATAAAATCTATTTCTAAAGAATTATTATTATAAACAGAGGCATGAAGTAGTGATTCATTTAAAGATTTATATGAATCTGCGAGATCAACGTATTTGCCAATCATGCCAATCTTAACTTTTCTGCTACACTTTTTAAGTTTATTGGTAAATGTTACCCATGGCTTGATAACTGATTTTTTATGAGGAACTTTAAGTTTTTTCAGGATGTATTCATCAATATTTTGATTCTTATAATATATCGGAATTTCATAAATAGACTCAGCATCTTGTGCGGAAAAGACAGCTTTTTTATCTACATTTGTAAATAAAGATATTTTGTTTTTTATATTATCATCTATAGTGTTCTTTGCTCTACATAATAGAACATCTGGCTGAATACCAATAGATCTTAATTCTTTTACTGAATGTTGTGTTGGCTTTGTTTTAATCTCATTTGTTACATCTACTTTGGGTAGAAGAGTTAAATGTATAAATAATGTATGACTATCATTCATTTCCATATTAAGTTGTCTTATAGCTTCTAGAAATGG
>ERZ802831.1498-NODE-1498-length-11464-cov-10.0058_pt1 | contig 11464 bp, 6 predicted proteins | sample MGYA00345655_ERZ802831 | MGnify/ENA primary metagenome ERZ802831 (study PRJEB30503, sample SAMEA104212376) | marine metagenome | biome: Westerlies Biome; feature: [SRF] surface water layer (ENVO:00010504) within the epipelagic zone...; material: water...
AAATGCCTCACGATAATTCAATAGACACCACCTCGCTTGCTACAGAGCTAACCACGACTCTGGAAGCGAATGGTATCGATGCCATGTTTCAAAAACTTGAGAATTCACTTCGTCATTCTTGTCGTTGGCACAGCCTCTTCGATGCCCATCTCTTACGAGCCCGTGCAACTCTCGGACTCCCTCTTGTTGGACCTGTGGCAGACGCTGATAAGGAGACTAAGAAAAAACTTGATGAGCAAACAATTGCTGCATGCCGGGAAGTTGGCTGGAAGTTTTTTGATGAAGGGCAGATTGCTTCCGGATGGATGTATCTACGAGCAGCCGTTGAAACACACGAGGTCATAGATAAGCTCAGCCAAATCGCCTCTCGGCTCCTTGAACAAGAAGAGTCTGTGGCTGATGAAGAAGAATATCAGCCGCTTCAGGAAATCATCCAATTGGCCCTCTGGGAAAACCTTGACCCCGCTCTTGGTATCCGTGTGATGCTGGCTGCTCAGGGAACCTGCAATGCCGTTACCGCTTACGAACAGTCTGTTGCTGGACTTCCCCCAACGCAACAGGAACCTGTTGCAAAAATCATGATCAACCATCTCCACGAAGAGGTGTTTGAAAATCTGTCCAGAGACCTTATTGAACGTGAACTGGTTGATGTGAATAGAATCGATGAAATAAAGAATCGCCAAGGCACACTTGTCGATCTTCTAGAAGCTGCTGATGGTCTTTCGAACGAAGAAAGCATTCATGTAGATGCCTCACACCTCCAGGCAGTACTTCGATTTGCCAGAATATGTACTGATTCTGCTGACGTTCAACGCGCCCACGCTCTGGCATGCTATGCATGCCGCCTCCCGAAGGAATTCCAGTATGCGGGTGATACGCCATTCTCAGATTTTGGAGTAGCGTCGCGCCTCTTTTACTCAGCACAATTGGACAAAGAAGCTGATCAAGCCATTGCATTTTTTAGACAGGAAGCAGAACAGGCAAATGAGTATGAGGCCCCCACCGCCTGGGATGTGCTCGCAGTATTAGCAGCTCGGATCAATCGACCAGATGACGCACTCAGCGCCATTCTTGCTCGCCCCGCCGAAACAGGCCCATCCCACAATTCACCACTTGCTGCAACGCTACCGCCGCTTGTGGAACTATCACACAAAGCTGGTGGTGGTGAAAAACTACGAGCCGCATGTATTGAGAGAGATGATCTTATCACCTACGCTGCATCACTTGCTCGTGATAGTGCACCATAGAAAATATTATTTCGACACAGTTGGGGTCTGCTGTCAGTCAAGCCAGTATCGCGGCTTCAAACAATTCAACCAACCTCGTGGGCCGCAGGTATGACAGGCATATTCAGTTGTATAGCCACACTGCTTTGGTGACCAAAACCCTTTTCCTGGGGGCATCTGCCAGGGCGCGAGGAGATCGAGTGAGGGCGACTGAAAGCCTCCTCCGACCCACTCATTCCTGCAGTTACAGGGATCCGGATGAAACGGTTCATCACAAAACGCACCCCAATACCGTGGGCCACAGCCGGTATCACCACAGGGCGGTGTCTTCCCGCCGTAAGGGCCTTTGCATTTTCTGCACTCACCAGCCGATGCAGAACAAACAAATTGTCCTGTAGAACAAATAAGAACAGCACATAGTACGATCAGTTGTAGAGCAGTATTTTTCATACAGACGATATCGACAGACCACGTGTGACGCTGTTTGGGAAAAGAATTCCGCTGGTAACGACTCTATGGCTTCACCAGAGTCACAGGGTTTCCCATTTTCCACCAACTGCGGCAATAGAGTGAATTAACGCACATCCACAACATCGGCTGGGGCATTTGCAAGCGCTCGTTCATAGACTTTCTGATACTGCTGAGCACTCACCTCCCAAGACCAATCTTGCTGCATAACGCGATAGACAAGGTCTTGCCAAAGCGTTTTATTCCCATGGGCAGCGAGGGCACGCTGAACAGCTTCTTCAAGAGAAGCTGATTGAAAATCCTGAAAGACAAAACCGCTTGCCGTGCCATCAGCACGTGTCTGATCGTTGACATCAACAACCGTATCTACAAGACCACCAGTGGCTCGAACGACGGGAATCGTGCCATAACGAAACGCATAAAGCTGTGCTAGACCACAGGGTTCATACTGGCTTGGCATGAGGAGAATATCCGCTGCTGCCTGAATCAGATGTGCGAATACTTCATCAAAACCGATCACCACATCAATAGCACCTGGATGCTCCGAGGCGACAACTTTTAGTGCTTCTTCCAATTGGGGATCACCAGCACCCAATACAACAAATCTCGCATTCCCTGATCCTGCCATACGGTGAAGAAGGTCGAGTACAAGACTGACACCTTTCTGTTCAGCAAGGCGACCAACAAATGCCACCAATGGGCGATCATCAGGAGCGGCATGTCCAAGCCGAGCAGCAAGTGCAACTCTCGCCGTATACTTCCCCTGCTTGAAGTCATCATCACTGTAATGCCGAGGAATCAACTCATCTGTTCTCGGGTTCCACGTCTCAACGTCAATTCCATTGACTATGCCAGTTAAATCAGACGCACGTCCTGCGAGCACTCCTTCAAGTCCACAACCGCCAGGGGCAGCCTGTATCTCCTGAGCATAGGTTGGACTTACTGTTGTCAATTGATCTGCAAAAACAATACCTGCTTTCAGCATATTGAGTTGGCCATAAAACTCGAGCTGCCGCCAGTTGAAGTACTTCCAGTGAAATCCGGTCAGAAGCATGTCCCAATGCCAAAACATTCCCTGGAAGGCCACATTATGAATTGTTAGAACGGAACGAGCCTCTGACAGCGTTGGCCACGACTGATACAGCAGTTTCTGGTATGCGGGGACAAGACTCGTCTGCCAGTCATGGCAATGAATAATATCAAAGGCATGAGGCTGTCGAGCAGCCACCTCAAGCGCTGCTCTTGAAAAGAAGATAAATCGTTCAGCATTATCGGCATAGTCTTCCGCGCCACCATAGAGGGTGTCTCGATCGAAGCAATGCGTATTCCCTATGAGAAAAACATTATGTTTTTGATCCGGAAGGGAACATGAATAAATAGTGGCTTCAAGATTTCGCTGCCCAACGGGAACGGAAAACTGCATATCCGTTTTCTGGATTGGCAGATTTTTTTCAAAAACCTCACGATAGGCTGGTACAACGAGCGTGCAGTCACAGCCCGCACGCTCAAGCGCATCTGGAAGCGCACCGGCGACATCGGCAAGCCCCCCAGTCTTGGCAAAAGGTGTTGCCTCGCTAGAAATCTGCAGTACCCGCATCCGGACAGTATTCTCCTCAGACGCTCTCTCCTACCGATCATGAACGAAACCCGCTACCGTGTAGCATACCCTCCAGCCTTAGAGATGACTTCCTCCGACGGTGTTCGATATGCCACTTGTAAACCCCGCTAGCGTATTTAATCTCCGATTTCCCTGTCTTTGGAGGGAACGGCTCTGGCCTCCAGCAGAAAGCCATATCGACAAGTCGTGCTCTCTACCGCGGCTGGCAGGACTAGCGGGCGTGCCTGATATCCTCGAAATTGCCATCGGCTGGAACGAAGCAGGATTCGGTATTCGTGCACAAGTTGAAGGACTTTCAGGGAATCGCTGGTGTCAGCCAACAAAACCTGAAGATAGTGACGGACTCCATCTCTGGATTGCAACTCGTCCAACGGGTGAAAGTCACCGCGCGGGCCGTTTCTGCCGACGGCTCGCTCTTCTTCCAACTGGTGGTGGAAAATCTGCGGACAAACCGGTAGCTGTTGCTGCGCAAATTCCACGAACGAGTGAAGAGGCCTCCCCGTTGCCTCCTGAGGCAGTTTTCATTGAATCAGTCACATCCGAAACAGGGTGGAAAATAGAAGCTTTTCTCACAGCTGCCGCGCTTCCAGGATGGGACCCCGAGGAAAGCCCACGACTTGGTTTTTTTGCTGCAACCGTTGATCGACGTCTTGGAAAGATACCTGCCTTTGGGACACCCGAATTTCCTTGGGAGAGTGATCCAACAACCTGGGCCGAATTACTACTCACCCGTTAAGGAGGAAATGGAAATATTTTTTATGACGGAAAGTAAGGACTACCCTACAGAAGGCTTCCTGGCTTAATGAGATCGCTTAGTAAGGGACTTCCAACGAGTCGTTGAGTGACTGAATACGAAGCCGAGCAGGTGGCAAACTCTTGTGAAAAATTTTCCCGTATGGCTTGGTAATCATTCGAGGGTCAAGAATAATTACTCGCCCCGTATCCTCTCGGGTGCGGATCAATCGGCCAAAACCCTGCTTCAGTTTGATCACTGCCTCAGGCAATTGGTATTCAGCAAAGGCATTCCCACCAGCCTGTTTGATGGCCTCGATGCGAGCGGCAATAAGTGGGCGGTCAGGCACCGCAAACGGAAGGCGTGGAATAATCACCTGAGTGAGCAGGTCACCAGGAAGATCAATACCCTGCCAGAAGCCATCTGTACCAAGAAGTACTGCCTGTGGGGTACTACGAAATTCTTCCAGCATCTGTCCACGAGAGAGTCCGTCGGCCTGACTCACGAGTCGAATCTTGTTACGAATACAAAATCCAGCAAGTTCACCCGATGCGCTGGCAAGTGCTTGATGACTTGTAAAAAGCACCATTGTCCTGCCTTGCTGATCAACCACAAAGGAACGAAGCATTTCTGCGACTGCCCGATCATACTCGTGTTTACTACTTGGATCTGGCAGCCGGTTTACAAGAACAAGTTCTGCTTGTGATTCATAATCAAATGGACTGTCTAACTGACGCTTGATTGCTGATTCGACGCCAAGCCTTTCGCACAAATAATGAAAACCGATCTCTTTGGCATCATGTTCGTTCTCTGTATCAAAAGTATCATCGAATGCCTCGCTTTGAGTTCCTGTTGAAAGCGTCGCGCTGGTGAGAACTACTGTATCTACTTTGCTGAAGAGATCTCTCCGCAAAACACCACTCACATCAATCGGTGAACTTGCCAACTTTACACGTGGTGCACCACGGCGACTATTTGCTAATTCAACCCACCAGACACTTCCGGGGTCATCCTGTTCCAACCAGAAACGAATTGACCCAGCCTGTGATGTCAGACGATCGGCGAGTGACTGAAAGTCTTGTCTTTCGGCATCGCTTGAAAGCCGATCAGATGCTTTTCTTATCTTCCGTCCTAACGACAAAAGAACCTCTCCTAACGTGTTGGGAACAAGATTGGGCTCTAAGATTCGCCAAGGCCCGTCGCCACGATCCGCAACAGCGTGAATTATCCCAGAAAAAAAATCCTCCGCGATACGGCGAGCCTGAATAACATCTGGCCGTAGGTCATCAAGTTTATAGTGCACCAGCAGACCACGATTTGTCCGCTCGTTATAGAGACGCGAAAGGAGCCGCTCAGCCGCAATACTCGACAGCCCAACACCGAGGTGGTCACTGGCGACCGACTCGACCATATGTGCTTCGTCTAAAATGACAATGTCATACTCAGGAAGAAGGCTTACTCCACTTCGACGCAACGCAAGGTCTGAGAAGAAAAGAGCATGATTCACAACAAGGACCTGCGCATTATTCATACGCCTTCGAGCTGCAAAATAATGGCAGTCACTATACCGGGGGCAGGTGCGACCCATGCAGTTTCCAGAGTCGCTATGAACTTCATCCCATACTGAACTGCGCGGAATTGTTGGCAGATCTGCCAGGGAACCGTCACGTGTATTTCCTGACCACTCAAGAAGTCCGTCCAGCTCTGCGACTTCTTCATCATATTGAAACAGACTTCCCTCGCGCTCCTTCGCAAGCTCCATCCGACGAAGACTGATATAATTCCCACGCCCTTTGACCAGCACGGCGGAAAACTCATGTGGCATGACTGCCGATACCAACGGAATATCTTTCTTCACCAATTGTTCTTGTAATGCAATCGTATGAGTCGCGATGACGATCCGACGAGGCCGCTTCTCATTTGTCTTTTCTGATTTTTGATCCTCATGTCCAGTTTGCTGCTGTTGCTCCGGCTGGTTCTCTTCTTGATGGGCCTGATCTGCTGTAGCCGCCAGCACAGCGGGTATGAGGTAGGCAAGGCTTTTGCCGGTTCCAGTCCCAGCCTCAATAATTGCATGCTTTTTTTGATCAATTGCAGCCGCAACGAGGTCAGCCATAACAATCTGCTGGGGGCGGGGTTCCCAGCCCGGAATACGAGCAGCAAGTCGACCGTTCGGCGCTAAAAAAGACGAGGGTGAATCCATACGAACAATCTACACGGAAAGTAGAAACGCCTGATGAGAACGGTTGGTAGACTACTCTTTCCTGTTTTGGAGATACAGCAGATACATTTGGGCCTTAAATAAAACCGGTAAATCCTCGACGCATACGACAGATATCATTATGAGTGAAAAATCAGACGGAAAAGCCTGGGGTGGTGTCTTCCGCGTACCAACAGACCAACGAGTTGAATCCTTCTCGGAAAGCATTTCTTTCGACCAACGGTTGGCTGACGACGACATTGACGGATCGATCGCCCACTCACAAATGCTTGCTGAGTGCGGGTTACTCACGCAAACCGAAGCAGATGCTATTCGCGAGGGCCTTGAAGAAATTCGAAAAAATATTCGTGAAGGGACATTTCACTTCACTGCCAGTAAAGAAGATATCCACCTTCATATCGAATCTGCACTTACAGAAAAACTGGGGGATACTGGCCGGAAACTCCATACTGCACGAAGTCGAAATGATCAGGTCGCTACAGACCTTCGTCTCTTTTGCCGACGTGCGATTGATCGTATAGATGCCGGTATCCTTGAATTGCAAAAAGCATTTCTTGAGATGGGTGGTCGAGAACATGATCTCATCATACCCGCGTACACACACCTTCGACGCGCCCAGCCTGTTCTTGCAGCACATCAACTATTAGTGTGGTGTGAAAAATTTGATCGTGATCGACAACGACTTGCTGATTGTCGACAGCGGACAAACATTATGCCGTTAGGTTCAGCGGCACTCGCCGGTACAAGTCTGCCAATTGATCGGTCAAAGACACAGACAGCACTTGGGTTCGATGCAATCGCTCCAAATAGTCTTGATGCTGCCAGCGACCGAGACTTTGTCTGTGAGCTTGCGTTTGTTCTCTCACTGACCGCAGTGCATCTCTCCCAATGGGCTGAAGAGTGGATTATCTACAGTACTGATGAGTTTGGCTTTCTCAAACTCCCGGAAGCATTCTGTACGGGCAGTTCCATCATGCCTCAAAAGATTAATCCGGATGTACTCGAATTGGTGCGTGGAAAGTCTGCACGAGTGATTAGTAACGTTCAGCAAATTCTTGTATTACTCAAAGGACTTCCAACTGCCTACAACCGAGACCTGCAGGAGGATAAGGAGGCTGTCTTCGATTCAATTGATACGCTCGAAACGATGCTTGGTGTCGCTGCACCGCTTGTAGCTGGCACACATTTTGATCGAAAACGGATCGGTGAATCAATTGAAAAAGGACATCTTGATGCAACGACCCTCATGGAGGCACTCATCGTTGAAGGTGTGCCGCAGCGGACCGCACACGAAACCGTTGGCAAACTTGTACGACTTGCCCTGACAAAAGGGTGCAGTCTGGCTGAACTTACTGATGATGCCTGTCGGGCAGAATATGACGGCTGGAAGGCCTCTCTACGGCAGGCTTTGGGGTCCTCACGGGCAGTTGAACGGATGGTGAGTTTTGGCTCGACCGCTCCGGCTTGTGTTGCCGAACAACTTGCTGCGTGGCGGCAGAAACTGGAGACTGCCGCGAAGTAAGTTCGTTAGTAGTGAAGGACGACACGTGGCTAGAAAAGGTTGGCTCACCTGGTGGTTGTCTCTGGGGATTTTTGTGGTCCTGTCTGCCCCAGCTTTTACGGAAACAACTGAGGGCAAGAAGCGTTCGAACCCACTTGACCCTTTTCAATGGGCCGTTGTCGATTCCCTGAGATACCCGAAACGGACAACGCCCCAGGAACTCCTTGAGGCCGCAATACGTGCCGCCTCTGTTGAGGCTCTTGATCCCACCACAAAGTTTCTCGAACAATTTGATGAAGCCTTGGCAAAAGAGCCTGATAAAGAAGCGGCTCTTGCGCACCTTGGTGAGTCTTTCCAGACTGCTGAACTGAGTCGCCTCGAGAGATTTCTGAAGCAAACCGCTCAGCCCGAACAGGCAGATGCGGTAGCGTTCCTCATTGATGGCATGCTAAACGCTGCTCAGAAAAGAAGAACTGATACTTCGAGGCTGAAACAAGCTGCTGTTGATTTGGGTTCTGACAATGTTTTCGCGCGGCAACAAGCGGCTACGACGCTCATGGAGGGCGGAACATATGCACTTCCAATGCTGGTTGGAATTCTTATGGAAACAGTTTCTGCTGACGACGAAACACCGTTATCCAAGACAGATTTTCGGACAAGGAAGCTTGCTGAAACAATTATTGAACAGCTGGGAGAAAGAGGTGTTCGAGCATTAACATCTTGGCTTGGCTCTGATGATATTCAACGGTTCCCAGGAATCATTCATGCTCTAAGCATCCTCGTTGATTCCGGATGCTTACCAGCGGGGGAGAAAACGAATCCTAATGCAGCTGCAAACTTAGATTTGGCAAGTGTTCTCTTTGCACCAGCTTGTATTCCTGAATTCGGTGAAACAACACGAGTGGCGGCGTTGCAACTCTTGGTCAAACTTGAACAACAGGGTCATACTGACTTCGGTGGCAGGCCGTTTACTCAGGACCTTGCCTGTCAGATGCTTACCACAAAACTTGATCAACTCCTCACGCCAGCCGGCATTCCAGTTCCTGACAGCCTTACCGAGGGTGAAGCCTCGATCACGAGCCCAAGGCCGACAGTGGAGCAGTATCTCTGGGTCACACAAACAAGCCGACCTGAGATTCGGTATCTGCCGCCTGTCGCTTGTCGAAGCCTTCGTGCTGAACATCTTGCAAAAGATCTTTCCAGACTTAAGTGTGTGCATCCACGCACGGTGCGTCTTATGCTTTTAGCGCAATACGAAAAGTTGCTTATTTTTCAGGATGACCATATTCAGAATGACCATTTTTCGGCTTTAAATACTCTTCCGACTGAAGCGATAACAGAAACGTTAAGCGGGCCGGATGGTTTCTCAACAGAATTAGCAGCAGAAGTCCTTGATGGTGCTCTCGACCGGTCTATGCCACTTGCTGCCGCAGTAGCAGCGAAAGCAATACGTGAAGTAAAAGTAAGTAAACCAGCGACTATTTCTACAATTCGGCCGCCCCTTGTGCGAGCGTTGGCTGCTCCTTCGACACTGGTTCAATTCGAAGCTTCACAAACACTGGCTACCGTTTCACCACAACTTCCTTTTACGGGATCGAGTCGGCTCTTTAATCGATTGGTCTATTTTGCATCCTCACGTGGTACGGACCAAGTTCTCATTACATATCCAAATCATGACACTGCTGAGTTGCTCAAAAGTAGTGTTGCCCAATTTGGATTCGAAGCATCGATTGCTTCAAGCGGCCGTTTATGCGTTCAAGGGGTTCGACAATCACCAGATGTCTGTCTGGTGATCCTTTCTGCTCGTCTACCGGATCTGGGTGCTCCAGAAGTTGTCCAATTATTACAACAAGAATCACTCGGTGAGCAAGTACCAGTACTTGTGATACTTGACCCTCTTGATGACGATAACGCATGCCGTCGACGCACCCGCCTTGTATTGAGTCTTGCTGATTTTGAGAACGCCCTGTTAACAGACAGGCTCGAAAGTCAGTTCTTTCCCTCTATCCATCAGCCAGGAACAGCGGATGAGTTCATCAGCCCGCCACGATTCCCAGAGACACTCACTCGTATCGCTGGCCCACAGGCGATGGATCAAAGCTGGCGACAAACACAGGCCAACCATCGTCTTCAGCGTGCCCGTTTAGCCATTGATACGCTCACTCAACTCAGCACCCTCGGATGGGATGTTCGGGGGGCTTTAGCTATCGCCCAGAATGGCCTCAGGCATGCAGAAACGTTTGAGCCGTCGATGCGATTACTGGCAAACATGCCCAGCCCGAATGCCCAACAGGCACTTTTTGATTTGGCGTGGGCACCAGATTTAGGCAAAAATGTTCGTGAAATGGCAGTCGGGGCTCTCGGTGAAAGCATTCGATCCCACGGCATTCTTCTGACAAACAGTACCTTACGAATCATCAATGATATGTACAATATCTCGAGTCGAGGAGGTGATTCTTCGATAGACCATTCCCTCGTTGCCCTTTTCCGACTGCCAAGACAATCAGCGGCTGCAGATGCTCAGGAAACCAACTGACGACTACCCTCAATCTATAGCAGGCTTCATCGGAACAAGTCCTGCCATGCAAGAGGTCTACGCCATGACCCACCGCGTGGCAGCCTCAACTGCATCGGTTCTCCTCGTTGGTGAAACGGGCACGGGCAAAGAACTTATTGCACGAGCCATCCACGAACTTTCCCAGCGCGGAAGCGGACCATTTGTCCGTGTAAACTGTGGAGCTCTGTCGGAGAGCCTTTTAGAGAGTGAGCTCTTCGGACACGTCCGCGGCTCCTTTACCGGGGCCGTGGCAAACCGAGCCGGCCGGTTTGAAGCCGCGCATACAGGCACAATTTTTCTCGATGAAATTAACTCCACGACACCAAAACTTCAGGTAAAACTGCTACGCGTATTACAAGAACGTGAATTCGAACGTGTTGGGGACACCGAAACAATTCAGGTTGACACTCGTGTGATCGCTGCAAGCAATCGAGAACTTCTTGATGAAGTTGCAAAAGAAACATTCCGAGAGGATCTGTACTATCGACTGAACGTGGTACCGATTTATCTACCACCACTTCGTGGAAGGCGGACTGATATCCCCTTGCTTGTTGGTCACTTCCTGGAAACTTATTGTCGTGAAAATGCACGCGATACTATGACCATACATCCATCTGCAATGGAAGCACTGACCCGACATCATTGGCCGGGTAACGTTCGTGAACTACAAAATGTTGTTGAACGATGTGTCATCATGTCCGACAGTAGTGAACTTACACTTGACATTTTACCACCGGCATTTCGTGGCGGGCAGCCTGCTGTTGCCATGCCTGGCCGTGGCGGTGACCTCGACAGCCTTGCACGTGATCTTGTTGAACAGGGCATGGCATCCGCACCAGACGGCGATGTGAATCTATTTGATCGGGTTGTCAGTCGTGTTGAAAGAGAACTCATTGCCCAGATGCTTGCAGCCTGCGATGGCGTCCAACTCAAGGCAGCTGCAAGATTGGGAATTAATCGAAATACGCTAAGAAAGAAGCTGCTCGAGCACGGACTCGACGAGTCAACTGAAGAATAACTGCTTCCGACAGCCGTCCATATTTTCAGCTCAGGTGGACTGAACACCAGACGCCCATGTATCGTGTTTCCTAGGCTTCAGCCATCTCACGAGCATGATAGCTTGACCGAACAAGCGGTCCT
>ERZ802831.1502-NODE-1502-length-11459-cov-20.7083_pt1 | contig 11459 bp, 12 predicted proteins | sample MGYA00345655_ERZ802831 | MGnify/ENA primary metagenome ERZ802831 (study PRJEB30503, sample SAMEA104212376) | marine metagenome | biome: Westerlies Biome; feature: [SRF] surface water layer (ENVO:00010504) within the epipelagic zone...; material: water...
ACTCTGTAATCAAATTCTTCAGCACACTTCAATTCTTCTTTAGCGTTTTCGACCCTAGTACCAATTACATTTTCTGAATCTAAACCCCTTTTTAGCAATCTTTTTTCTAGCTCCTTAATGCTAGGAGGAATGATGAATATTGAAATATGATCGATATCAGTTTTTTGTATTAACTTAAAGCCTTGAACATCAATATCACAAATTACATTTATTCCCTTGTTTAATCTTTCATCAATATATTTATGCAAAGTACCGTATTGATAGTTATGTACAACTGCAGATTCAATAAAAGCATCTTCTTCCTTCAATGAATTAAACTCATTTTCGGTAACAAAAAAATAATGCTTACCCTCTTCCTCTCCTTCTCTTGGTGATCTTGTGGTGGCTGATATTGAAAGTTGAATATTTTCATAATTGGCAAGAATTGACTGAATTAAAGAAGATTTTCCTGCACCAGATGGAGCAGCAATAACGAATAACTTGCCCTTTCTATTATTCAATATTCTGAGCCTGCTCACGCATTTCCTCTACTAAAAGCTTCATATCTAGTGCTATTTGTTTATATCTAGGAGCATCTAGTTTTACCGATAAGGTGCTAGTTTCTCTAAATAATTCCTGCAAGATAAAATCTATTTTTTTTCCGCTACAATTCTTAGACATTAATTCCTTTTTTAAAGACCCGGTATGAAAGTTAATTCTTTCTATTTCTTCGGCAACGTCATGTTTAAGTGCAAGCAAAGCAATTTCTTGAGCAAGTCTGTCTTGATCAACAGTTTCACATAAATTATGAACTTTCTTTATAAGTGATTCTGATCTTATTTTTAATAATTTTTTATTAGAATTAGATAGTCTAGAAATAGATTTATTAATTTTATCAATTTTAGATAGGAACAATTTATTTATCTTTGCCCCTTCGAATGCTCTATTTAAAATAAAGCTTTTCAAAGCTTCTTTAAAAACTTTTTTTATTAAATTTTGATTAACTTGAATTTTTTGCTCCGTTTTAATTATTCCAGGAACGTCTTTAATGTCTGAAAATGACAGGCTTTTTATTTGTATCGATTCAATTTGGTCTATTGATTGGCGAAGGTTTTTTATAGATTCCTTATTAACTATGTATAAATTACTCGATGGAAATTTTAATTTAAGCCTTATGTCTAATGTTCCTCTTTTAACTTTTTTAGAGACTGTGTCCCTTATAAAAAGGTCTAATTCATTGTTTATGTCATGAGGCTTAATAGTGATATCTAGAAACCTATGGTTAACTGATTTAATTTCACAGTAAATTTCCGTCTCGTTATTGATATGCTTTGCAAGACCAAAGCCTGTCATACTTGATGTCATAACCTTATTGTATTTTGCCTAGAGTTTTTGTTCTAGTTTAATTTTTTTTAAAATTTAAATCCTGTTTGTTTTAACTTTGTGTTTCCAATTGATTTTTCTGAAGAAAGAATCTCCGAGTCTTCTGTGCAGTTAAAAATATTTGCTTGCTTAGTTTCGGATTTATACTCAATAAAGTGGGATATTATATTTGCCGCTTGATCTCTATGAAGTTTGTTGTGAAATATCTTTTTTGATTGATTGTCATAGAGACCAGAAAACCTAAGAATTATTAGCTTTGAATCAAACACGCTTGATAAAGCATACTCATATTTCATGATTAACTTACCTCTAAATTCTGAAGGTGCTTCTACCGATGTTTCGTCAACGAGACCTTTATGCTCGCCGCCATAAACTCTTGTAGAGGATATTGCAATCACCTTTTTAATATTTAAATTAGATAGAAGATTTATGATATTTTGAGTAGCAATAATAAAACCATCTTTATATCCTTGCTCATCAAGGTTGCTTGGCTTTGGAATTATAATTACAGAATCAAAGGTTTTAACTTTAAGATCAATTTTTTTATAAGAAAGCCAATCCCAATTAAATTTCTTGATACGCAAATCATCAGAATCATTTCTTGAGATTGCATAAATATTTATAGGTTGGCTTGCAAGTCTCTTAACTAACCTTTTGGCAATATCTCCATAACCTATTATTAGGATATTTTTTTGCATGAGTTAATTTTACACATGATCCAGAGAAGAATCTCTGGATCATTGTTTATTTAGAAAAAAATTATATGCTTAAAAGCGGCGCTATTACTAAGCTGACAATTGCCATAACATTTATCAATATATTCATGGACGGACCAGATGTATCTTTAAAAGGATCTCCAACTGTATCGCCAACAACTGTAGCAGCATGAGTATCAGACCCCTTACCACCAAGATTACCCTTTTCAACATATTTTTTAGCGTTATCCCATGCTCCACCTGCATTAGCCATCATCAATGCCAAAGAAACACATCCCAATAAACCACCAGCCAGCATTCCACCAAGCGCTTCTGCGCCAAGACCAAAACCAACAACTGCAGGCATTGAAACCGCAATAACACCAGGCAACATCATTTTCTTCAATGAGGCTCTGGTTGCTATCTCTACACATTTCTCTGAATCAGGGTCAGCCGTTCCTTCCATTAGGCCGACTATTTCTTTGAATTGTCTTCTAATTTCATTAATCATTTCAAAAGCAGCATCACCAACAGCTTTCATTGTTATTGATGCAATATAAAAAGGAATGCACGCACCTATAAACATACCAACAAGTACAATTGGATCTGTAAGTGCTAGTGAAAATTCTGGATTGTTGACTGTAACAACTGCTGAATAGGCAGAAATAATTGCAAGAGCAGCTAATGCTGCAGCTCCAATAGCAAATCCTTTACCAATTGCTGCGGTGGTATTACCTAATTCATCAAGCGAGTCTGTTATATCTCTAACTTCTTTACCCATTCCTGACATCTCCGCGATCCCGCCTGCGTTATCAGCAACTGGTCCATAAGCATCAATAGCCATTGTTATGCCAACAGTCGAAAGCATGCCAACTGCAGCTATACCTACTCCATAGACTCCTGATAAACCAGTTGATACAAAAATGATAGATGCTAGCACTATGATTGGAATCACTACAGACTCCATTCCAACTGCTAATCCTGAAATCATAACTGTTGCTGAACCTGTTTCCCCTGATTCAGCAATGTCTTTTACTGGTTTTCCACCAGTATAATATTCTGTTATTAAACCAATTAATACTCCACCGACTGCTCCAGCAATAACACACCACCAAACAGCGTTCGATACACCTGGTAAAGCTTGGATTATGAACCATGCAAACCCAACGAATATTACTGGTGCTAATAATGTTCCTGATCTCAAAGCACTTGCAGGTGCTTTAGCAGATTGAAGTTTTACAATGATAATTCCCAATATTGACGCAACTAGTCCAGAAGATGCAAGTAACAAAGGAAGCTTCATCATATCAACTGCACCGTCATTACCTGCTAAAACTAATGTATAGGCTATAGCAATAGAAGCAATCATTGAGCCACAATATGACTCAAAAATGTCTGAACCCATTCCAGCAACATCACCTACATTATCACCAACATTATCAGCAATAACGCCAGGATTTCTTGGATCATCCTCTGGTATTCCAGCCTCAACCTTACCTACAAGATCTGCTCCAACATCAGCACTTTTGGTGAAAATACCTCCACCAACTCTTGAAAATAAAGCTACAACTGAAGCACCCATTCCAAAACCTTCTAAGGCATGAACATGATCAGCATTAAAAAAATAATAAAGCGTTCCTAAACCTATTAAACCAAGTGAAGCTACACATAAACCCATTACTGATCCACCGTAAAAAGAAACTGACAGAGCCGCAGCAGCACCATCTTCTTGTGCAGCGGTTGCAGTTCTTACATTTGCTTTAGTAGCAGCATACATTCCAATAAATCCTGCTAATGAAGAACAGGCTGCACCTGTTACTACTGCAATGGCAGAATGAACGCCTAACGCATACCAAACTAAAACAACCAAGACTGCTATAAAAATTAATAAATATTTATACTCGGTCTTCATGAAAGCCAAGGCTCCGTTATGAATTTGATCGCCTATTTTTTTGACCTTATCTTGTCCATCTGGATATTTCATGACAAGCATATAAACAACAAGTGCTGCCAACATTCCAACAATGCCTAAAACTGGTGGTATAAGTAAAGTATTCATTAAATGATCCCCATTTTTAAAAAGAAGCATTCTAGCAAATAATTATAAAAAAGACGTAGTTTTTGATTATTTATTGAATAAATTTTTATCAATTAGTCCTTCTGAATGAGCAACTATACATGCAACTGCAGCATCACCGGTTACGTTTACGGAGGTTCGTAGCATATCCAAAATTCTATCTACGGCGAGAATTATACCAATGGCTTCAAGCGGCAGACCAAATTGTTGCAATATGATTACAAGCGTTATTGTTCCTGCAGATGGCACCGCTGCAGTTCCTATGGAAGTAACAACTGCTAGGATTACTACTTGAATATATTGAAATAAAGTTAGATCAATACCAGACATTTGAGCAATAAAGACCGTCGCCATGCCCTGCATTATTGCAGTTCCGTCCATATTTATTGTTGCTCCAACCGGTATTACAAAAGATGAGACGTTTTTGTTTACTCCCAAATCATCTTGAACAGTTTTTAGTGTTACAGGAATTGTGGCCGCGCTTGAAGACGTTGAAAATGCAAATATTGCAACATCTTTCATTTTTTTATAAAAAGTAAGTAGGCTAAGATTTGTAAAAATCTTTAAAATTAATGAGTATGTAAAAATTACATGAACTAATAGAGCAACTATAAGCAAAATGACATACTTAAATGCTTCCTGAAAAATATCCAAGCCATCTGTAATTACAAACTTGCCTATTAAACAAAAAACGCCAATGGGTGCAAAAGATATGACCATTATGACTAATTGCATAAAGACAGTATTTAGTTTCTCAAAACTTTCGCTAAAGTTGTTAGTTAAATGATTTGTTTTATTAAGAGCAAGGCCAAATAAAATACTAAAGAAAACAACTGCAAGCATTTGATTTTGCGCCATGGCATCAATTATATTTGAAGGAAAAATATCTAAAATTGTTTCGTATATACCCTGGCCTTGCGGAAGCTTTTCGGGAGGAGCTACTTCTGAAGAATATCCAGCTCCCGGCTTAAAAACTGAGCCGATTAATAAAGAAAGAGAAACTGCAATAGCTGTGGTTGATAGGTATAGAACGATTGTTTTAATTGTTATATTTCCTAAACTCTTCATGCTCGTCAAGGAGGAGATACCAGATACAAGAGAAAAGAATACTAATGGAACAATAAGTAGCTTTAATAAATTAATGAAAATGCCGCTTCCAAGATTGAAAACATAAATTTTTATAAAATTTAAAAGAGTGTCTGGAATAAAATTTGAGTAATATAAAAAAGAGCCAACTAAAAAACCTAAAAACATTCCAAGCAAAATATTTCTTGTTAAATTTTTAGGAGTCTCAATCATTCTATCTCAATCATATCAAAATCTTCTTTGCCAACACCACACTCAGGACATAGCCAATCTTCAGGGACATCTTCCCATCTTGTTCCAGGCTCAATGCCATCATCAGGCCACCCTTCTGCTTCGTCATATATTAGACCACAAACAATACATTCATACTTTTTTAATTTCATACTCATATTTTTTAATTTTACTTTGATTAAAAGTACGGACGTTATAATATCAGATTTATCGAGTAATTAATGAAGCTAAAGAAAATATCATCTTGGAAAAATTTTGAATCTGTTGAATCAAAAATATCAAAAAATGAAATACGTTCCTGGTTGCTTGAAAGTGGTCCAATAACAAAAAGAATAAAAAAAAATGGATCATTTAAGCTTCATCTTATACAAGATGAATTATCTTTTATTAAACAAGAAGATAAAGACTTCATTAACTCCACATCTAACGAAATAAAATTAAGAGAAGTTATTCTTTTGTGTAATGATGTGCCGATAGTTTTTGCTCAAACAATAATCCCCTTAGAAACCATTTCAAAGGGATTGGAGCAACTAGGAAGTCTTGGCAATAAACCCCTTGGTGATATTCTATTTGAAAAAGATATTTTTACTAAAGACAAAGTTGTTTATGCTTTATTTGAAAATGCTTCAGGCATGTATTGGGGCAGAAAGGCAAAATATTTAGTTAAAGGCTATAAATTCTCAGTGATGGAAATTTTTTTAATAAATACAGATGATTAATAAATTAATGATTTATTTGAGGCTTGCTAGGTTAGACAAGCCTGTTGGTATTTATCTTTTACTCTGGCCGTCACTAATGGGGCTTATGCTAGGAGCTCTCAATGAAGGTTATATCGGTTTTGAAAATTACCTTATTGTGTTGGCTGGAGCAATCCTGGTAAGGTCTTGTGGCTGTGTGATTAATGATATTAGTGATCATAAATTTGATAAATTGGTATCAAGAACAAAGGAAAGGCCCTTAGCTACTGGTGAAATTAATTTAAGACAGGCTTGGATATTTTTTTTCATTATGGCGAGTGCATGCATTAGTCTGTTAATGTTTGTTCCAAAAATAACTTTTAATATTTCAATGGTTATTGCCGTTTTTATCTTAATATATCCGCTGACAAAAAGATTTTTAAAAGCGCCTCAGTTTTTTTTGGGTATAACTTTTGGCTCAGGAACGCTCATATCTTATAGTCTTGCTTCAGCAAACTTCTCAATATCTATAATGATTCTTTTTTTAGGAACAGTTTTATGGATCATCAGTTTTGATACCATTTATGCTTTAGAAGATATAGATGATGATCGAATTATTGGAATTAATTCAACACCAATATTATGGGGAGATAAAGCAATACTAATTAGCAAAATACTTCATCTGTTATTTTATGTCTCTCTTTTATTAATATTTTATGTGAATCAATTCTCACTTTTATTTCTGGCAACATTATTCATTTTGCTATGTATTTATCTTTATCAATATAGTCTTATAAATGAGGAAAAATACTTAAAAGCATTCAAAATTAATCATTGGGTTGGGATGTTCGCGACGATTGGTTTTGCAGTCGAGATCTTTCTAATCTAGACGCTCTGAAATGAAAAGTACATTTATTAAAAGTTTGTCTGAGATTTCATCGGCTAACCTTAATGAAATTATTAATGAAAAAGATATGCCCTTTATGTCATATGAATATTTATATGCATTAGAAAAAAGTAAATCCGTTCATGTAAATAATGGCTGGGAAACATTTCACTTGATCCTCTCTGAAAAAGAGAATCTATCAGGCTTTCTTCCGATTTATAAAAAGAATAATAGTCATGGAGAATTCGTTTTTGACCATCAATGGTCTTATGCATTAAGAAGAGCTAATAGGGATTATTATCCAAAATTACTCAGTGCAATCCCCTTCACTCCCTGTGAGACAAGCAAATTCATTGCCACTAAATCTATTGGTATTGAGAGCTTTACTGAACCAGTAATTGATTACATGAAAAAAAATAATGTTGAAACATGGCACATTCTTTTTCCTAATAATGATCTCTCTGAAATACTTATTGAAAATAACTTTATTGAACGAAGTGGTTATAGATTTGTCTGGAACAACAAAGCATATAAAAACTTTGATGACTTTCTTAAAATTTTTACTTCAAGACAAAGAAAAAATATTAAATCCGAAAGAAGGAAAATTTATGATTCAGGAATCAACTTCTCAATAAAAGATAATAGCAATATAACATTGGATGATTGGCTTGTTTTTTATCAATTTTACCAATCTACTTATCATGAAAGAATGCAAGCACCCTATTTAAACTTTGATTTTTTTAAATTGGTTCACAAGTACAAAAATATTCTTTGTCCTGTTATTTTTTTTGCTGAACTTGATGGAAATAAAATTGCTGGATCGCTTTGCTTTCAAAGTAAAGACACTCTTTATGGAAGGCATTGGGGCTCTTCAATAGATATAGATAGCTTACATTTTGAATGCTGTTATTATCAGGGAATTGAATACTGCATAAAAAACAGTATTGCCTTCTTTGATCCTGGTGTTCAAGGAGAACATAAAATCAGGAGAGGTTTTGAACCAAGAGCCTCCACTTCATATCATTATGTTTTAAAAAAGGATTTTAGAAATGCAATTGAATCTTTTTGTAAAGAAGAAAAAATTAGCATAGAAAAATATTTAGCAGCTTGTAGTGAATATACACCTATAAAAAAAGAATATAGAATTTAAATATGTTAAAAACTTTGCCTACAACTTCTCATCACCTAGTAGTGTGTGAGGCAAATTTCATTAGACTTAAGAGGTTATTAAATAATTTTCTATCAGACAAAATTTTTTATGAATCTATTAACCCAAATCAATCTTCTTTAAAGATTAGTTTTCTTATATTAAAGAAAACTCAGCACACAATAATACTTGAGGCCAAACAAAGCGCAAATAAAAAAAATATCCATAGTAATTTTATTCTTAGAATACAAATTAGTTTAGATGCAAAATTAGCAGAAGTTTTGTCTTATCAAGGCGAAAAGCCTCTTCCTTTTTTTATGAATCAATCAAAAAGACAATCATTTGATGAAAAGCTTCAGCAAAATAAATTCTTAACAGAATGGTTGGAAAGTATTTTTGTTTCAGGTATTTCAGGTAAGGAGCAAATTAGTAATTTATTAAACAATGTCTAACACTATTCTTTATTTCCATGGATTTAAGTCTTCAAGTGATTCTGGTAAAGCTCAAGAGTTTAAGAAATTTATAGAAAATAATACATCTCAAACAAAGATTATAATTCCCGACTTAGAAGACGACTTTAAAGAAGCACATAAACAAATAAAAACCCTAATTGATAAAAGTAATCCAAATATTTTATATATGGGTAGCTCATTAGGAGGTTACTATGCCCTTTATTTTGCGCAACTTTATAAATCTAAGTCAGTATTAATTAATCCAGCGATACCTCCTCTATATGATTTTGAGATTCATCTTGGCAAAAATGAAAATTATGCTACTGGAAATAAATTTACTATTTCAAAAGATGATATTTCTTATATTAGAAGTCTTCATCATAAGAAAATTTTAGAACCGAAAAATAATTTAATACTACTAGAGTCTGGTGATGAGATTCTTAACTATGCTCAATCTACTAGTTATTTCAGAGGCTCATATATAGATATATTTTATGGTGGAAATCACTCATATACATCTATCAAAGAAAAATTTACAAAAATCAAAGATTTTTTTGATCTGAAATAATTGCATTAATTTAATGCATTATCAATATATATGCACTAAAATAGCGCATAAATAGTTCAAATATTGTGCATATAGCTCAAATAATAATGGCATGTAAATTGCTTAATTAATAACGCTAAATAAAATTTTATTAGGAGAAATAATGGCAGAATATAAAACTTATGAATACATATGGTTAGATGGTTACCAACCTGAAGCCAATATGAGAAGTAAGGTGAAGGCTACAGAAGCTGATACACCGCCAGATTGGTCTTTTGATGGATCATCTACACAACAAGCAGAGGGTGGTAGCTCTGATTGTTTACTTTTACCTGTTCAGACATATGCTAATCCAAATGGACATGACATCGTCATGACTGAAGTGCAAGCAGCTGACCACACTACTCACCCATCTAATTACAGAGCAGCAGCAGCTGAGGTTGTTACTGATGAGTGGTGGTTTGGTTTTGAACAAGAATTCTTTTTTACAGACCCTGAAACAGGCGAGCCTCTTGGATGGGAAAATGGAACACCAAGTAAACCACAGGGTGAATATTATTGTGGTGTTGGTGCAGGCAATGTAGTTGGAAGAGAAATATCAGATGCTCATCTTCATGCATGTCTTGATCTAGGTATTACCCTTACTGGTACAAATGCAGAGGTTGCTCTTGGACAATGGGAATACCAGTGTTTTGGTAAAGGTATTAAAGCTGCTGATGATCTATGGGTTAGTAGATATTTATTATTTAAAATAGCTGAAGAGTTTGGCGTTGGTGTAAACATCCACCCTAAACCTAAAACAGGTGATTGGAATGGTTCTGGAATGCATACAAACTTTTCGAATGAAGCTATGAGATCTGCTGGTTCTGAAGAGCTATTCAATTCATACTGTGACAAGCTTGGTGAAGTTCATGCTGAAGGTATAGCATCTTATGGTTCAGACAATGATATGAGACTTACAGGTCTTCATGAGACTCAAAGTATTGATACATTTTCATATGGTGTTAGTGATAGAGGAGCGAGTATCAGAATCCCTGTATACACAGTAGAACATAATTGGAACGGTTATTTAGAAGATAGAAGGCCTGCTTCTAATGCTGATCCTTATAAAATTTTGGCACACATTGTGGGAACATTAACCAAGTAATCTCACTGAAAATATCGACTCCTGTAAAAGGAGTCGATTCACTTAATGAACAATCCTGAAATATTTAATCAAAACATATTAAATCAAATTACCTCAGAGATTGTTGTTCTTGATAAAGATCTAAAAGTTGTTTGGGTTAATGACTCAGCAATTACAAAAAACTGGAAAATATCAGATGAGCATTCTGATATAAATTCTCAATTTTCATTTCAAACTAATGCTGAATTAAAGCAATTAATAGATGACTGTATTGATACTGGAAATACTATCATCAAAAGAGATTTTAAATTAGAAAAAGACAATGAGAAATATAGAATTGTAGATTTGACCGTAAATTGGTCTGAATCAGATAAATTGCTTATCTTAGAAGTTTTATGCGTCGATAATTTGCATAAAATTATTGATTCATCAAAAGTTTTTTCGACTCAAAAGATTGCAGCAAACTTAGCTAGAACATTAGCGCATGAAGTCAAAAATCCTTTATCCGGGATAAAAGGTAGTGCACAAATCTTAATGAATAAGCTCAATGATGATTTTTCAAAAAAGTTTTTAGATATCATTATCAATGAAACAGAAAGATTAAATAATATTGTGACAAAAATACTCACACCTCCAAAAAAACCAAAACTGGAATTATTTAATATTCATTCTGCACTTGAAAAAGTGTTTGCTTTATCGCAAGCTGATGAATATAAAGATTTAAAAATCCAAAGAGACTACGACCCAAGCATACCTGAGGTTTATGGGGATGAAGATCTTTTCATACAAGCCATTCTTAATATTTTTAAAAATGCTCAACAAGCATTAACTTTAACTGAAGACCCCCTCATTACTATTAAATCAAGAGTTACATATAGTCAGCCTATTAATGGTGTTATTCATTCAACTCTATGTGAGGTAAGTATTATTGATAATGGGCCAGGAATTCCACAGGACATTCAAGAGCAAATTTTCTTTCCTATGGTTTCATCAAAAGAAAGTGGGTCTGGGCTTGGTCTATCTATCTCCCAAGATATTATTAGAATTCATGGAGGAGCGATATCTTTCAAAAGTGAGTCGAGTGGAACAACTTTCTCAATTTTAGTTCCTATTAATATTGAATCTATAAGAGAGGAAGTAAAAAGTGCATAAAATATGGGTATCTGATGATGA
>ERZ802831.1517-NODE-1517-length-11400-cov-14.1815_pt1 | contig 11400 bp, 14 predicted proteins | sample MGYA00345655_ERZ802831 | MGnify/ENA primary metagenome ERZ802831 (study PRJEB30503, sample SAMEA104212376) | marine metagenome | biome: Westerlies Biome; feature: [SRF] surface water layer (ENVO:00010504) within the epipelagic zone...; material: water...
TGCGGGCTGGAAGCTGACCACAGACGGCACCTTTGAGGCTGGCGACGGTACGTTTAGAGGCGCACTAAGTGCTACATCGGGAAGCATTGCGAATAGCGTAACGATCGGCGGAACTGCGGCTAGTACGGTTGAATCTGGTGCGGCATCGGGTGCTACGGCTTTACAGAATGGTGATGACATCACAGACGGCACAGTCGGCGGCGTCACTATCACTTCAAATTCGCTGTACCAAGGCACAGGCACGTTTAACAATACTAATACGGGCTTTTATCTGGATAGCACAGGCCAGTTTAGTCTCAAAGATAAGCTCTCATTCAATGGCACGACTTTAAGCGTTAGCGGCGCAATTACTGCGACAAGCCTTACCCTTAGCGGCACATCAATCGCACAGTCTCAATTGGCGACAGGCGTACAGGGTAGCCTCGGCCTTGCTGATAGCGCACTACAGGACGGCGACACTGGCGTAAATCTGGGTGTCGATGATGGCTCTATCGCTGGCATCAGCATTGACTCAACGAAGCTGTACGCTGGTACTGGCACATGGGCCAATTCAAACACGGGCTTCTACCTCGATAACACGGGCAAGTTCAGCCTCAAGGACAAGCTGTTCTTCAACCCTACAAACAACCTGCTTACCGTTGACGGAAACATTACAGCGGACGTTATCACCGCAAAAGAAAACCTAATTGTCTTGGGTGATCTTGAGGCCAGCAGTATGGCGGCGGGATCTATCACGCGAGCGATGTTCTCGCAGGACGCGCTAGATGAAATTTATGGCGCACTTGCCGCATCGGTCGGCGGCTCGAATGGCGACTACAAAGAGGCGTCTGGAAGTTTTACATCGGCAGGCGGTACGGTCACGGTCGGAACGTCGTCAGATAAGTTCGATCATGGAACGGCTGACGTAGAGGTCGAGTTCTTATCCAACAACTTCTTTTACGCCACTACCAACTACACAACCGCACAGGCGCAAGCCACTCTCAACTTTGAGGTGTCGGCAAACGGCACCTTTACCGATCTGACGTCAGCGACTAAGACGCACACGCTTCAATATATCGAGTACGATCTGTCGAGCTACTACGGCGAAACATATCTCGTTTATTACTTTAATGGGGATGTGAGCAAGACATTCACGACGGGGTCAGGCAACGACATACCCGATGGCACAGAGCTACAGTTCCGTGTTCGCGTCACAGGCGTCGGCGCGGCATTTACTGGGCAGACTGTACCCTTCACCGTAGAAGCCAATGAGGGCGTCACAGGGGTCGTCTCAACGGGCGGTAACGCAGACACCCTAGACAACCTAGACTCGACCAAGTTCCTGCGCTCAGACATAGATGACACGTTCAGCGGGAACCTTACCGTATCGGGAAATCTGACGGTCAACGGTACGCAGACCACTCTGAACACCGCAACGCTTCAAGTCGAGGACAAGAACATCGTCCTTAATTACGGCTCTGGTGACACGTCAGGCTCTGCTAACGGCGCGGGTATCACGATACAGGATGCGGTTAATTCATCGACCGACGCGACGATCTTGTGGAATGCGACGACCGATAAGTTCGACTTCAGTCATGGCATCAATGTCGATGGATCGACGACGCTAGATGGCTACGTCTATGTAAACGTGGCGGGGAACAACCTCGTACTGCAATCGGACACCGTTGATAGAGAGACTATCCAATGGACGCAGAGCGGTGCTAATCGGTGGAAGCTAAACCTCGAGGCTGATGGCGACCTTAACTTTGTGGCGCAAGACACGGCAGACAAGCTCAGGATAAACGGGCAAGAGATTCTCACTACTGAGGCCGATACCCTAGATTCAGTAACCGATCGCGGTGCTACGACGACCAATGCGATCAGTACGGGCTCTATTACTAGCAGTGGTGCCTCTTCGTTCGGTAGTGGCACAATAATAGGAAGTGTCGAGCTTGATGGGGCGGCAATAGGCAACCAAGAAGCTGGCATAGTCTTTCAGCCAAATAGTTCTTATCGTTGTATTCACCCCGTTAGTATGACAGCAACCGCCCACACCAGTGATATTAGCCTTGGGTGGTCAAACAACAAATGGAAAGACATCTACTTGGCGGGCTATGTCAAGGCGGACTCTGGGTATCAGGTCGGCGGCAATACCGTTATCGACGCTAGTCGTAACATCACAGCAGTAACGGCGGATATAAATGGAGGGGCATCTTACCCGCTCCAAGTAAGCAGTACCCAGCGTTATCAAATACAAGTAAGAAACCCGAACAACACTACAAACTCAGGTTATGGGTGGTGGTTAGCCCATGACACCGATTTCGATTTAGCGTTTCACGCGGATGGTTCTGGCGACAAGATGACTTTATCTCGCGCAGGGAATCTTACTGTTACGGGAACGATTACGTCGAACGGTTACAGCGTCCTTACCTCTGGTTCACAGATCACGACTGCTGGAGCAATCGTTGCGGGAGATGCCTCAAGCGCTTTAGGCTATTACGTCGGGGCAAACCAAGTAATCGACGGCAACAGGGCGCTCAAGAACATTGTTTCGATTAACTCGGGCGCTATTACTAGTAGCGGTGGCGCGGCGTGGGGCGAGACGACGCAAGGAACTGCAAAAGGCACTATTCACCTAGACCCAGAAAGCGCAATTGATCACTACGGCGGTGCAATTACTTTTGGCGCTTCGGATTCTGGTGCTGGTACGACTGCAATGGCGGGTATCTATACTCGCTCAGACGGGTCGTATGGCACCAAGATGTACTTGGCAACAACAGACAGCTATGCCGTAGGCCCTAAGACTGCAATGACGATTGATCACGTTGGCGCTGTCACGATCAACCGAAGCTCTCTTAATGTAGCAGGTGGATTGCTAGTTAACGGCACGATGCGCATCAATAGCGCGGGTAACGCAACACTCGGCACAACGACCGTGGGCGCGCTAACTGCTGGCAACATCACGGCAAGCTCGCTGACATTATCTGGCAACTTCGCAATCACCAGCATCACTGCGACCAGTACAATAGCGGGTAGTCAGTTTAGGGCAAGCAACGGATCACAAAGCGCGCCAGCGTTTACCTTTAAAGCAGACGATGACACAGGATTCTACGGCGGTGCTGGTACTGTCTACGGCGTCACTGGTGGGCAAAAGCGCCTTACGTTAAACGCAACAGGCGTTTCAGCACACAACGATCTAACGATACTCACTGGCAAGCTCAAGATGGGCACCATTGATGTCATCGACTCAAGCCGAAACGCTACGTTTTCCCTATTAGAAGGCACTGGCGTAGGCGTAAAAAACACATCAGCCTCAACTAAGTGGGGTCTGGCTCTATATGGAGGATTTTCTGAATCAACTAATCCAACGTATGGAATTATGTTCACTGGCACTGGCGGCTCAGGAACGCATGGCTCAGTAACGGGTGATTGGGCGACCTACTTCACCATGAATACAAGTGCAAATCGCGGCTGGATATTTAAGACGCAAGGGTCTGCGAATGTCGCGTCGATAAGCAACACAGGCAATGCAACATTTAATGGCACAGTCACAGCATCAGGAGGAAACTCTAGTCAGTGGAACACAGCTTACGGCTGGGGTGATCACTCGACTGCTGGCTATTTATCCTCTGGATCGCAGATAGTAACGGCAGGCTCTATTACAGCAGGTGACGCCTCAAGCTCTTTAGGCTATTACGTCGGCGCAAACCAAGTGATAGACGGCAACAGGGCGCTGAGAAATATTATTTCTATCAACTCAGGTGCTATCTCAAGCACAGGCACAAGCTCGTTCGGTAATTTCCGTCTGACAGATAGCTCCAGAATGGGCTTTGGCACCGTCACGGCTGGTGCGACAGTCGGACACAACACTACCGTTCCAGAAGGTATTTTCTGGCATACAACTGGTTCATACGGAATTTATAGAACGGCAGGCGACTGGGGCACGCCAAACTACCAGCAACTTAGACTGCAATGGAGTACAGGCATCGAGCTTGGCGGGGGCAGTGCTTACGGAAAGTCTGGCGTAAATATTGTTGATGGTTCAAGCCTGCAGATGGCAGGAGCAACCGTTATAGATCCTAGTCGTAACATTACTAGTCCAAAGCTCAACGTGCAAAACGGAAGCTACGATGGCTCTATTGTTTTTGGTAATAACGACACATGGCACTGCGGAATTAGACAGTTTGATAATGCGGATGCGGAGATGCGTATCTGGCACAAAAACGCGAATGGCATGATTTTCCTTGCCACAGGTTACGATGGCGAGCCAGCGTCTATTTCACGTCCGACAGACGGCTTAGTTGTTCAAAGCAACAATGTAGGCATCGGAAACTTCAGCTCTGTTGATCCTCAATCTAAGCTCCACATTAAAAGTACAAGTGACGCACAGTTGCGGCTCGACGGCGATGGCACTACTTGGGCAGGCATTCACTTTGTAGATTCTGGCGGCGCCGACTATTTGTGGTTTCACGGTGCTACTGATACATGGGCATTTGGCGGCGGCGGTTCTTCCAGCAACTCAGAAAAACGCATTCACGCACATGGCGGCGTGAGTATTGGCGCAGGCCTAGCAAACACTACCGTTCCAACAAATGGCTTGGGAGTTGAGGGCGGAATTGCTATCGGCTCCACAACCGTTATAGATGCCAGCCGTAACATCACAGCGAATACCGCAGTCATTTATGGTGACGCAGATAATAAACTACAACTAAGAGAGACAAGTGCGGGTACCGTTCCGTGGAATTATATTGAGTATCGAAACTCTGCGAATACCCGAAACGCTTATGTAGGAACAAGCACTGCTGGAGATTTTCATATAGTTGGAGAGACTGGAATGTCTCTTTTATATACCAACATGAATTTTACAGCAGGAGGTGTTACAAACTCGGTTTTGGGCTACCAAGTAAATGGCACGCCCGTCATCGACGCTAGCCGTAACATCACAGCGAATTCATCAGTTACTTTGGGTGGCTCAGGACAAAAATGGAGTGTTTACGGAACTCACTCTATGTCTGGGCACAGTGTTAGCTCTATCTCGTTTGACTGGAATGCCAACTACGATGACGCTACCTATCACGGGCTAATGTCTACGAATCCGTCTGGCACGTACAGCGACAACCTATCGATTAACTCATATAACGATCTGACTATTCGCCTCGATTCTAACAACAACAACACTGAAAGCTACCTAAGGGTTTATAACAACAGCGCTATAAACACTGGTCAGTTATCATTCTGGACAGGGTATAACGGAACCGTAACGCAGACGTACATGGCGGGCAATGTTGGCATCAACACATCGCCGAGGACCGACGCTTATGTTTTAGCGCTCGGCGGTGCGGTGTATGGTGGCAACAACGAGATTAATTACATCGGTCAGCTCCACTTCCAAGACAACGTCCGCTTCTACGACGAAGGCAACGACAACTACCTGAACTTCAAGTACGGTGACGCTAACTACGGTGGTATGAAGTTTTTAAATGGTAGCGGGGTGATAAAAGGCTACATCTATGGTGACAACAGCGGCTTTGGAGTGCTCGATAACGATGGAAATTGGGCTCTTGAAACGCGCACTGGCACTAATTCTTTAAGATTACGTTGCAACAATTTGGTCGGTCTCGAAGTCGGTACCGATTACATCGCAACGCCACATAAGTTTATTTTAGGCACATTCCCTCAGAACACTACTAACTCTGGCGAGGCATGGATTGGTCGAGCGGCAGACAGATCCGCTGGAGTAATGACGGTTCAGCTTGGCAGTGGCACTGGTAGGAGCTTTGAGGTTGTAGACTACAACTGGACGACCGTTGAATTCTCAGCAAGTGACAACGGCGTTGCTATTGCTAATCAGTCTTTCCGATCTTTTTGGTTCTACAACAGGTCAAATGCTTCTTACGGCATAGGCATGGGGCAGGGTTCGACTGCTAACCGAAATACGACGCCTTACGGGTACATTGATTTCGGCCCAATGAATTCAGGTGGAGCGCACATCTATACGGATCGCGCGAGGTTTTACTTAAACAGCCGCGTGGTTTGCATTGAGAATATGTTCTCAAGCTACTCAGGCGACCTACAGCTCAAAAGAAATGAGTCCGACACTTACAAATGCTACATCAGCACAGGCGGTCTAGTCTCAACTCAGAATATAACAGCCTATTCTGATCGTCGCCTAAAGACGGATATTGAGCCTATTACTGGCGCTTTGGATACAGTGCAAAAACTGCAGGGTGTTAAGTACACGCGAATTGATAGCGGCAATAAAGATATAGGTTTCATCGCGCAGGAGATAGAGGAGTCGTGTCCAGAAATTGCCGACCGTATCGTCAATACCGCTGACGACGAGATGGGAACAAAGAACCTCAACTATCAAAACATGGTAGCTTTGCTAACAGAAGCCATTAAAGAGCAACAGTCTCAAATCGAGGCTCTTAAATCAGAAGTTGAATCACTACGGGAGAAATTGCAGTGAGCCTGACATACACATGGGTCGTTACTGGCCTGCGAAACACAGCAGATGGCACAGTTGTTCAAACATATTGGGAGAAGATCGGAACAGATTCTGACGGCAATTCTGGCACGTTTGTCGGCGCTACGCCGTTCGATAATGGTGACCCGACCGACCCAGATTACATTGCGTTTGCGGATCTTACAGAGGCAGATGTTCTTAGCTGGATTCAAGCTGGAGTGGTTGACGCCTATGAGGATCATGTAAACACAGAGATACAGAGACGCATCGACGAGGTATCAACGTCAGAAGCGCCGCTCCCGTGGGTCGAGCCTGCATCCGAACCTTAATTAAAGCAGTAAAAGGCAAGAAGGTCGTAATTGATCATTTAACTCAACGAACATAAGGACTCTAAAATGGCAATCACTAACACGCGTACAGTACAGCGAATCGAAGCGTACCCAGCGACTTTTGGTCAAGAAGACCCTCGGGTAATGGTCGTATATGAGCACACGTTTGACGACACTGAAGACGACAATCTGCCAGCGGTCAGCACTGTGGTAAAGCATTTAGATCGCTACACCGTCACCGTAGCAGAAGATGGCACTGAGGCCTCAACTGCCACAGACGTGACGGGTGAAGATCAGCTTGTGCAGGATATCTGCGGCGCTATCTGGACTGACTAATGGCACTCCCTAGCACTGGGCCGATTACCCTGTACCAGATGAAGGACTATGCCAACGATGGCAACCTTGACAGTGATGTGTCTGGCACCATGTCGATCAATGATGCTGATGTCCGCTCGCTGATCGGCAAGACTGCCAATTCACCGATATCATTCTCTGAGTTCAGAGGGGTTGCAGGCGTCCCAGCAAAGCAGATAAATATCACTGTGGGCGTGGGCACGTATTTCTATGCTACTTGGAGCGGTCAACAAACGGGCGTCACATTACCTGATCTAGGGTCATTCACGACCTCGATCCTCAACAACTTTTATCTACCTATAAACTGGCGCGGATTGTTTCACATTAAGAACAGCCCGAACGATGGTCTTTTCTTGCGACTGAATCAGGGGTCGAATAGCGATTTTGTAGTCAGGAAAATAACCGTATTAACCACGCTAGGGTTTTATACTTATCACAGGTCTGACGCTACCTACACCAATCTGGGAAGCGGTAACCATTCTTGGAAGTGGACTCAGGCCAATACAATTTTCGGGGCCAATGGATCATCGGCCACAGTAGTTTGGTTTGTAGGGACATGATCGAATATACGGAAAGACAAGACGGGCCGCACCTTTATGCTTGCATAGATTTAGCTGACGGGTGCTATATGGAAGTACCTATCCACGGGATTGATGCCAGTGAAATACAGCAGAAACTACAGGCTGAAATCGACTTTCACAATTACATGATGGCTGATATGCCGCCAGACCCTTGATAAACACCTTTTCGATCACTACATTACACATAACAAACAACCAAAGGGTATACACATGGAACAGAACCAAGTAACTGAGGAGCAGTTTGTCACTGTACAGCGCATCGAGTCATTGGCTCGTCAGAATGCACAGCAGGCGCTCCGCATATCAGAGTTAGAAGCTCAAATCGCGCTTATTCAAGCAAAGGCACAGCAGGCAGAGCAAGATCCTCAAGATGAGCCAGAGTTTGAACCCGTTGATGAAGACTCAACAATCCAGTGATATAATTACCCCCCATAGACTTTACTTTTTATGGGGGATTCTTTGTGGACTTGGCAGAGAAGGCACTTGAGAAACTAGCGCATCACGAACAACTCTGCGAAGAACGCTTAAAGCGTCTTGATGAGAAAATCGACGCGGCTCACAAAGACATAGCCAGCAACAGGACAGCGGTATTCGCCCTGTACCCATTCATTTTCGGAGCCGTGGTATTTGCTCAATGGATAAAGTAAGGCTATGGATATCAATGACTCTACCGATATCACCATACCGATACGCAACCTAATTGCGATGGTCGTCGCCACGTCTATCGGGACGATGGCTTACTTCGGCATACAAGAGCGTCTGAACACCATAGAACACTCGCTAGACAAGTCTCAGATGGAGATAGAGCGGAACACCGAGTTTCGGATACTGTGGCCCAGAGGCGAATTAGGGAGCCTTCCTGCCGATGCTAGACAGGATATGTTGATTGAAGGCGTCGAGCTTGACGTGCAAGACCTCAGAAAGATGCAGGACGAGGTTCACGATTTGACCATTCGTATCGGGACTATGGAGTCACTCTACGCAACGGAGCAGGAATAATGTATCAATTTCACACTGACCATCCGACCCCGAATGTCTATCTCGATGTAGCCCGAGGCTCAATCTCTAACTCTAAGATCGTGCATAAGTTCGGCGCTAACTTTGACATCGACCAAGGCACTGACCCCGAGAGTGTATGGACAGGCGGCGGTGTTTACCCTTGGGCATCACTTTCTAGCGCAGAAACTATCTACTGCCTGTCTACTGACGCAGGCGACACGACCACACTGACCATTGAAGGCTTAGACGCTAACTACGATGAGATAAGTGAGACGGTTACGCTGACAGGCACATCGGCAGTGACGACCATCAACACGTTCCTCCGCGTATTTCGGATGACTTACGACGCAAGAAATGTTGGCACAATTACCGCTCGCACTGTAAGCGCGTCAGGCACCGTTGTGGCGCAGATAGACGCAGGCTATGCACAAACCCTTATGGCGGTCTACACTGTCCCTGCGGGCTTTACAGCGTACCTCGTGGCACTTGACGCAACTATCGACGGGACAAAGACCTGTCAGATGCTGATGTACCATAGGCTCTTTGGCAAGCCGTTTAGAATTGCACACGTAGCAGAGTCAGACGGCCACTACCGATATGACTTTACTGCGCCGCTCACCGTACCTGAGAAAACAGACATCGACATCCGCATCAATGAGGTTAGTGGCAACGACGCACGAGTCACTGCCAACTTTGACCTCGTACTGATCAAGGACTAAGCTATGTTGCAGAATTTAATTGGACCTGTCATCGGTCTTGTAGGGAGTCACTTTGAGCGTAAAGCTGAAGAAAAGCGCGCAGTTCATGAGCGCAAAATGGAAGCAATTAAGCAGGATACCAATTGGGAAAATATCCATGCTTCTAACGCTAATAATAGCTGGCGTGATGAGTTCTTTAGTGTACTTTTTGCTGTGCCTCTTGTGCTATCTTTCATCGGTCCTTGCGTACCCTATGTTCAAGCTGGGTTCGATGTATTACAAACAATGCCTGAGTGGTACAAGGCGATGCTGGCAGGACTTGTCGCGAGCAGTGTCGGACTTCGCGGACTTACTAAATGGAAAGGGTAATGCTTAAACATTTTCATATATCTGAATTTAGGTGCAAAGAGACTCAAGAAAACGACATGGATGAGTCGTTCTTGCATATGCTCGACGAGTTGCGTGAGCGGTGTGGATTCCCGTTCGTCATAACGTCGGGTTTTAGGTCAGTCAAGCACAGCGCGGAAATCAATAAGCCAAATGGCGGCGGGACGCATACAAAGGGTATTGCAGTAGACATTGCAGTATCTAATGGCTTTGAGCGAATGAACATTGTCCACGAAGCTTTAAAGATGGGCTTCGGTGGTATTGGCGTAGCGCGTACATTCGTGCATATTGATATGCGGTCGACCACGCCTGTGATGTGGACCTACAGCTAGAAGACGCCAGTAACGGCGTAGGTTTTTGCCACGTAAAAACGTGACTCGTCCAATCCGCTCATGTGAAGCTCAAGTTGAGCCTCAAGCTGATTAGCAAACGAGCGATCCAAGCCAGCACTTTTAAGCGCCTTGCGGTCAACAACACGAACCGCAGGATCATCTGCGAGCATGGTGATTTTGAAACCGTTGAATAATGTTTTCATAACTGCCTCCGTTGGCGTTATTGGTGGTAGGTAAAGGCCGCTTACGCGGCCACCTGCTTGACTCTTTCTTCTTTGACAAAGAACTCTTTAGTTTCTCCGCAGTTTAGGATGTAGCCACCCTTGACCTTCTTGACAACCTCTGCCTTGATCCAGAGCTGGCTTGCCTTGTAAATTACTTGGTTGTTTCTCATGTTGCTTCTCCCTTCATTAATGGCTGTGTCCCCAGCCGATAAATAGATATTGCCCTAAGTTGATAACAGTGTCAATACCTAAATTAACAATAAATGAAAAATAATTATCTTATCGGGGTTGCGCATTGCCTATAATGGTGTATTCTGTAGGTGTTCCATGTGGAACGCTGAAGGGAGAAAAGCAATGCAAATTGATATCTGGCAACTGTCAGTCGATCACCACAACTGGCAAGAAAACATCGACAACATCACGGGCGAGATGCGCGGTGAGCTGTTGGCGTGGGCAATCTTAAACGGTCACGACGAGCTAGTCTCAGAGGCTATCTGCTGTAACTGTGACGACGAAGGCAAGCATAAGTCTAGCGGTCAGTCATGGCGACGTGACGCGGCAGAGTGGTTTATGAATATGTTTTCGGACAACCGCACTCATGACGCATGGACTTTGCAGACACAGGCCATGCACTGGAACTATGCCAAGTTCGCAATCCATGAACACCTGCTACTCGAAGAAGAAGCCTATCGGCGACAGATGAGCTATCGCTGTGACATAACCGCGTATAAGGAGGCGCTCAATGCTGGACTTATGTAAGTCAGATGACGACTTCCTTGAGGAGCGATTCAAGGACTTTCTCAAGGTTGCTAGTCGTGATTTTCGTCACGGCTTTGAGGATGGCTTGCGCTGTAACTGCCAACGCTACCCCGCCACCGATATGTACCTGTCAGGCTATGCCGATGGGTACGCACTAACACAGATGCGCGATGCCGCATCACACGCAGGAGAAACGCTATGAGCGATGGCATAGTTAAGATTCACGGCAAGGAGTATAAGACCGTTGCAAAGCGGGTGGCAGACTTCCGTGACAAGTACCCTAATCACCGCC
>ERZ802831.1528-NODE-1528-length-11332-cov-9.44906_pt1 | contig 11332 bp, 16 predicted proteins | sample MGYA00345655_ERZ802831 | MGnify/ENA primary metagenome ERZ802831 (study PRJEB30503, sample SAMEA104212376) | marine metagenome | biome: Westerlies Biome; feature: [SRF] surface water layer (ENVO:00010504) within the epipelagic zone...; material: water...
ATATGTGGGATTACATTTCAAGCATGGCGTCGGATCGTCTATGGATTTACACCAGTATTGGTGGTGCATTAATCGGTGCGGCATTTCTCGCATACTTCCGAGAAACTAAAATAGGTTTATGGGGATATTCTCAGTTTGATAAAATACTGGATTATTTGCGTGATAAATATGGTTTAACGTGGTTCGATCAACCCGAAGATGCGTGGAGAAAACTCTCCCCGAAGATAGCGGCAAAGATCGATGAACTAGAAGAACGAATTAACAGATTGGAGAAATAAATTTATATTCGTTTGTTACAAGATTGTTACCAAAAATTCATCAATCGGTTACAAAAGATGAAAAGTATGGTAATAGATATTAATCTTAACAAACCTATAAAGGAAAATTAACATGAGGAAAATTAATATGTATATTCGTTCATTACTTACTGTCGCAGTTATTGCACTTACGGCGTTGCCCGCAATAGCTCGGGATCAAATCAATATAGTTGGTTCATCTACCGTCTTTCCATTCTCAACAACCGTCGCAGAACGTTTTGGAAAATCAACAGCGTTCAAAACACCAGTCGTTGAATCAACTGGATCTGGTGGTGGTATGAAGTTATTTTGTACTGGTGTTGGTGAAAGTACGCCAGATATAACCAACGCTTCTAGACGTATTAAATCATCTGAAGCAGAAAAATGCGTTGCTAATGGAGTTACGCCGATTGAAGCAAAAATAGGCTTTGATGGAATAGTAATGGCAAATTCGAGAAAATCAGGAAGAATGGAAATAACCAGGCAACAGATATTTCTTGCTTTAGCAAAAGATGTTCCGAATTCCGCTGGTGAATTAATACCAAACCCATATTCTATGTGGTCAGAAATTGATTCTTCTCTTCCTGCTGTAAAAATTGAAGTTTTAGGTCCACCACCAACATCTGGAACACGTGATGCATTTGCTGAATTAGCGTTAGAAGGTGGTTGTAAAACATTTGATTTCATAAAAGATATGAAAAAAACTGATAAGTCTGCTTATAAAGAAGTTTGCCATACAATACGTGAAGATGGTGCCTATATCGAGGCAGGAGAAAATGACAATTTGATTGTGCAAAAACTTCAAACTAACCCTTCAGCGTTTGGGGTATTTGGTTATTCATTTCTTGAGCAAAACTCAGACACGATGCAAGGATCAATTGTTGGTGGCGTTGAACCAGAATTTGAAGAGATTGCAAGTGGTAATTACCCTATCGCTCGCTCATTATTCTTTTATGTTAAAAAAGAACATATTGGTGTTATCCCTGGCATTACTGAATATATGAAAGAATTCACAAGAGAAGATACTTGGGGTGAGGATGGATATTTGGTGGATAAAGGATTGATACCTTTGGACGAAGACGCTCGTGAAGATTGGGCGGAAAAGATTAACGGATTAGTACCGTTAGAAATGTAATTAACAGATTGGAGAATAAATGTTAGATCGACTAAAAGAAAGAACTTCGCATAACGGAGCGGCATTAATTGCAGTTGGCGTTATAGTACTCGTTGCAGGTCCTATTGCAAGTTGGGCGGCATATGCCGCGATTGCATATGGTGCTTGGAGTATTTGGAAGAAAGAAGACTAATGAGTATACACGACATGACACTGCAAGAGCAAAGTCTGCTTTTTGCAAATCTGGCATCGTTAGCATATGGCAACGAGAAAGATGTACGAAAATCAGCAAGAGCATTTGGGTTCACCAAGACAGCATTCTTTGATCATGGTGGCGCTCAGGCATATCGTTTTGAAAACAAAACAGATGTTGTAGTGGCATGTCGTGGTACACAACCAACAGAATTCAACGACATTAAGGCAGATTTGAAAGCAGTGCCAGTAATGGCAGAAACGGTTAGTAGAGTACACCACGGATTTAAAGTAGAAGTGGACGAAATATTTCCCTATATAATGCCAAAGTTAATGGAAAAGAAAAACGAAACAAGAAAATTATGGTTCTGTGGACATAGTTTAGGGGCGGCAATGGCAACCATTATGGCAAGTCGTTGTATGTATGAATCAACCCTAATGAATCCAGAGTGCCTATTTACATACGGATCTCCACGAGTTGGTTGGAGAAAGTATGTCAAATCACTAGGTGTAAACCACCACCGTTTTGTTAACAATAATGACATTGTTACTCGCGTTCCTATGAGAGTTATGGGATACGTGCATCATGGAACGGAACATTATATGAATGCCCACGGAGAAATATGGGAAGGATTTAAACCTTGGAGGAGATTTAAAGATCGAATGCGAGGTATGTGGATGGGTCTGAAAACTTTGAGTATAGATAACTTCAGTGACCATTCAATGGTGAATTACATAGAAAACATAAGTAAGTGGAAATAAAATGAAAGAGTTAATTAAAATATGGGGGGCGGCAGTACTAGTTGCCGTAGTGGGTTTATTGGTGGCATATAATGTCGGACAAGATCTAGAAGGGTTGCAAGCACAAATGGATGCAGTTGCAAATCACGAACACGTCCATGAACACGACACAAGTCACGACCATGACATGAGTCATTCACACGATACAAGTCATTCGCATGACGAATTTTCAGTGATATTAGAACATGAACATTCTGAAATAAGAGCAATGTTAGAATTGATGTTTGAACTTGAAGAAAAAGTGAATGCTAAGTAAGATATTCACACACTGGTTATTTCCAGTTGTGACATGTGCGGTCTTATTGACCGTACACATTGGTGATTCCACACCAGTAGAAATACTCAGACTGAAACAGTTTGACTTGCTACAACAAACGGATGCTCCAAGTCGTTCTGCCGATATTGGTATTGTTACTATCGATGAGAAAGCAATATCCAAATACGGTCAGTTCCCTTGGAAAAGAGATGTCCTTGCTGATATAATATGGAAACTTCGCGAAGCAGGTGCAAATATAATTGTACTGCCCATATTGATGGCAGAGGCAGACCGACTAGGTGGGGATGAAGACCTCGCCGACGCTTTGTATCAAAACGGTATCGTCATAGCGCAAGTCGGGTCAGGACAAGTAAATAAAGGTGGGATGCCGAGAGGAGTCGCGAAGATTGGCGATCCGCTCCCCTACTTATTCGAGTGGGGTGGGATGCTAGGTCCGATACCTTTACTTGGACAGACGGCAGATGGGGTAGGCGTTCTCAACACCGTACCAGAAGTCGATGGTGTAGTCAGAAGACTCCCATTGATGATGAGTATTGGTGATGAAGTCTTCCCATCTATTGCCGTAGAAGTTCTTCGTGTTGCAACAGGTAATCCATCGTATCAAGTAAAAGCGAACGATGGTGGTATTGTTGCAGTTCGGGTCAAAGGTTTTCCTATAATCAAAACAGATGAGAACGCACGTATATGGTTGCGTTGGAATAAAACGTTTGACGAAATGTCTGCCGCAGAAGATGACTTTTCTGCGTTTGCTGGTCGCATGGTTATTATCGGTGCGACTGCCGAAGGTGTTGGTGGGTTTATCGCAAGTCCAACAGGACCTAAACACAATTACATTCCAAGTGCAGTATCGTTACAAACGATGTTGGACGGAGAAACAATCCTAAGACCTTGGTGGAGTAGAATGGCAGAACTATCTGCGACTGCACTACTTGGACTATTGATCATAGTTGCGGCAAGGTTCTTTGCATACAGATGGGCGGCAATGACTATAATATGGTCTGTCGGTGGTCTGTTATTCGGATCTTGGTGGATGTGGAGTGGATCTTTGATGCTACTCGATGTCACCATGCCGATCATATCTGTCGTTCTAGTAGGATTTCACGCAATATTCTTGCGTTTTATATTAGAATTTAGACAGAAACAACAAATAAAGAAACAATTCGGTACATACTTATCACCCGATCTTGTCAATAAACTGGCAAAAGATCCAAGTCTTTTGAAACTTGGTGGAGAAAGTAGAGAACTTTCTATAATGTTTACTGATGTGAGAGGATTTACAAACATATCAGAACACTATGGCAAAGACGTACAGGGATTAACAGAAATAATGAATAGGTATATGACTGCAATGACAAAGAAAATTCTTGAAAACAACGGTACGTTAGATAAATATATCGGCGATGCTCAGATGGCATTCTGGAACGCACCATTAGACAATGACAATCACGCAAAAGATAGTGTAAGAACTGCACTAGCAATGATGGAGAGTCTAGATGAATTCAATGATGAAGTCGTTTCTGAAGGAATACCAGCGTTTGGCATGGGTCTCGGTATTAATACTGATACTGTTGTTGTCGGTAATATGGGTTCCGATCAGAGATTCGATTACACTTGTCTCGGCGACGGAGTCAACACTGCCGCAAGACTCGAAGGACAAAGTAAAAACTACGGAGTAAAGATTATACTCGGTGAGAATACTGCGAAAGCAATTGAAGACGAGTTTGCAACGGTAAGACTAGATTGTCTTGCAGTAAAAGGTAAGACACAAGGTGTTAACCTCTATACAGTTATCGGCACACACGAATGGGCAAACGAGAATACGAGTTACGTAATTGATGAACAACAACATGATAAGATGTTGGAGTTATACAAATCTCAAAGTTGGAAAATAGCAACTAAGTTTTGTAATGAATTAAAAGGTGGATTTGGTGGTGCGTTAGATGACTACTACGATCTCTGGATTGAACGCATCAAAGAGATGAAAGCAACGAAACTACCCAAAGACTGGGATGGTATCTATCGAGCAACCTCTAAATAGATTGACCTTTATAGTGATGATTATCCCATTCAAAACATTTGAATGAAAATATTTGAAAATTAGGCACTCTTACAAAATCATCTTTCATCATTGCTTCTCCGATTGTAAGAAGACATGTTTTCTCATCTTTCAATAATGCTGGTGCCATAGACATATAACATTTTCTGTCTGGTATTTCTATTTGATCTGTTAGATTGTTTTCGAATATTGGTGCCATATCGAGATGACAGACTAATACAATTGCCGCCCACATAATATCATCCTTTATAAATCTTTTGCAAGTGATCCTCGAATGCTTCGACCTTTTCTAGGCGATTGGGCCATAGAATATAATCTTTCTCTGGATTCTTTTTCAAGTTTGTTAACAGAGGTATGATTGCATTGTATAACGCATTCAGTTTAGTCTCTGTGCCTGTCGCAGTTTCAGTTGCCTTTACTGCCTGTTGTGCAACCTCTAGTTCGTCTTCGTTAACGGCAGTGAAACCGAAATCGAATAAGTCATCACTCATTTTACTGATCCTATCGTACAAAATCTGGTGTAGTTGGTAAGTTTTAAACTTCCTTCGTATGCAATACTATTTATACCATTTTTTATAGCGAGTTCTTCATGTTTACTAATTGTGTTAATATGACCCTTTATACCTTTGTAGTCATTTGATGTTAATGCGTATATAGGTCCTTTGACTGCTTTGATATCTTCCATGTGTTCACAAGATGGATTAATGATCAGATCGTATTGTTTGTGTACATCTTCATGTTTAAACAATGTAGGCACATCGTCTTCTATACATGTGTAGTTACGTTGCAATCCATTTGACTCGTGATATAAGTCTCTGTCTCGGTGGCAGTTATGATCGGTATCATAGAAATCCCAATGTTCTACTGAAGTTCTAGATTCTAATAATTCTTTGAGTAGAACTGAATTCCAACTTCCTAGCACCGCAACTCTGCTAAATCTTTTAACAAATTTGTATTCACCAGTATCTACAGTATTGTGTTTGCATATTTCATGCACTAACCATTTTTTAGATTTGATATGATCTGGTCTAAAACTTTCAAAGAAGTTTTTATTTACTTGATATGAAAATCCAAAGTTTGAAACTCTTCCTAGAATATCTTCTTCTATGCCCATAATAAATCCTTGTTAATTACATCGTCAAAGTGATACGACCATATTGCAGTTCGACGAAGATCGTTACCAGATACAACTCTATGATTCCACCCTGTATTGATAAACCAACACTCACCCTTTCTCATCTTGAGTTTATGTATACCGTTTTTTGTTTTGAATTCAAATATACTATCGTCGTCAGTCAAACAAATTTGTGCCCGACATGCAACTGATGTATCTGTGTCTATATGCCATTTTATTTCGTGATGACCGACCATCTCACTCAGTCTAAACCTTACTGTCCGATCAAACAATTTATCTAGAAATGGTCTAGTGTATCTCAGTTTATATCCGTGATCCCACTTGTTATAGGTGTATTCGTCCGTACTGTCTTTGTCGATGAGTGCGTTGCCCTGTAACAATATCTGTCTGTAAGTATCTTCTGACTTACTGATACCAAAACTCTTGTCATAGTCTGTGGTGTTTGTGATATTATAGTTGTCACCACCAATATCATTGTGGGTATAGGTGTCTAAGATTCTGTTCAGTTCTTTGACCACATAGTGCGGTGCAAGACCTAACTTTACAAACGGTTTAAGTTCGTGTCTACGAGGACCTGTGCCCTTGATTCTACTTCTTTTTGTCAACTCTAACGGAGACTTTTCCATTCTTCTATACTCATAATATCTAATCTTGGTGACTCTCCTGTATATATAACATTCTGCCAACACTGTTTATTCTTGGGGTTACCACACGTCTGCACCATATCAGGGTGAAGATTCCACTTGTCACACGTCAACCATTCGAGTTTATCTTTATATCTGATTGCCGCAGGTCTGCGTCTAACGTCCTGTAAAGATACAAACATTGTTCTATATCTCTCGTCAATGTACTGCAATTGTTTGTTCAGTAATCGCATAGATGGTGTCATCCACTCATCTTTCTTTGTTTGAGTAAACCTACGATGTTCTCTACTGATGTAAAGTCTGGTCAACATTCTATAACAACGATGATAGTAGGGTTGTATCGTTGCAAATGCCGCTAACTTTCCTTCGTCCATAAGAAAGAACCATTCCAGATATTTCGTTTGGTCATCCCAATTTGTAATTAAATGTTCAAACCATTCTTGGTTTCTTTTGTTGTAAGAGTGTTTTTCCTTCATCAATTTAAATAATGTCTTGACAAACCTCTCCTCTCCAAACTTTTTTAGATTGTATACTTTCATTTCTTTATCATTCTTATAAACACTGCGCTCATATCGTATTTACCCAATCTCCATGCACGTGGATTCTTGTGATGATTATTATGGTATCCTTCACCTGCCGACAGTATATTCAACCAATGATTGTTAAATATCTTTCCGTCTTTGTGTGCAAATGCATTGATTGTTCCAAATCCTATATATGCGTATATCATAGGAGATACAAACAACACAAGAAACATAGGAAAAGATAATAACACGAATGCCCCTACTGCCGTACACAAACGTATTACCATGTGATTACGGTAATACCACATAACACGTTTATTACGTAATAGATCTTTTATCACACGATGTCGGATTGCCTTGACTTTAAACGTAGAAGTCAATACAGGAATAAACCCTTGATGTCTGGGTGAATGTGGATCGTCTTCAGTATCGGTGTGATTATGGTGCAACCTATGGACACCCACCCATCCCAATAAAGGTCCTGATGCAGTCAGTGTTCCAAGAAATAAAACATAGTATTCATACCATTTACTGGCATTGAATGCACGATGTGCAAAATACCTATGATATCCACTTGAGACTACGGTCACAGAAAGTATCTGCCACCATATAAAACTCAGTATCACATATTCCATTACAAATCCTTGTTATAATCAAACTCCAAAAAGTCTTTCTTGTATCTATTATATACTACTTCCTGTAATTCATCTGTATAGTAACTCTTATAATCGCCTTTATCTGGAAAACTTTTATGTCTTGTTTGCATAAATTTAATCCCCAGTTCCTTCTCTAAATCGTGTAAATCTTTTTCCATTTTAAATACTTGTAGATTCTCAGGCAGTTTTCCCGATCCTCTTTTATGTTCTAGATGGTCAACCATTCTGGTTGTTGTATCCCACCTATAATCACCCAATAAAACGTTACCTCTCAAAAAGTCTTCGAGTGGTATTGTTTTCAAAACAAAATCTTTAAATGTTACTTTCTTAAAGTGTTGTAGATGATACCATAAACTTACTATCCTAGAATATGGGTTTCTAACAGTCGTGTATAATTTTTTACCTTCCAACTCGGTTTTCCAATACCAAATTGGATTGTGACGCTCTGGGTTTGCTCTATAACCCTTTGTAATATCTCCGTACTCTTCTGCGTTCAAGAGAATATTAGTGCCAGAGGTCTTTGGCACGTGGAAGTAAATCCACGTATCTGAGTAAAACATTAGTTCTTTTTTGCCATTATCCCTATTGTTGGTATGTAGTATTTATGCGTTATGACCTCCCAAATCTGTCTAGATGCTTCAGAAACATCTAATGCATCTTCACTTTTTTTCAGATGTATTGCAAAGGAAGTATTCATATACCCCAACTTAATATTGTGTGTTTTACACTTACCATAGAAAACTGACCTGTCACTCATCTCATCGAGCATCTTCTTTGATGCAGAATAGTTATCTATTATTTCTTTATTAGATGCCATACTGGATATGTTCACGATTGTTTTTGTGCTATCGTGTCTCCATGCATTGTATACCATATTAAACAATTTTACTTGCACAAAAGAATCCCACGCATTGTTGATAAACATGTCGCAGTCTTCTATATCTTTCATTTTAAGTTTGTTTGCATCAAACCCATCTACTTTGTCAAACCCGACAACCTCGTCTTTACTACCCACAAACCATGCGGCAAGTTCTTTACCAAGTCCGTTCTTATGTCCTGTTATTGCTACTTTCATTTCAGTTTCATCCCATAGGGCCATTCGCCTTCTGTTGTCCAGTATCTTGAATTATACCAAGCACACTCAAAAGATATTATAGGTCCGAATCCCTTTGCACGTAAAAATTTATACCATTTTATCATTTTAGTAATCCTCTAAGTGATGTTTCCAAGTCGTTAAAGTATTCTTCGTTTGCGATTAATGGTGCAGTTATCTTTATCACATTCGGTCTATATTTAGTTGATAAACCGTTGGCAATATAATGTTCGTGTGGTAGATCTTTCTTTAGATCTATTGCACAGAAACAACCGTATGATCTCCAACTCTTAATTAGACCATCTAACAACAACCTGTCACACATTTGATCGTGTTCTTCCTGTATCCAGTTAGATTCTCCAAGTAAGTTATCCATTTTAGTTATCTGTGTAACCTTATTGATTGCGGCAATCGCACCCATAGATGGATTCCAAGAGTGTCCATATGTCCAGTTTTTTAAACGACTGGCAATCTTTGCGTTTGCAACTGTTATTCCAATCGGTGCATGTCCACCAGTGATTGCTTTACCGAGTGCAGATATGTCTGGTTTTACTCCACCACCCATAGACATATAACTATGCCATTCTTTACATTTACCCCAACAGGCAGTGATATCATCGCATATCATATTGACGTTATATTCATCACAAAGACTTCTTAATTCTTTCCACCACCATTGACTAAACGGCATAATACCATTAAAGTATGATATAGGGTTAAATATAACTGCTCCAACATTACCTTTAGACATATAACTCTCTGTCTGCGATAATGCTCTTTCTTCTTCTGCTAGTCTGTCTTTTTCATATATCCAATTAGGCGAAGGAATATTTACACAACGCGAAGAGTTCCAAGCACGTATGTTAGGATTACTTAATCCGAGAGTAAGATATGATGTGCCATGCCATACTGGTGTATAAGATATAATTTTTGGTTTTTTGCAGTAACTGCTTTCCTGAGAAGCATGCCAGTGATCTGACATTCCTATTGCCGCTTCGACTGCACTTGTTCCCGACACTGACCACTGGATTCTACTCCATTTACCAGTATCCATAATACTACTTTTTGCTAGTTGAATACTTGGGTGTTCTTCTTGCCAAAACGGAAGCACTCTGGATACACTTCTGAGTTGATCTGACATTGCGTCAATGATTTCCTCATTAGAAAATCCCAGTGTATATGCACTCTGAGACATCTCCAGATCCATTGCACGAGTACCGTCCTCGTATTCAATCCACCATTTGTAGGTTTTGCTAACCCTTCGAGACATACACATAATCTCCATTGCTTAACGTCGCTATTTCGGTATAACTATATTTTCTTATAAATTCCCAAAAATCAAATCTTTTATCAGGTTTAATCTCTGATACTATTACAGGTTTAAATGTTTCAATAGTCTTCATTGCTCCATTTAATACTTCTAGTTCATACCCTTCTACGTCTAAGTGTATCACATTTGGTGCAAGATGTAAAGAGTCTATGGTCAAGGTCATTGCATGAAATGTAGGTGGTGCAACTGAAACGTGACATGAACCTATATTCTTACCATTGTTACGCATCGGTACAGTTTCACCACTTTTGCTACCGAGACATGCTTGAATAGAAGTTATACGTTTTGAAGATATATTTGCAACCAAACATTTAAAGTTCAAGGGATCTGGTTCAAAAGTAACAACTCTGTCAAAGTATCTGGAATATTCCATAGGAACCATTCCACAGTTTCCACCTGCTTGTATTATTAATTGACGTTTTTCTTTTGGCAAAAACTCTGCGACTGAGCGACACATTTTAGGACCATTGCCCTCTATGTGCATATGTTTCCAACAATGTTTGTCTGTTTTAACCCATTGCCACTTTTTGTCGCCCCAGAGTTTACTGTGTCTATTTTCCATTACTAACACGTATTTCTACATTATCACCTACGTCTAATCTAAGACCATCGTGTCTGTGGTGTAGGATTATTTTTCTGTCTGAATATTCTTTAAACATATTCTCCCAAACTGGTCGCCAGTTGTTCATAAGTCTGAAACTGTTTGGGTCTGCTCTGTCTGAGTTCAGATAGAAGTCCGTACAACTTTTCATATTGAAATCAAATATAGAGTCAAATCCATACATATGTACTTCGTCTGCTTTTAATTTATTCAATGCATAGTTGACTGCAACGTGACCACAGTTGAAATCTGTATAGTCTTTGACATACTCTGGTAGATGCATATAAAATTCTTTGATTTGTTGAGCGTGTTTCATATAGAAATCGGGTTTCTTCTGACACCAAAGATTAGGTCTTGCACCGAGAATCCATTCACCCCCGACTGTCAGACTACCTTCGTTTATTGCTCCCATCATTTTAAAATCAACCATAACGGTTGCATAAACATCCTCTACAGGAAAAGGTGGCAAGTTACAAGTTAACTTGATACCTTTTGATGGTTTATATAAGTTGGCACCATCACCATTTCCTATGACATGAACTACTCTACCCATTCCCTCCCTCTATATATTTTCTTATTCGTTCTTTTCCTTTGTGGCCAGTCCAGTGCATTA
>ERZ802831.1532-NODE-1532-length-11319-cov-17.0392_pt1 | contig 11319 bp, 9 predicted proteins | sample MGYA00345655_ERZ802831 | MGnify/ENA primary metagenome ERZ802831 (study PRJEB30503, sample SAMEA104212376) | marine metagenome | biome: Westerlies Biome; feature: [SRF] surface water layer (ENVO:00010504) within the epipelagic zone...; material: water...
GCTACGTTGGCCGAGTCACAGTTTATGCAAACTAGCCATTGCTCACTCACCAACAACACAATTCATAACGACAATTCATGACGACAATTTATGGCGACAATTCATGACGACAATTTATGGCGACAGGGGCCCGTTTTACTCAGCGCAACAATGTCCGGTGCAGTGTTATTTCATCGGCGCGGTCGGGATGCTATAACTGTTTGATGTCTATCCACGTCGCCCCGGTTTTGCTTTCCCTGTGCAGCGCCCTGTTACTCAGCGCATGCGCAGCGACCAGCGGCAATTACGCCAGTCAAACCCAAGGCGCTCCCAACGCCAGTGCTTATCTTACGCTGCCGGATTTTGCTGAGCAGTTGGGCTACATGACGTCACTGGAAACTCGCGTGCTGGCGCTGAGTGCTGATGAGCCGCTGGCCATGGGCGCGTTAGGTTCTGCTCTTATCGAGCGCAACCCGAGTAGTTTGACCGGCCATCACGCGCTCACCACCTTTTACCAGCACCTCGATGCCGCCGAAGCCCTTGAAACCCACGCCGACGCCTTCGAAATGCATAGACAAACGGTTCTCGCCAGCGGTGATGGCAGTCAAGAGCAACCCTACCGCGTCACCAGTCGCGCTGACGCGGTGCTCACGCTCACCCAAGATGGCCAGGCCGTGGTTGGCGGTATTTACCAAAGCAATGGCCCAACGCCACTCCAGCTGTTGCTGCTCTACCGCGAAAACGCGACAAGCCCGGTACGGAGCCACTACTTTGACCTTTCCGCCCTCGCATCCGCGGTTGGGGCTGACGATACGGCTGATACAGAAAACCCATGGGAAACCCTGCGCATATTGGCAGACAGCAACGATTCCGCAGCGCGCGCCGCCATCGGTACCTATTTGGCTGGCCAGCGTCGCTACGAATCCGCCGTGGGGTGGTTGGAAATGGCGAGCCGAGAACCCAACCTACTGGCCCATACGCTGCTGGCCCGCATCTACTGGTATCAATCTGGTGTGATAGACAAAGAGCCCAGCGGCGATAGTGCACCGCAGGCGAGCGCCGAGGAGCTGGTCAGAAAAGCCATTGAGAACCATGTTAAGGCCATCGATCTCGGATCGACGGAGTCTATGTATACCCTCGGGCGCTGGCTGTTAGAGGACACCCATACCAAACCGTCTTCAGGCAGCGGTGACCCACGGCTGAGCCCGGAGAACAAGCAAGAACAGGCGCTGGCGCTGCTGCAGCAAGCCGGAGGGCTTGGTCATGCCGAGTCCTATATTTATCTGGCCAGCCAGTATCAGCGCGGATCAAGGCTGCCCAAGAGCGACGACTTGGCCAACCGCTATTTCGCCAAGGCGGCAGATTTGCGTAACCCCAAGGCCGTCATCAGCTACGCCCGCTACATTGCGGGTTCCGATCAGCGCGAGTCCCAAACACGACTCATGCCGCTGCTGCGCGAGCTTGCAGATGCCAATGACCCAGAAGCCATGGTGGTCATCGGCAACCTCTACGCCAAGGGCGTAGAGGTTAGGCGTTCTGCGCGTAAGGCCGTGCGCTGGTATAAAAAAGCGGTGGACCAAGTGCAAGCCAGTCACCACGGTAACGCGGCCATCGTCAACGAAGTGGCGTGGACGCTCGCGGTAACTGATCAAAAAGGTTTGCAGAAACCCGACTATGCCCAAGCCATCATGGACGAGATGATGCGCAGCAATAAGCAGGTGCAGACGCACCCCGAGTACCTAGATACCTGGGCTGCAACCTATGCAGCCAACGGTAACTTCCCCAAGGCCATCGAACTGCAAAAACGGGCACTTTATTTCGCGCGCACCCAAGAGCGCAGCGATGTCATCGACATACTGCAAACTCATCTGGAATCCTTTGAAGCCGGTGCCAACATCACCGACAACATCCCCTAGCGCTGCCGTTCTGGAGTTGCTGAAAACACAGCCACCGCTGTTGGACGTGCGTGCGCCTGTCGAATTTCGCCAGGGTCGGCTGCCCAACAGCTTCAATGCTCCGATCTTGACCGACGAGGAACGCGAACAAGTAGGCACTACCTACAAGCGAGACGGACACGGTGCTGCGGTAACACTCGGTCATAGGTTGGTCAGCGGCGGTGTCAAAGCAGCCCGCATTGCGCAGTGGCAGGAATACTGCGAAGCAAATACCGATGCCCAAATTATGTGCTGGCGTGGCGGACAGCGCTCGGCGTTGGCGCAACAGTGGCTGGCCGACCAAGGCCTGCAACGCCCACGAGTGGCCGGTGGTTTCAAAGCAGTGCGCACAGCCTCGCTGCACGTGCTGGCAAACCCAGACAAACAGTGGTGGCTGGTGAGCGGGCGCACCGGATCGGCAAAAACACCGCTGATTCAATCCTTGGCAAACAGTATCGATCTGGAGGGCTTCGCCAACCACCGAGGCTCAACCTTCGGTCGTCGACTGACACCACAACCCACGCCCGTCACCTTTGAATGCGCCTTGGCATCGGCCTACCTCAACCTTCCTGGGGAGCACCTGATTGTTGAAGATGAAAGCCGCACCATCGGTCGTATTGGGCTTCCTCACGCATGGCATGAGCAGATGCAGCAGGCTCCCATCGCCTTGGTGGAGGCCAGTTTTGAAGAACGTGTCGAGCACATCCACAAAGAATATGTCGCCGAGGCGCTTGCTGAGCACCGGCACGCTGGCCTGACGCCGACAGACCTCTTGGCCCGATACGAAGAAGCGCTGCTGCGCATTAAGCGTCGGCTTGGCGGCGTGCGGTTAGCGGATCTGACCCTGCGTTTGCAGCAGGCGTTCGCTGGAAAAACCGATCACCGAGATTGGATCAGTTATTTGCTGCGCGAGTACTACGACCCAATGTACGACTTTCAGCTACAGCGCAAGGCGGCTCGAATTCGGTTCCGCGGCTGCAACGCGGACGTGACCGCCTTTTTACACAGCAAGCGCTAGCGCTCACTGCACAAGTCTCGCCAGACTTATTGCCGGCGCAAAAAATCTTCCATCAACGTCGCTACCTGCTCGAGCTGGTCATGGTGTATCCAGTGACCCGCATCAGGAACATCATGCAGTTCAACCTGCCGAAAGTACTGCAACGTATCGTCCTGCCCAGTCCGATTTTGCAAACCGTTCAACGCATTGACTAGCAAAGTAGGCGCCTTAATGCTGCGCCACAGCTCGATAATCTCATCGATTGCCAACCCAACGCCGAGAAAGTTGTAGGTGTACTGATCGTACTTCCACGTGAACTGCCCGTCCTCGAGCTGCACCGCCCCATGCTGGGTGAGATGAAAGGCCTGCTCTGCGCTCAGCTGGGGATTGGCTTGCTGCATGCGCATATAGGCGGTTTCTAGATCTGCGTAGCGACGTGGTTCGCGCCCCGCAAGTTCGCGTGTCTGCCGACTCCACTCGCGGATTTGTGCCGCGATACCCGCATCTGCATCCTCACGCGACCATAGTCCAATGCCCTCGAGCAAAACCAATTTACTGACAAGCTCGGGAAAAACACCGGCGAAAAACGCGGCAATGGCGCCGCCAAGGCTGTGTCCTACTAGCCACACAGGCCCAAGATTATTCTGTTCGATCAGTTGCTGAAGATCATAGAGATAGTCGAAGTAGCGATAACCCGAGCCTTGTACCCAATCGGAATCGCCATGACCCCGCAGATCAGGCGCGAGAAAGTGATAGTCGCCGGAGGCGGACATGCGTGCGATCAAGTCATCCCAAGTGCGGCTATGGTCACGCACCCCGTGTACCAACACGACAGTGGGCGCGTCAGGATCTCCCCATTCGACAAAGTGCAAACGCAGGCGTTGAGAAAAGAAGCGATGTGAGGTGGGCGATAAAGACGGCTTTGACAGTTTTGACATCAAAATTCCCAAGTAAGGGGCAGAAAAAAGCAGGCAACCACAAAACTGTGTTACGTGCGGCGCTGCATTGTACACAGGGGTGAAAAGAAAAAACGCACAGTTTCGGTGCTAAAGCGCGGTACTAAGCCAAATTTTGTGGCCAGATATGGGTGAAGAGGCCTGTTTCTCACCAAATTAGTGCGATTTCGATAGAGATTCTTCGCATAATCAAAGAATAAAAAACATGGCTACTTTCTTACACAAAGGGGTTGCACTTGTTGTTACCTTGGGTAACAATGGCTTCATTCAGCGGCCAAGTGGCAACACCCCGCTGGAATACGGGGGCTTCCGAAACTCCTCTCCCCTCCCCTCCTCGGAAGTTCCTATCCTTCGAAGGCGGAGACTTGCAAAAGTCTCCGCCTTTTTTATTGCTCACCAGATCAGCAAAAACAACACAAAGACTTGAGCGTTTCCCGAACCCCGAGCTGTTGCTGGGTTGTCAATCACACGCTTACATCCCCGGATTCTCATCGTAAGATGGCTCTATGAAAAATGATGCCATCGCCAACTACCAATATGTGACGTTGTCTCATGAAGGGTACGTCACCACCCTGACCATGCAGCGACCTGAACGCGCCAATGCGCTGAGTCATGCGCATTTAGCCGAACTCGAGCACGCTGCCCTGAGCCTGCGCGACGATCCTGATACGCGGGTCGTCATTCTCACCGGTGCAGGCAAACACTTTTCTTCCGGTGCGGACTTACAGGACACGCCCGCTGCTGGCATGCCCTTAGTGCAGCGTCGACGCAGAGCGCGCATGGGTGAACGCGCGATAGAAGCGATATTGGGTATAGACCAAATCACCATTGCGGCATGGCGCGGCGCAGCCATGGGCGGCGGTGCATGCGTTGCGACTGCCTGTGATTTTCGCGTCGGCAGTCACTCTGCCTTCATGGAGTACCCAGAGGTAGATCTTGGCATCAACCTCATGTGGAAAAGCCTGCCCTTGATCGTTTCACTGGTGGGTCCTGCCAGAGCCAAACGCTTGGTTGCTGGCGCTGAGCGTGCCGATGCACAGACGCTTTACGAATGGGGCGTCCTCGATCACCTCACCGATGACGAGAACCTCATGGCCAAGGCGATAGAGGTCGCCGCCCAATACGCCAGCAAGCCGCCGATTGCCGCGCAGATGATCAAGCAGTCGACTAACCAACTGGCCTATGCCTTGGGCAGCTCGATCATGCACATGGATGTGGATCAAAATTTATTCGCGGCGACCAGTGAAGACCGTGGAGCGGCCATTACCGCCAAGCTCAATAAGGAAACTGGCTCGTTTACTGGCAATTGAACCGGCGGTTTAGCTTGCCAACTCAGGCCCAGCGAAGGGTTACTGTACCCGCCTGCTCTGCGACCTTGGGCATGCGCCCAAATTGACAATGACTACCGCTGATGCATGCGCCGGTGCGCACGTCAAATTCATAGCCGTGCCATGGGCAACGCACGACACCGTCGACCAAGGGCGCACCCTCTAAAGAGCCAAGTTGATGCGGACATTGCGCCGGATAGACGACCCATTGGCCCTCCTCATCAGCATCCACGCCATCTAAACGATTTAGAACAAAACGCCGACCGGATAACGTCACCGTCTGGGGCAGCGACGCTGTGATGCTGGCATCCAGTTCCAACACCTGTGTTTCGTCGACGCCATCTAAACGCTGATCCAGCTGCCGCTGGCGCTCGGTCATCATTGCTACGTCTTCGTCATACAGGCGTTCATAGGATGTTGCGTAGGCCTGACCAACTTTTGCTTTGGCCTCGGCTGGCACATCGGGCACAAAGAAGTCGACGACAATGTCCAAGACACGCTCGCTGACCACAAATACATGGGTCCAGATCTCTGCGCCAAGGTGGGGACCTGCGAGGTTTCGCGTGATCCAGCGTCGCGCATCGCGATCAAGATTCAGTTCGATCCGGCTTGTGGCCGTTTGCTGTCCCTCGCCAGACGTCACAGCGGCGCGCCATCCCCAAGCACCCGCAGACTCGATAGCAATAGAAGTAAAGCTTGAGCTATGCAGATGCGGCAGGTGCTGCCAATCGAGGGTGTTCTCGTACATGCGTTCAAGGCTCACCGGCAGTCGCCGGCGGTAGCTGCCCACATGGTCTAAGCGAGAATCTTCTGCCGCAGGCACGAACTCGTACTTCATAGGCAAACCCCAATGGCCTGGCGCATCGCCACGCTCAGCTTGCTCGCTCTATCTCGAAGCTGAAGGCTTGGCCATCGACCTCAGAGGTCACCGGCTGCGCTTTCGTGGCAGCATCCAGCTGCAGGCTTAGCGTCTCGCCCATAATGTAGTCGCGGTGCTCATCAATGGCCTGAGCCAGTTCACCATCGGCGTGAAAAGCCACGCTGATGCGATCGCTGACGGCGAAACCGCGTTCTTTGCGCTCTCGCTGAATACGATTGACCACTTCACGGCCATAGCCACTACGCACCAAAGCCGGGGTTAGCGTGCAGTCCAGATCCACACTGATCTCACTGTTCGACAAGGTGTTAGTGCCTTCTTTCGCCTGCTGCTTGATCTCGATTTCTTCCGCCGTAAACACTTCTGATTCGCCGTCGACCTGCAGGGTCAGTGAACCGGCGCTTTGCAGCTGTGCAATCTGCTCATCGGTGAGTTGGCCAATGTGCTGGCTAAAGGCCTTCATCCGCTTGCCCAAGCGCTTACCCAACAGGGGGAAGTTTGGTTTCGCCTGCAGATCAATGTAGGCCGACTCATCAACGCTGTAATCGATCGCCAGCACGTTGAGTTCCTCGCGAAGGTAGCTTTCGAGTGAGCGCATGTCCTGCAGCAGCGTTTCGTCACGGTGAATGATCGTTAGTCTGGCCAGCGGCGTGCGCAAACCGATTTTGACCTCTTCGCGTTTTTGTCTGCCCAGCAAAATCACCTGCTGCATACGATCTACCGCCGTTTCAAGGTTGGGCTGAATCAAACCCTCTTCAGGCAACGGGTAGTCGCACAAATGCACGGAACTGGGCGAGGCGGGTCGATCCGCCAAGGTTTCCAGTTGCTGGTAAAGATGCTCAGACAAAAACGGCGCAAAGGGCGCCATCAGCTTCGACAGCTCCAGCAGCACTTCGTAGAGCGTGCTGTAGGCGGCGACTTTGTCCGGCGTAATGTCCTCGCCCCAGAATCGCCCGCGATTGAGACGGATATACCAATTGGTCAGATCTTCGATAAAGCCGAACAACTGTGGCACCACGTTATACAGCCGGTAGGCTTCCATCTCACGGGCCACATTGCTTTTAAGAGTTTGCAGCCGCGATAGCAGCCATCGATCGAGTACGTTATCGCCAGCTAACTGACCCTTGTCCGGTGACCAGTTATCGATCGCCGCGTAGGTTTTCAAAAAAGAAAAGGCGTTGTACCAGGGCAGCAGTGCGCGTCGCACCATGTCTTTCACGCCCGAATCGGCAAAGCGCTGCTCTTCACCCTTCACCAAGCCTGAATTGATCGCGTACAGGCGCAGGGCATCTGCGCCGTAGGCCTCCATCAGGTCATCTGGCGGCGTGTAGTTGCGCAGGCTCTTCGACATTTTCTTGCCGTCTTCGGCCATCACCATGCCGTTGACAATGACATTGCGAAACGCAGGCTTATCGAACAGGGCAGCCCCAAGCACCGTCAACGTATAGAACCAGCCTCGGGTTTGGTCCAAACCTTCGGCGATAAATTCCGCTGGAAAACCCGCCGCAAAGACATCTTCATTCTCAAAGGGATAATGCAGCTGGGCATAAGGCATGGAGCCGGACTCAAACCAGCAGTCGAGCACCTCTTCGATGCGCTGATAGGTTCCCTGCTCACCGTCAACGCTGAACGTCACTGCATCGACGTGCTCTCGGTGTAAGTCCGTTACTCGCACGCCGCTCAAACGCTCCAGCTCTGCTACCGAACCCACACACAGCGCGTTTCCGGTCACGTCGTTGATCCAAACCGGCAGCGGTGTACCCCAGACGCGGTTACGCGAGACCGCCCAGTCGATGGCGCCGTCAAGCCAATTGCCGAAACGGCCGTCCTTAATGTGTTCGGGTACCCAATTGATCTGAGCATTGGCCGCCAGCAACTTATCCTTGATCGACGTCACGCGCACATACCAAGACGGAATCGCCCGATAAATCAGCGGCGTATTGGAGCGATAACAGTAGGGATAGCTGTGCTGAATCACTTCCTGCTTGTACAGACTGCCATTGCTTTTCAGCGCCGCGATGATGCCCTTATCGGCCTCTTTGACATGCTGGCCCGCAAAGTCTGGCACCTCGTCGGTAAACTCACCCGTCAGGGAAACCGGGCATACCAAGGCCTCTATGCCGTGCGCTTTGAGCACCCGATTATCGTCTTCGCCAAAGGCCGGGGCCTGGTGCACCAAACCCGTACCGCTATCTGTGGTGACATAGTCATCGCTCACCACCACAAAGGCACCAAGCTCTACCTGGTCGGTAAAGTAGGGAAAAATCGGCTCGTAGGCACGGCCTACCAGTTCACTACCCTTTAGCTCTTTGATCACTTCAGGGTTATCGCCCAGATAATGAGCCACCCGCGCCTTGGCCAAGTAGATGCGACGATCACCGTCTTGCACCAGTTGGTAGTCGATATCTGCTCCCACACAAACCGCGAGATTGGACGGCAACGTCCACGGCGTAGTAGTCCAAATCGCGAGATGTGCGTTTTCATCTTTGAGCTTGAGCAGCACGGTGACGGCAGGATCCTGCACATCTTGATAGTTAGAGGTGGCTTCAAAATTTGCCAGCGGGGTGCCCAGCGCCGTAGATAGCGGCACGACCTTCACTCCCTGATAAATCAGGCCTTTTTCCCACAGCTGCTTAAAGACCCACCAAACCGACTCCATGTACCAGGTGTCCATGGTTTTGTAGTCATCGTCAAAGTCGATCCAGCGACCGATACGAGTCACCGTATGTCGCCACTCCTTTACGTAGCGCTGCACAATGGACCGGCACTCGTCGTTGTAGCCAGCGACGCCGAGCTTGGCCACAGCATCCTGCGCCGACATACCAAGTTGTTTGTCGATCTCGTGCTCAATGGGCAGACCATGGCAGTCCCAGCCAAAGCGCCGCATGACATAGCGTCCCTTCATGGTCCAATAACGCGGCACGATGTCTTTTATCGTGCTCGCAACCAGATGGCCGTGATGCGGCAGACCCGTCGCAAACGGTGGCCCGTCATAAAAAATGAAGGGCTTCTTGCCCTTAGTTTTTTCCAGCGACTGTTTGAAGGCGTCCGTTTCCTCCCACAAATTGAGGATCTGGTGCTCCATATCAACAAAGGAAAACGCGCTGTTTTCTGACGATTCCGACATCAAGTGAGGCTCAGGTAAAAAGACGGCGGTATAGTAACCGCTTTGCTGATGCATTGACGAATATGGCATAGAACATCGGCAGAGAAAGCGTAACAACGGGAGGGGAATATGGATCTTAAGGGTATGCAGTTGGGGGCAGTGTTCCCTCATAACGAAATTGGCACGAATCCGGCCGACATCAAGGCGTTCGCTCAAGGGGTCGAGGCGCTGGGTATCTCCCATTTGCTGATTTATGACCACGTACTTGGCGCCGATCCAGAACGGGAGGGCGGCTTCCGCGGCCCCTACGACAAAGACGTCGCCTTTCACGAACCGCTGACCACGTTCGCCTTCATCGCCGCCGTCACCGAGCGTTTGGAGATGATCACCACCATCATGATTTTGCCCCAGCGACAGACGGTGCTCGCTGCGAAGCAAGCAGCCCAGGTCGCCCTGCTATCCAACAACCGCTTTAAACTGGGTATCGGCGTGGGTTGGAACGAGGTGGAATACGTTGGCCTCAACGAAGAATTTCGCAATCGCGGCAAACGCCAAAGCGAGCAAGTTGACCTGATGCGTCGACTGTGGAGCGAAGACTCACTGGACTATCACGGCGAATTTCACCGTATCGATAAGGCCAGCATCAAACCCCGCCCCAGCAAGGACATTCCCATCTGGTTCGGCGGCTCTGCGCCAGCACTGCTGGATCGCTGCGCCAAACTCGGCGACGGCTGGATACCGCTGATGGGGGCCAACGAAAAAGCACAGGCCTGCATTGATCGCATCAAACAGGGGCGAGCGGAGCAAGGTAAGAGCATGGATGACTTCGGCATTCAGGCCCAAGCTCAATACGCCGGTGGCTCCCCAGAGCGTTGGGTAAAACACGCCAAGGCATGGCAAGACATGGGCTGCACCCATTTAGCCATCGCGACCCACAACGCGGGCGAAACCAATGTTGGCGGACACCTAGCGAGGATTGCTGAGTATCAGGCCGCACTAGCCGAATAGTCATTTCGAACTAGCAGTAGCGCCTATGCTGCTGCTTGCGCGCTGTATGTGCTAAACCGCCTAATTGCGGCCGCCTCTATTCCGCTGCAGATTGATCCTTATCTCATGGGGCAAAACCTTGTGTTTAGCGAACCACGTCACGGCTTGACCTTTGCTGATTTGTCGCTTATAAACGACATTACGTGCACGGGGTATGAAATACAGAGCACGGCAGAATTTGATCAATGGCTGCGCAGCCTGACTGACCACCGGGCCAAAGCTCGAATTGTTAGGCGGATCGGGCGCGTTCAGGCTGGTACTTTTGGAGATCACAAGAGTTTCGGCGACATTGGTGAACTGCGAATTCCAGAGGGCAAGGGATACAGGGTTTACTACACGATCCGCGGCCAAACAGTTGTGATTCTATTGTGCGGCGGGGACAAGACGAACAAACGCAGCCAGCAGCGGGACTTTGAACGTGCCAGACAGCTGCTAGAGCAGCTCAAGGAGAAACCATGGAACTAAAGAAATGGGACGCAGCAGAGTTTCTGGACACGCCAGAGGCCCAACAGGAATACCTGCTCGCAGCGATGGAAGAAAACGATCCCGCAAGTCTTTGTGAAGCACTAGGCACTATCGCCCGCGCTCGGGGTATGACCGACATCGCAGAGGCGACGGGCCTTAATCGACAAGCACTCTATAAAGCGTTTTCCAGTGAAGGCGACCCTCGCGCCAGTACGCTTTGGAAAATGCTAGATGCGCTGGGGATTAAGCTGGTGCCGAAGATTGAGAAGGCTTCGTAAAATCACCCAAGCAGCGGTCTGTTGTCGAACGCGTGAACCGCCGCCTATACGACTTCGCTACCGGTTTTCGGGTGCCGGCTCACCATTCGATGCATTCCAGCACACACAATGACTGCACGCTCGGATTCAAAGTACTAATGCACTGATCCTTTTTCATGTTTGGATCACTTTCAGCATATTTCCGGCAATTTGATCTGCGTCGGAACTCGTGCTGACGAATTCGGCGTCTACTGGCGATGCCGACCACTAGCACCAAATGGCCCAGCGCGGGTATTACCTAGCTGCTTTGATCCAACGCATCTAAGCGCTGTTCAAGTTTTTCCAGCGTGCGTGCAAACACCGGTACGACGAT
>ERZ802831.1543-NODE-1543-length-11256-cov-11.3976_pt1 | contig 11256 bp, 9 predicted proteins | sample MGYA00345655_ERZ802831 | MGnify/ENA primary metagenome ERZ802831 (study PRJEB30503, sample SAMEA104212376) | marine metagenome | biome: Westerlies Biome; feature: [SRF] surface water layer (ENVO:00010504) within the epipelagic zone...; material: water...
ACATCACCGCCGAAGCTTCGCGCCGATCAAACGATTGCTGCAAGTGTGACCGCTCTGCATTTTCCAACTTTTCACGTTGGCGAATGACATCAGCATTTTTTGGCGACACACCTTTGTAACTGGATGGGTTTGGCTGTTCTGGTTGGCTGACCAAGCGTTTGGCCTAATGGTGACCCACTAGATGAATGCTGTCTGCCAGATATCACCACAACATGTTGTGATCACTTTAACTTCGCCAGTTAACATGTTGACTTTACGCTATAATGTGATTCTTTTAGGTGTGTCTCATCACAAAACCCAACCGATTTGATAGGCTTTTGTTGGTGTTTGGGCGCAATTTTCAGCTGGTCTTTTAGATGGGGATAGGAACGCTCGCAGTGAAAACGAATGTGATCGAATGTGGTGAATGTATCGAGAAGCTGGCAAAGCTCGATAACGGTTCAGTTGATCTCGTATTTGCTGATCCGCCCTACAATCTACAGCTTGGTGGTGTTTTGTCACGACCCGACCATACGCATGTCGATGCGGTCGAGGAAGAGTGGGATCAGTTCGATTCTTTCGCAAGTTATGACGCGTTCAGTCTTGCCTGGTTGACCGAGGCACGTCGCGTACTCAAGCCAGATGGAGCTATCTGGGTTATTGGCAGTTACCATAATATCTTTCGGATTGGTGCGATTCTTCAGGATCTGGATTTCTGGATTCTGAATGACGTGATCTGGCGGAAAACCAATCCGATGCCGAATTTCCGTGGGCGGCGTTTCACCAACGCACATGAAACGCTGATTTGGGCGGCGAAATCCCAAAAATCACGCTACACCTTTAATTATGAGGCGATGAAGGCGTTGAATGATGATGTGCAGATGCGCTCGGATTGGGAACTGCCAATCTGCACCGGGGCTGAGCGTTTGAGGAACGCTGGCAGGAAGGCCCACCCAACGCAAAAGCCTGAGTCGCTGCTGGCGCGCATTCTTCTGGCCTCGACCAATCGCGATGATGTTATCCTCGACCCGTTCTTTGGTACCGGGACCACAGGTGCTGTTGCCAAGAGATTGCGCCGTAACTTCATCGGCATTGAGCAGGACTCCTCCTACGTCAAGCTGGCGCGGGAGCGAATTGCCGCCATTACGCCAATCGGCTCGCCAGACCTGTTGGCAACACCGCCAAAGCGAGCCAAGCCAAAAGTGCCTTTTGGCACTCTTATTGAGCGGGGCATCCTGCGTCCCGGGGACAGGCTGTTTGATGCGCGGCGGCGTTTCTCGGCCCAGGTCCGGGTCGATGGTTCCCTTGTCACCGCCAAGCATGAGAGCGGATCGATTCATACGCTGGGTGCGAAGCTGCAATCTCTGCCATCATGTAATGGCTGGACGTTTTGGCATGTGGAGCGCAACGGCGCAGATGTATCCATTGATAGTTTCCGTGAGGCTTTGCGGGAAACTGGTGACTTCGGCGATAAATAGGGTACCACTCTGCACCGATCGATAAAAATCCGGTGCTATTCCAGATAGCGCCCGACCAGTCAATTATGTGTTTTTCGATCAATGCGGTTTAACTTTCACCACATAAGAAAATTTTGTTATTATCGCTCTGGAAACGTCACTGAATTAACATGGTATCGTCACTTCAATCAGCGCAACAGGTTGCACAAATTCGTCACCGTGCAGGGCGGCGGCAACTGGTGAATATTGGCCGAATGTTGTTGTCGCTCTTTTGTCTTGTTGGTTTTGAAACAATCCTGTCATTGCTTTTGGAAGGCCGATATCTGCTCAGTGCTTCTGACACGATCAGAGTTTCAGCTCTGCTGATCACGGGCATTTACCTGATTATATTTCTGGTTGCCTTGCGTCTCTCAAGATGGACACGCTTTCGCACCGGGGAACAGCTTTTGTCAGTATGGTTGATTTTGGGCCTTGCTGGCACACTCGGCTTGTTGATGTTTCGCCTTCCTTACTCGGTTACGTTCCTGGGTTTGATTTACCCAACGGCAACCGTTATTCTGTTGCTGTTTGGCAAAGGACTCTCACAACGATCAAGCATGCGTCTTGGGGTGTCGGCACTGTTAATCGACCAGATTGACAGCCGTACCGGCGCGTTTATTCCCATGGACAGCGCATCGCTTCCAGAAGGCGCAATCGATGCTGTGCTTGTTTCAGAAGAGCAACTGTCCGACTCGGGTTGGACGCCCTTTCTGTCTTGGTGTGCGCTGAATGCTGTACCCGTAATCATGATTCGTGATTACATCGAAGCAGAGTCGGGCCGTGTAGATCTTAAGAATTTTACCTTCACCGACCTTCTGCATGTCCGGTCGTCTGATACCTATTTGTTTGTAAAACGGGTGTTTGATGCGGTGTGCAGCCTGCTACTTTTGCTCGTTTTTAGCATTCCAATGGCTCTGATGGTGGTGGTGATCAAGCTTGAAACCACTGGCCCGGCCATTTTTGCACAACAACGCATTGGTCTGGGGGGTGTATCTTTTACCATGTATAAATTTAGATCGATGGTGACCGATGCTGAGAGAGGTGGTGCACAATTTGCCGCCAAAGGCGACAAACGTGTGACGCGTGTCGGTAAATTTATCAGAAAATTCCGGATTGATGAATTACCACAGCTTTACAATGTGCTGCGTGGCGATATGAGCTTGATTGGGCCGCGCCCTGAACAAAAAAATTTGCTCGATGAGCTTGTCGAGGAGATCCCGCTTTTTCCCTTCCGCCATTCAGTAAGACCCGGAATTACAGGGTGGGCACAGGTTTGTCAGGGATATGCCTATGATGTCGACAGTAGCAGTGAGAAAATCACCTACGATCTGTTCTACATCAAAAATCTGTCTTTTCTGCTTGATATGACAATCATCGTCCGCACGATCAGGATTATGCTCACAGGCTTTGGGTCGCGCTAATATTCATATGTCTGCAGGGCAGCAACCGGACAGTCAAGCCGGTAACGACCCTTCAAGCCTGTCAGCTCAATGATACTGACAGCTCCAGCCAGAACACCACCGGCCTGCTTCACGAGCTGTGTTGCAGCAACCAGAGTTCCCCCAGTTGCCAGAAGATCGTCACACAGAACAATGCGCCGGTTGTGGAGCTGTCGGCTTGCCTGAAGCGACAACCGCGCCTCGCCATATTCGAGCGCGTAGGATTGCTCCAAAACCTCACCGGGCAACTTGCCGGCCTTGCGAACCATGATGGCCCCGCAATCTAGCTCCATAGCCAATGGCAAGGCAAAAAGAAAGCCGCGTGCGTCGATGCCGGCGATTACGTCTGGCTTCATTGGTTGCGCGAGATCACACAGGGCAGACATGGCCGCTTTGACGATCACCTTGTCTTCAAGAATCGGACTTATGTCATAAAAGGTGATGCCCTCTTTGGGGAATCCGGGTGTTTTTGAAATAAAGCTGTCGAAGTTAACTGGCATTGGCAACAAGTGCCTTTCGCTCAAGTCGCCGACGATGTAGCACCGGTTCGGTATATCCTGATGGTTGTGCCCGCCCGTCAAAAACGAGATCGCAGGCAGCCTGAAAAGCAATGGATGCGTCAAAATCATCTGCCATTGGCCGGTAACGAGGATCACCCTCGTTCTGTCGGTCAACAACCGCCGCCATTTCCTTCATCACCTCCATCGCACGCTGCTGTGAGCAGACACCGTGATGAATCCAGTTGGCAATATGTTGCGAGGAAATCCGCAAGGTTGCCCGGTCTTCCATAAGACCAACATCGTGAATGTCAGGAACTTTTGAACAACCGACACCCTGATCGACCCATCTTACAACATAGCCGAGAATGCCCTGGGCATTATTTCGCAATTCCTGGCGGATATCATCATCAGACCAGTTTGGACGGGATGAGATAGGCACGGACAAGATTTCCGAGCGGCTTGCCGGCGTGCGCGTGGAGAGCTTTTTCTGTTGGTCGCGTACATTCACCGTGTGATAGTGGAGTGCATGAAGCGTTGCTGCGGTTGGTGAGGGCACCCATGCGCAATTGGCGCCAGACAGAGGATGGCTGATCTTCTGTTCCATCATGTCGGCCATGCGATCAGGCATTGCCCACATTCCCTTGCCAATTTGCGCCCTGCCGCCAAGGCCACAGGCGAGACCGACATCGACATTTCTGTTTTCATAGGCGGTGATCCACGCAGCATTTTTCATATCGCCCTTGCGGATCATCGCCCCGGCCTCCATTGAGGTGTGGATCTCGTCACCTGTGCGGTCAAGGAATCCTGTATTGATGAACACGACCCGTTCGCTTGCAACACGGATACATTCTTTCAGGTTGATGGTTGTGCGGCGTTCCTCATCCATAATCCCCATCTTGATGGTGTTGGTATCCAGGCCCAAAACATCCTCGACAGCAGCAAAGATTTCCGTGGCAAAGCGCACCTCATCTGGGCCGTGCATCTTGGGTTTCACAATGTAAATTGAACCGTTCGCTGAATTTGCCCTTCGCTGTAGATCAGGAAGCGCTCCCGCAACTGTCATGAAAGCGTCCATGATGCCTTCAGGAATCTCGCTGCCATCGGTAAGGTGGATGGCGGGATTGGTCATCAAATGCCCGACATTACGGACCAGCATCAACGCACGGCCGTGCAACTTCGTCTCACCCCCATCTGGCGTGGCATAGATAATGTCGTCGACCAGTCTGCGGGTGACCATCTTGCCGGCTTTTTCAAAATTGTCTTGAAGCGTTCCCCGCATCAACTGGTTCCAATTGTAATAAGCCAGGATTTTGTCCGTCGCATCGACAGCAGCAATTGAATCCTCGCAATCCATGATGCTTGAGATCGCGGCCTCGGCGCGAACGTCATTGATGCCAGCAGGATCGTCTTTGCCAATGGCGCCGCCGCGATCAATCATGATCTGCAGATGCAGTCCATTGTTATTAAGAATGATCGATCGTGGGTCTGCTGACGTGCCTGTGTAGCCCGTGAACTTGCTTGTATCGACGAGGGTCGTTTTGCCGCTTTCACATTTGACCTCCAGCGTGTCACCAACAATGGCGAGGTTCGTGACATCGGTCCATGAGGCGTTGGCCAGCGGTGTCACCGCGTCCAGTGTTTTGCGCACATAGGCGATGACCTGTTTGCCCCGCGCCACATCATAGCCAGATGTCTGTGCCTTGGCGCTTGCCTGAGGAATCACATCGGTCCCATAGAGCGCGTCATAGAGGCTGCCGAAACGGGCATTTGCAGCGTTAAGCGCATAGCGGGCGTTGGTGATTGGCACGACCAGTTGTGGTCCCGCCACTTGGGCAATCTCGGCGTCGACATTTTCTGTCGTGACCTGAAAATCAGGCCCTTCATCGAGCAGATAGCCTATGTCCTTCAAGAACCTCTCATAGGCGTTCTGATCAATGCCGTTTCGCGCGTTGTCTTTTAGCCAGTTATCAATCTGATCCTGCATTGTCCGTCTGATGGCGAGCAGCTCTCGATTGCGCGGTGCCAGCGCATGAACCGCTTTATCAAACCCTGCCCAGAAATGGTCAGTGGATATCGAGCTGCCTTTCAGAAGCTCATCATTGACAAAATTATATAGATCCGTGTTGACGGTCAGGTTTCCACAATTTGTGAAATTTGACATGAGTTCACTCCGAGGTGAGAGGCGCGGAAAGAGATAAGAGAAAAGCACGTTTGAATACAGTCAAACATTGCGACAGAACAAGCATAATCAGCGCTAACATGGCGAAAAAAATTCTTGAGTCTAACTTACTCCCAATTCAGCCCCATTGGTGCTGGGATAGCAGGTTTGTGGAGTGTGGCTTTTCCCAACTTAGCTAAAGGACCAGCCGAGACCGGCACCATCCAACGCGGCCTTGATTTGCGATATGAGCTGTTCCAGAGCTTCTGGGCTGTCAGCCTCGGCCCGTGCGACCAGCGCGGCTTCGGTGTTTGACGCACGAACCAACCACCACCCGTTGGAACAAGTCACCCGGACTCCATCAATGGTGTTGATGGCATCTGGCTCATAATTTTGTGAGACGACTGATTGCAGTTTTTCCATGATGGAGAATTTTCTGTCATCGGTGCAGTCGATCCGCAATTCCGGTGTTGCATGCTGGTCTGGCAAGCTGTCCATGAAGGCGGTGATGGATTGGCCGCTGCGCACCATTTGGGTAAGGATGCGCAACGCAACGTAAATGGCATCGTCAAAACCAAAGTAATCATCGGCAATGAATATGTGGCCAGACATTTCGCCGGCCAGGGGTGATCCTGTTTCAGCCATTTTCTTCTTCATATGGCTATGTCCTGTTTTCCATATTGCTGCGTTCGCCCCTGCAGCAGATAGCATGTCCACTGCCAACTGTGATGATTTCACATCAAGCAGCATTGTTCCACCCGGGTGTCGCTTGGCAACATCTTGGGCAAGGTAAGCTGTCAGAAGATCGCCCGGCACCTGCCGACCCTTGGCGTCTACGATACCAATCCGATCGCCATCTCCGTCAAAGCCAATTCCCAGATCGGCATCTTTTGATTTGACAGCTGCTCGCAGAATTTCGAGTGTTTCGGGATCCACCGGATTGGGGTGATGGTTGGGAAAGGTGCCGTCAATCTCGGAAAACAGAACTTCATGCTGTCCCGTCAGCCGCTCGACCACAGCATCGGTCACCGACCCGCTGGCACCATTGCCGCAATCCCAGACAACCGACAGATCGCCAGCGTCAGCGGATTGTAAAAGTCTGGTTACATATTCGCTGAAAACTGATCGAGTCTCGCAGCTGCCACCACTTTGCGAGGGAACCCCTGCAGCGCATGAGGCACCGAGCTCTGTGATTTCTGCGCCAAAAAATGATTTTCCACCCATCACCATTTTAAAACCGTTATGTGACGGGGGGTTGTGGCTACCGGTCACCTGGATTGCGCCATCGGCGTCAAGATGTGTTGCGGCAAAATACAACATCGGTGTTGGCCCGCAGCCAATATCTGTTACCTCTGCGCCGCCATCAACCAATCCGTCAATCAGCGCTGCAGAGAGCTGTGGGGATGAGAGGCGACCATCACGCCCAACAACCACTTTATTTCCAAGAGACTTAATGGCAAGGCAGGCGGCAAAGGCGCGGCCAATCGCTGTAGCGTCTGCAGGGCTGAGGGTTTCATCACAAATGCCACGGATGTCATAGGCACGAAGGATGCTTGGATGAAGAGCATTGGCGTTCATGAAAAACGATCCTTGATCCAGCTTCGCAGGTCAGGTGCAAGCGTCTCATTCGCCATGGCAAAGGCAATATTTGCCTGCAGAAATCCCATTTTTGAGCCGCAGTCAAACCGTTCTCCAGAAAACCGCAATCCGTAGAAATCAGATTTTCCAATCTGTTGGGCAAGCGCATCTGTCAGCTGGATTTCATCACCGGCACCACGCTCGCCGGTGGACAGAGTCTGGAATACTGCCGGGTCGATTATGTAGCGGCCGACGACAGCGATGTTTGATGGCGCGTCTTCGGATTTTGGTTTTTCCACAAGGCCTGTGACCTCGACAAGTTTGCCGTCATCAGCACCTGGCGTGATGATCCCGTAGGCATGGGTCTGGTCTTTTGGCACATTCATCGCCGCGACCATATTGCCGCCACGGTAACACGCCGCCATTTCTGCAATACAGCTGTGACCAAGGATTAGATCGTCCGCCAACAATATGGCCACTGGTTCATCATGGACCATGTTGCGGGCGCACCAGACGGCATGCCCCAGACCCGCAGGATCCTGCTGTCTTACATAGCTCACTGATCCCGGTTTGTGAATCATGTCATGCACCACGGCAAGTGCATCAGTCTTGCCTTTGGCGATGAGTGTCTTTTCCAACTCATAGGAGTGATCGAAATGGTCTTCGATGGCGCTTTTATTCCGTCCCGTTACAAAAATGAATTCCTCTATACCGGCCTCGGCAGCTTCTTCAACGGCATATTGAATCAGAGGTTTGTCTACAACGGGAAGCATTTCCTTGGGCAGGGCCTTGGTCGCAGGTAAAAATCTGGTACCTAGACCACCAACAGGAAAAATCGCTTTTTTAATCATCGGACAACTTTCATTAGTAAGCAGATAGTTTGGCTATTGATAATCATGGAGTACCGCCCCATAAAGAGACGGTCAAGTAACAGCAGATGACAAAGAGTGAGATCGATGTCCGCACAGGCAATCTCCGACATTTTGGCCCAATCCGCAGCTGTCAAATTGGCCACGGCTGAACAATGTAGCTCTGCCGCCCTCGAGGCAAGCCATATGATCGCAACCGCGCTTCAGAGCGGGGGCAAATTGATGCTCTGTGGAAATGGTGGCTCCGCTGGTGATGCGCAACATTTGGCAGCAGAATTTGTTGCCACCCTTGACCACCAGCGGCCACGTGCGGGACTTGCCGCGATCGCCCTGACAACGGACACCTCATTTATCACGGCCTATGCGAACGATTTCGGCTTTGATGGCATTTTTTCACGCCAAGTGGAAACGCTTGGCAGGACGGAAGATGTTCTGATTGGCATTTCAACCAGCGGAAATTCTAAAAATATTGTTGGCGCGATGCAGGTAGCGCGTGCCGCAGGCATTGGCACGATTGCCTTTAGCGGCGAGGCAGGCGGTGAGATCTGCAGCCACGCCGACATTGCCATCTGTGTTCCCAGTCGAAAAACAATGCATGTTCAAGAAGCCCATATAGCGCTTGGCCACGTCATCACCCTCACCGTTGAACAGATTCTTGGTCATCAGTGATATGGTGCGAAAAGGCACAGGCATGGCTGTAACATTAATCATTGGTCAGCAAAGGACGGCAAAGTGAAGATCGCGATAGTTGGTACCGGTTATGTTGGATTAGTGTCTGGCGCGTGTTTTTCAGAATTTGGCTTTGATGTCACCTGTATCGACAATGATGCTGAAAAAATTGCAAAAATTGGTGATGGCATCATGCCGATTTACGAGCCCGGACTGGAGGATTTGGTTGCGCGCAATGTCGAAGCCGGCAGGCTGCATTTTTCCACCGACATTGGCCCGGCTGTGGCAGCAGCGGATGCCGTCTTCATTGCTGTTGGCACCCCTACGCGCCGTGGTGATGGGCACGCCGATCTTACCTATGTCTATGCGGTAGCTGAGGAGGTTGCCGCCTATCTGACTGGCTATACGGTTGTAGTCACCAAATCGACAGTTCCTGTTGGTACGGGCCGAGAGGTAAGCGCAATAATCCGTCAAGCCAATGCCAGCGTGGATTTTGATGTTGCCTCAAACCCGGAGTTTCTGCGTGAAGGCGCGGCGATTGGTGATTTCATGCGGCCGGACCGGGTGGTGGTTGGCGCCGAAACTGACCGCGCAAGAGAGGTCATGCGGGCGCTGTACCGGCCCCTTTTTCTGATCGAGACTCCAATCATGTTTACCGGCCTGGAGACATCAGAGCTGATCAAATATGCGGGCAATGCCTTTCTTGCTGTCAAAATTTCCTACATCAACCAGATGGCAGATTTGTGTGAGGTGGTCGGCGCGAATGTGCATGATGTTGCCAAGGGCATCGGCCTTGATAAACGTATCGGCAGCAAATTTCTGCATCCGGGACCAGGATATGGTGGATCATGTTTCCCCAAGGACACATTGGCCCTTGTCAGGACCGCACAGGACCATAATGTCCGCATAGGCATCGTCAATGAAGTTGTTGATTATAACGACGCGCGGAAACAATCAATGTCGCGGCGGGTTATCGATGCAATGGGTGGCGAGGTTAAGGGCAAGGCCATCGCGATATTGGGTCTCGCCTTCAAGCCGGAAACGGACGACATGCGGGACAGCCCATCCTTGGATATCATCCCACACCTTTTGGCCGCGGGCGCAAACATCAGCGCCTATGATCCAAAGGCCATGGATGAGGCAAGACACCTTTTGGCTGAGTCTGTCCATTTTACGAACAGTGCGGAGGATTGCATTACTGGTGCCGATGCCGTTGTTCTGGTTACCGAATGGAATGAATTTCGGGCCCTGACCCCGGAGCGATATCTAGCCGTAATGAAGGGCAGGGTCATGGTTGATTTGCGCAATATCTATGCACCAGAGGAAATGACAGATGCCGGGCTGCGTTATAGCTCAATCGGCCGTTAGGGGCAGGTGAAAACATCCCATTTCAACCGCTCGTCGCGTAGTGTTTTGCAGGATTCTTCGGAGTCCAGACCTTGATCCAGTCTTGTGATTGATTTGAATTTTGATGTCTGCTGGATGAAATGGAAATGCCAGCTCTGGTCGACCTCAGCGCATTTGCACTGATCATTTTCAGGGTGATGGCTCAAAAAATGTGCTTGTGCCAGTGAAGGCATGCCGAACAAACACAAAGCAATTGTCATGATTACAGGTTTCACCGTGACGAGCCTCACTGTCTTCCCTCTGTCTGTTCCGGCTGCAGATTTGGGATCGTTCCCATGAAGCACCCCATCAATGCAATAATGGTTGCATCGTATGCAATACAAAGCTCCACCATTATCCGCGTGTTAAAAGACAACGTCATGTGGGCATATATTGTTAGGGTTGTTCAAAAATTCTGACGATGCAGGTTTTCAGACATGTCACGTTTTTTGGGATTGTCTTTTGGGGGTTGAGCGGTACGCCAGCATGAATTTGCGTTTTTTGAAGGACTGGAGCGGGTGAAGGGATTCGAACCCTCGACCCCAACCTTGGCAAGGTTGTGCTCTACCACTGAGCTACACCCGCGCCGCATCCACCGAGTTATGGTGGAATACGGTTATCGCGATCCGCTGGACGATGGTATAATCCAAGCGCCAACACCTTGCAAGTGACAAATGAGCCCGCTTTTGAGAGATGCGCTGGATACTGTAATAAACCCAGTTTCTTCGCGTGATTTCTGACGTGAAGATGGACTTACCCTTCTGTCCCAAGGGCGTCTTTCAATGCAGCAACGATCACATCTTGCGTATCTGCCTTCAAATAGGGGTGCATTGGCAATGCCATGACGCATTTGCTCAGCCTGCCTGTGGTCTGCAGACCTCCACCAGCAATCGGAAAATGCCGATAGGGTGGCTGGCAATGCATAGGCACCGGATAATAGATCGCAGTGGGGACACCGGCAGCCTGCATTTTGCTGCAGACGGCATCACGATCAACGTCAGCCGGGAGCTTGATGGTATATTGGGCCCAACTGGATGATGCGCCAGCGGCAAGCTGCGGTGTCTCAACGCTGTTGCCAATTTTATCCTGATATCTATCAGCCACCTGTTGGCGCAGCGCCAGCTCTTCGGCAAAAATATCCAGCTTGGCATCAAGAACCACCGCTTGCATCGTATCAAGCCG
>ERZ802831.1549-NODE-1549-length-11233-cov-38.3263_pt1 | contig 11233 bp, 11 predicted proteins | sample MGYA00345655_ERZ802831 | MGnify/ENA primary metagenome ERZ802831 (study PRJEB30503, sample SAMEA104212376) | marine metagenome | biome: Westerlies Biome; feature: [SRF] surface water layer (ENVO:00010504) within the epipelagic zone...; material: water...
TCCAGGACGCCTTCAGGATGTTCGAGCCCGACGCCGGCCACTGGAGCTGGTGGGATTACCGCACCGGCGCCTGGGACCGAGATCGCGGCTGGCGCATTGATCACATCTACCTCTGCGACGAGCTGATGGGGCTCGCCCGCAGCTGCACCATCCACAAGCAGGTACGTGGCAACGATCAACCCAGTGACCACGCGCCGGTCAGCGTTGATCTGGACTGGCCTCCCGCTGACGAGGAGCAAGACGAGGGCGATCAGCTGTTTTGAGGGGGGGCTCAGTAGAGCTCGACCCCGGCCGGCAACGTCACCACTCGTTTAGCTGACTCACCACAGGTGCGAGGCGTGGGCAGCACTTTGCCAGGGTTGGCACGGTTCTCCGGATCAAAGGCCCGGCGCAGTAGACCCATCGTTTCAAGATCCTCGGGCTCGAACATCCAATCGAGATAACAGCGCTTGTCGGCTCCGACGCCATGCTCACCGCTGATGCTGCCGCCGGCATCCAGACAAACCCGCAGAATCGCCGCACCGAGATTCTTGACCCGTTGCTCCGCATCAGGGGCGCTGGCGGAGTACAGGATCAGGGGATGCAGATTGCCGTCACCGGCATGAAACATGTTGGCGACAGGAAGTTCATGCTCCCGACTCAACTGCTCGATGGACGTCAACACCCAAGGCAGGCAGCTCCGAGGAACGACACCATCCTGGACGTAATAAGTCGGCGTGATTTTTCCAATCGCTGAGAACGCGCACTTACGTCCCTTCCACAGCACCTCGCATGCCGTGGAGTCCTCAGCCCGTCGCAGATGCCTGGCTCCGGCCTCTTTGCACAACACTTCTGCCTGGGCAGCAGAGGCCTCGACCTCTGCCGTCTGACCGTCCAGCTCGATCAACAGCACGGCCCCCGAATCCCGCGGATACTCGTCGTACCCGAAGAAGTCATTCACGGCGTTGATGGTGACGTTGTCCATGATTTCCATCCCGGATGGCAACAGTCCGGCGGCGGTGACGGAGCACACTGCCTCCCCCGCCGCTTCCATCGTGGGGAAATCGGCCAGAAGCACGTTGACGCATTCCGGTGCCCGCAGCAGCCGCAGGGTGATGGCCGTGGCGATGCCGAGGGTGCCCTCGCTGCCGATGAAGGCCCCCCGCAGATCCAGCTCCGGTGACTCCGCCAGACCGTTGCCGAGCTGAGTCACCGTGCCATCCGGCAGCACCACCTCCAGTCCCAGCACATGGTTGCTGGTGACGCCGTACTTCAGGCAGTGAACGCCGCCGGAGTTCTCAGCCACATTGCCGCCGATGCTGCAGACCACCTGGCTGGAGGGATCCGGTGCGTAATAAAAACCATCTCCGGCAACGGCGCGGGTCACCCAGCTGTTGATCACGCCCGGCTGGACCGTGACCCGCTGGTTAGCGAGATCCACCTCGATGATCTGCCGCATGCGGCTGGTCACCACCAGCAACGCCTGCTGATCTACCAGTGCACCACCGGAAAGCCCCGTGCCGCTGCCCCGGGCCACAAAAGGAATCCCGTGCGCATGGCAGCAGCGAAGGACCGCTACCACCTGGTCGGTGGTTTCCGGAAGCACCGCCAGGGGCGGCTGGTGACGATCCATGGTCAGACCATCAGAGTCGTAACTCAGCAGTTCCTGACGTTTCGTCACCACGGCCCGCGGCGGCAGAGACCGGCGGAGATCCCTCTCCAGCGCTGACCAGTCGTGGAACACAGCAATCTTCAATCCGGGCCAGGCTAAGCAGGCAACTGGGGGCGATTGACACACTCCAGACAGATCCGGGCGTTCCTGGGTCAGGATGTTGCACGGTTTGCATCAGCCTCTTGGCGTCGGTTCCAGTGACAGCACCCGCGTTGAACACCAGCCGCTCCCAGGCCATCTTCGGCGCAGCGCAGGGGCTGATGCCCGGTGGCGTGAGCTCCCCTGTACGGGCGTTCAAGTCGGTCGGCGGTCAGCCGATCGTGTTCGACCGGGTGAAAGGTCCCTACGCCTGGGACGTGGATGGCAACAAATACATCGACTACATCGGCAGCTGGGGCCCGGCCATCTGCGGCCACGCCCATCCCGAGGTGATCAGCGCCCTGCAGGAGGCGATTGAAAAGGGCACCAGCTTCGGAGCCCCCTGCGCCCTTGAGAACACCCTGGCCGAGATGGTGATCGACGCCGTCCCCAGTGTGGAGATGGTGCGATTCGTCAACAGCGGCACAGAGGCCTGCATGGCGGTGCTCCGCCTGATGCGTGCCTTCACCGGCCGCGACAAGGTGATCAAGTTCGAAGGCTGTTACCACGGACATGCCGACATGTTCCTGGTGAAGGCCGGATCCGGTGTGGCCACACTCGGCCTGCCCGATTCCCCAGGCGTGCCACGCAGCACCACCGCTAACACTCTCACGGCGCCTTACAACGACCTGGAAGCGGTCAAGGCTCTGTTCGCCGAGAACCCTGATGCCATTGCCGGCGTGATTCTCGAGCCGATCGTCGGCAACGCCGGGTTCATTCAGCCTGAGCCTGGTTTCCTGGAAGGCCTACGGGAACTCACCAAGGAACATGGCGCGTTGCTGGTGTTCGATGAAGTGATGACCGGCTTCCGAATCAGTTACGGCGGTGCGCAGGCCCACTTCGGCGTCACACCGGACCTCACCACAATGGGCAAAGTGATCGGTGGCGGTCTGCCCGTGGGTGCCTACGGCGGCCGCGCCGACATCATGGGCATGGTGGCTCCAGCGGGGCCGATGTACCAGGCCGGAACACTGAGCGGCAATCCACTGGCGATGACCGCCGGCATCAAGACGCTGGAACTGCTGAAACAGCCCGGCAGTTACGAAAAACTCACCGCGACCACAGAAAAACTGATCACCGGCATCAAGGAGGCTGCCACGGCTGCGGGTCTTCCCTTCACAGGTGGCAGCGTCAGCGCCATGTTCGGGTTTTTCCTCTGCGAAGGACCGGTGCGCAACTTCGAAGACGCCAAAGCCACCGATTCCGAGCGGTTCGGCAAGCTGCATCGCGCCATGCTCGAGCGGGGGGTGTATCTCGCCCCATCGGCCTTTGAGGCGGGATTCACCTCCCTGGCCCACTCCGATGCAGACATTGAGGCCACCCTCAATGCCTTCCGCGAGAGCTTCGCGGAAGTGGCCTGATCGTCACTGGTGCGGTGATTCCCGTTGTTCTGGCAGCAGCTGAAACGCCGCCTCCCCTGATCTGCACGATCGAAACCGTTGAGAGTCGCTGGACCCCGCGCAAGATTGCCGGGGTTCGGATGCTGAAGGGCCAGACGTTCACGGTGGTTCGCACACCGGAGATCACGGTGAATCCTCGTTATGTGATCGACAGCCGGATCACCAGCCTGGCGGAGGAAACAGAGCCGCCGGTTGGCTCAATCGAGAACGAGCGGCTGCGCTACAGCTGGAACTACATCGCACCGCTGGGTCCGGTGGCACCGCCCGCGACTGCCGGAGACGCCAACCGCAGCGCGTCGATCAGCGTGGAAGGGCAACTGCTGATCCAGCCCAACCGGTCGTTCAATCTGGTGAACTTGTCCGCCATGACCGCCGCGGGCAGCACCACAGCACTGACGACACTTCAGGACAGCGCTTCAGGTGCGTGCCGTGAACAACGCTGAAGCATTGCTGGCGGCAGCCCGTAAGGCAGCTGACCAGGCCCATTGCCCGTATTCAAACTTCCATGTGGGAGCGGCGGTGCGCTGCACAGACGGCACGGTGGTAAGCGGCTGCAATGTGGAGAACGCCAGCTATGGCCTCACCATCTGTGCTGAACGGGTGGCTTTGTTCAACTGTGTGGCCCAGGGTCTGCAACCGCTTGAACTGGCAGTGAGCTGTGTCGATGCCCAGGACAACGCGCCACTGGCATCGCGAATGCCCTGTGGTGCCTGCCGCCAGGTGATGCAGGAACTGATGCCGAACAGCGCCATCATTCACATCGACGGAGTCGATTCAAGACGGCTGAAAGAGTTGCTACCGGATGCGTTTTCACTGGATTCAGCAAAAAACGCTCCCTAGGGTTAACGCAATCACCTGCGGATCCCATGAACTGGCGACTGTTGTTCGGGGTGATCGCGTTGATCGCCACACCTTGCATGGCACAGGCCGAGGACGATCCGTGTCTGAAGGCAGCGGACTACAAGGGCTGCAAGGAGTACCAATCCAGCCAGAACTTTGAGCAAACCTCAGGCAATGTTGAGGTGAAAACGACAGGCGACCACAACTACAAACCGAGCTCGGTGCGCCAGATGAAGGTTCGTGGCAGCTACGGCCGCTACATCAGCTTCGTGGGCACCACGTTGAATGAATACGCTGGGAAGCCAGCCAGCTACAACCCGGGCATGCCCGGCAGGAAGGTGTGCAACACCACCTACGGCTTCAACAAGCAGACCAAGACCACCACCTGCCAGCAAGTGGGCTATGTGGCACCGAGCTACACCCCGGGCACGCCGGGAGGTGTGGAACGACGCAGCTTTCGATACCAACTGGACTGCAAAGACCTCACATTTGATCGCAAGGGCGACTTCAGCGGATTCGGCAACAAAGGGTGGATGGGCGTGGACAACGATCCAACCGCACAAGCGGTGGCCGATCGCTACTGCTCAACCACCCACAACCTTCCAAAGGAGAGTGGCGAGGAATGAACGACAGGCTAGAAATTTCAGGGACAGCACGACGGTTGTTCAGTCAAAAACCGGTAAACATTGCAACCAGATGACTGCGACCAGGCCGAGCAAAAGGGGCAAAAAGACCAAATGATTGCCTGTCTAAGGGGATATGGTTTTAACAATGATGGGCTACTGAACGGAAGCATCAATTTCAAGCCAAGATGCAATTCAATCGACATTTATATACGCATCCATTCCCAACAAACCATTGACCAACCAAGCAACACATGCGAACATAAATTTGATTTAATTTTGCACGGGGAGAGTAGCTACGTTGACCGATCTTTCCTCCATTGTCACATCGGTGTATCTGCCCATCGTGGCAGCCGTTGGCAGCGGGATGATCTTCAGCAAACTGCTGGTCTCCTACGGGGGAGCCTGGGGAGAAAGCAACAGCAGACGCATACCGGCTTTCCTCGCACAATTCCTGCTGCGCATTGGGATCCCAATCGGAATTGCCAACTTCGTGCGCAGCACGGAGCTCTCTGCCAGCGCCTGGATTGCTCCGATCACGGCAAGCCTGGCGATTGCACTGGGCTTACTTTGCTCCGCCTACATCCTTGGGACAAAGAGCTCCATTCTTGCTGCCACTCGCCGCAGCTTTCAACTCAGCAGCTACGTAGGAAATACGAGTTTCATTGGATTTCCTGTGGTATTACTCCTGCCGCAACTTGGCCCCAGCTACTTCGGCGTCGCCGTTCTATACGACATCTTCGGAACCGTTTTGGGCGGCTATGGACTGGGGGCATGGATTGCAACCCGAGGAGACAACGGCGACACAAGAAGCTCATGGCGCAGCGCCATGATCAAAACGACCCAACTTCTCTACAAAAATCCCTCACTGCTGGCATTTGGTGCTGGACTTCTCCTCAAATTGGTTGAACTTCCAGAAACGATCAACACCATCCTCAGCGTGATTGCATGGGGTTCGATCATGCTGGCTCTGCTCACCATGGGGATGAGAATTCAACAGCTCAGCGGTTCTGGCTCATTTCAACTGCCGCTTAAAGCCGTTCTAATCAAAATGGTGGCTGTGCCACTTTTCATCGGAGCTTTGCTGACAGCGACAGGATTTGCCGGCCCTGAACGCTTAATCCTAGTACTGCAAGCGGGCATGCCCTGCGCATTTGCGACTCTGGTGTTAGCCGAAAATTTCAACCTCGATCGAGCATTTACAGTTCAAACATTAATCATAAGCAATCTTATTTTGCTGCTTACGCTTCCGATCTGGGTTCTTAGCTTAACCTCCTGGTGACATCATCAGATCAATCCCTGTGGGCACTGCAGCAGGGTTACAGGAAATCACTAGAATAATTTGAGGCTCCGGAGTTTCGCTTGAAGGGTCAGCTAGCTCTCGCATCAATCCTGTTGGGCTTATCCGTTGGTGGCTGCAACGTCACCGGGGGGAACCAAGCAACTTCACCAACCTCCAACGATCGTGAACTTCTCATTTGGTGGTCTGAGGGGTATTACCCAGAAGAGACGGACGCCATTGAATCAATCACCCGTCAATGGGAAAAAGCAAGCGGCAACAAAGTAAAGCTTGTTTTTTTCAATGATGGTGAAATCTCACAGAGGGCAACAGAAATTTTGAATGGAGGCCCGAAGCCAGACTTGATGTATGGCTACAGCGTTGGAGACAGCCATGGACCAACGTTTGCCTACAAAGGTTTTCTTCTTGAAACAAGTGACGTTATCGAAGAATTCAAAAGTGACTATTCACCTGGAATCATTGAAAACATCACATTTCTGAACAAACAAACTAAAGAGAGACATCCATATTCCATACCTCTTTCAGTGAGCTCAGCCTACATTCACTACTGGAAGGATTTACTTGAAGAAGCAAACGAGACAGACCTGGCAATCAATATCCCAGACACCTGGAACGAGTTCTGGGAATTCTGGGGCGTCAATCAAAAGAAGGCAATTCAGGCTGGCTTCGTCGATATCAAAGGCATTGGCCTACCGATGGCAAGTTCGACATCTGATACCCATATTCTGTTTGACTTTTTCCTGGAAGCTCACGAAGCCAAAATTATCAACACATCCGGAGAGCTGTTGTTAAGAAAGCCCGAAGAACGCAAAAAAGTCATCAAGGCAATGGAAAATTACACCAGCTTTTACAAAAGAGGCTGGGTGCCCTCAAAGGCAACCGAATGGGGTGACGTAGACAACAACATTAATTTCCTGAGCAGCTTGTCTCTGATGACAGCCAACCCCACATTATCGATTCCAGGGTCTCAAACGGCAGATGAAGTCGCCTACTACGAGAGAATTGCATCAATCGGGTGGCCCAAAGGCATGACTGGCAAGAAAGTTCGTACAGATATTTCGGTGAAACAGATGTTTATCTTTGACACCAACAAAGCCAAAGAGGCCAAGTCCTATGCACGCAATCTCATAAAACCAGAAAATTTGTCGGCCTATGTTGAAGGATCACAAGGTCGTTATCTACCCGTTTCACAGCGAATTCTAGAAAATCCATTTTGGAATGAATTGCGAAATACACATATTCAGGCATCTCGCGAAACTGTAGAAAATTACAAACTTGCTTACCAAATACTCAACCCAGCCTACACAGAGGTCAGGCGACTCAATATTTGGGCTCAAGCCATCGAACAAGTCTGCGTCAACAACACTCCAGTTGATGTCGCTGTTGATAACGCCATCGAGTCGATCGAATCAATCTTCAAGAAGTGGGAAAGATCATGAAAATTTCGCAGATGTCTTGCACCGAGATTCTCATTGTCTCGCTCACTGTCACAAGCTCCGTTGGCCTGTTGACATATTTCAGTGATACAAGAACAACCGGGCATCAGGCATATGAAGCGCAAAAGCAAGTTTTGACTGAAAGAGCTACAGCATTTACCGAAGCAAAAAAGTCTCTGATCGACTTGATCAGCCAACACTTGAAGAACCCTGAATTCAAGGAAAAAAGCATTAAAGTATTATCATCGAAAAAACGTCTACGTCCAAGTCGACCAAGTGCCGACTCCAATACCAATGGAGATGTTGACACAGCAGGAATTTTTCAAACAAATCTAGAAGCAGAAAGCATATCAATCCTCACAGCTGGTGCCATTGTTGCTTTATCAACAGAAGCCAAGAAAACAGGTCGCTATCAACCAGTTCAAAATACAACAACCTACATTGACCCCGAAAAATCAATTGATGTTGGCCTGCGATTTTTCAAGGATCCTCGAGCTGGACGTCCTACCGCAACCATTGCCCTACCAATTCGTGACGATATAAATAAAAGACGTGGATATTATTATGTTGACGTCAATCCAAAAAAATTGCATGGCTCAATGTTCAAACAAAATCAATCCAGCACCCTCTCGCCCCCGGAGAATACCCATGCCGTTGCCTACACATCATTGAATCGAATTACTGAAATTTACAATCCAATTGAGCCAAACCAATACCCACCATTAAAAAGCGAAGGCATCAACAATGCTCTCAACGACAGATCTGGAACATATCTCTATCTAAATCATCAACGAAAACCTGTCGTGGGTGCTTATCAATACATCCCCGCGGCCAATATGGGTCTCTTGATTGAGAGAGAGCAGTCTGTTTTGTTCAAGCAAGCTAGACGTAGATTAATAAAAATTCTAATCACCGGATTCTCGATATCTGGCATTGCTTTTCTGGCATTAAAACAGCTGAAAGCGCAGAACTCTAAGAAAGTCCTATAAATTCATATGTCTCTTCAAACCCAAAGGTGGCTTAAGCCCGTACTACCTCTTAAAAACAAATTCAGGGTAATTAAAACACTGCAATTTACGTTTACAGCCCAGATCACATTTGTAATCATACTGCTATTTTCGATCGGTAACATAGTCATCTTTCGCACAACATCAGAGCGTCTGATTCGCAATACTCACCTTAGAAACAGAGATCAGGTAACAGGTCTCGTAAGCAGCATAAACCAGTGGAAAAAGTCGACTGTTTTACTGATGGATACATTGAGCAAACAACCTGGGATAATCAATCTGAACGACACACAAATCAATGCAACATTGCGGCAAGTCACACGCTTGACAGCTGACAGAGTCTGGCGTGTCTTTGACCGTCAAGGGAACTTGGTTTACACAAGTCTTGAATCTGAACAATCTCCGCATCAGAAAAAGCTTCTTGAACTGAGACACAAAGATTACGAAGGTTTCAAGAAAGCCCGCAATGGACAATTCAGTTGGAGTGTTGCTTTCCTGCAAGCAGGTATTAAAACCGAAGGATGCCTGAGTGCTGATCAGCCAATCTTTAAGTCAGCCAGTCCTGGTGGTACGTCTGAAGTCATCGGCACACTGAGCTTCTGTCTGCCACTGGAAAAACTGGGAGCAGCCATTGGCATTGCTGGAACCGATCAAATGAGAAGTGACGAAACACTCAGCGATTCAGTCTTACCCAACAGACTAGGTCCGACCAAAAATCCGGACTACCTTGAATTCCATCGCGGTGATTATAAGGGCCGTGTGACTTATCTTATTTTCGAAAGTGGCAACATCGTTTTTCCGACCGCATCTGATTCTCGATTTGTACGAATTTCAATTCAGTCCCCTCGCCGTCTATCAACCACAGCTTGGGGGAGATTGAATAAGCTCGTAACACGTCGCGGCAACTTCAATACCTTTCAAGAAATCAACCTAGATGGAAATACACTCTTAACGTTTGCGATGACTTCATCAGCTGGAAACTCGAACTGGATTGCTGTCAATGCAATCGACAAACAAACAATCTTTGATCCTTTAAACAAGTCTCTTTTTCAACTGTTGATCCTCCAACTCTCAACGCTGCTGATTACAAGTGTCGCGATTTATTTTGTATGCCGACAGCTCACACGGCCGTTGAATCAAATCATCTCACGCATACAAGCTCTCAGCGACCTAGACATAAGCCTAAGTAAAAATCACATAATCCGGAAGGCTTGGATCCGCGAGATCAATAATGTCTCACTGGCAACCAATCGACTGACACGCGCTATCGAATCATTTTCTCGATATCTACCAAATGAAGTTGTTCGTTCACTTCTTCTGAACGACAGGCGGGCTGAATTGGGCGGTACAACTGAACATGTTGCAGTGATGTTCACCGATATCGATAATTTCACGTCGTACACAGAATCAGTTAAGACACAGGATTTATTCCGCTATCTGAATGAATATTTCACCGAGCTCACTAATCATGTGAGAGCGAATAGGGGCACGATTGATAAGTATATCGGCGATTCATTGATGGTGATGTGGGGGATGCCCACTCCGCTGACAAATCCATGTGAGCTGGCTTGCGAAACGGCCATCGCACTCCGAAATGCCAGCAATCGATTAAGGGACGAGTGGGCTCAACAGAACGCACCACTGAGATTCAACACTCGAATCGGTCTGCACTACGGAGAAGCCATTGTTGGCAATGTCGGCGCAGTTGATCGATTCAATTACACGATAGTGGGAGACACTGTGAACTTGGCAAGTCGTCTTGAAGGTGCGAACAAAACGTACAAAACCAACATCATTGTCAGCCATGCGCTCCTGGCACAACTTGAGCAGGAGCAGGCCTTGCATCGGTTTGCCTTTCGCATGATTGGCGAAGTCAAAGTAAAAGGCAAAAGTAAAAGCACGGTCATTTACGAACTTTATGATCAACGATGCTCGCTTCGACAACCCCAGATCGAAGCCCTGGATGCATGGAACCGCATCATGAAACGAGCTATTGATGGCGGCAATCTCGCCGCATTGGAGCAGTTGGCGGCTGAAAACGAGGAGCTCAGAGCTCATCCGCTTTTGATTCAACTCAAACAAGAGCTCGAGTCGTCGGCACAGTCAATCCACCACACAACATGATGCCGACCTAGTTCAACCAACCCTCGCATCAACTCCAATCAAGCCGCTTTTTATTGAAATGAGCGCTTGAATCACTCGCTTGAGAGCGTGTTTGTTGACCGTGGCTCAAGAAAGCTGATCACGCGATCACCAAGAAGGAAGCCTGTCCTCAGCAATCGCGCGCCCAGCGTGCCATGGCTTTTCCGGGGTCGGCGATCTGCTCAAGACTGGTGTAAACGAAGTCCTGCCAACCCTGCGCCGGCAGACCGGCGAACAGCATCAGGTTGAGCGGGTAATCTTCGGAATCCGTACAACGCCTGAAGTCGTCGCGGAACAAAAAGGTGGGTTTACCCAGGGCGATCGCTGCACCCAGTTCCACCATCACCCCCTCATCGGGCGGCGTTCCGTTCACGATCGCGAAAAGGCCATCGGCATCCCTCACATCCTGCAGATCACGTTGAGCCACCTGGTGCGCCCAACCCGGCTGGGCCACATCCACCTGGCCATTGCGGGCGAACGGTTCCCAAACTTCAAGACCCAGCCCTTCAAGAGCTCTGATGAATTCCGGCAGCAGCAGACGCTTCCACTGTGCTGAAAATCCGTAAGGGGAAGCGAGATAGATCGTGGGCTTGGCCATCAGCCCACCCCCCGGGAGCTGCGATAAGTCTGCTCATCGGCGAGGGCCTGGGCGGCGTTTTCCCAGGGGAACAGCAACCACTCGGAGCTGTCTGTGAC
>ERZ802831.1560-NODE-1560-length-11164-cov-15.4193_pt1 | contig 11164 bp, 17 predicted proteins | sample MGYA00345655_ERZ802831 | MGnify/ENA primary metagenome ERZ802831 (study PRJEB30503, sample SAMEA104212376) | marine metagenome | biome: Westerlies Biome; feature: [SRF] surface water layer (ENVO:00010504) within the epipelagic zone...; material: water...
AATTGGGTTAGGCAAATCATACTAAATCCAACCTTATCCCCTCGTGTCTTCAGATTGATGTAAATAAATATTTGTAGTCAAACATCACCAAATCCAATTATCAAAGTCTACTCAATGTTCATATCGATTGGAACGCCATTAAAGCTCAGGCAGTTTCGTCTGAAGATATTCAAAAAGTGATTGAAAAACTGAACGAGCTTGCATCCGAAATCACATATATGAAAGTCGAGACAGCGTCCAAATATGAGAAGGAAATTGATAAATTCAACGAAGAAGTCATAAAAGAATTTAACAGGCAATCTAAGAAATTTTATAGAAGCAAAGAGGCCGCACACAAGAAGCACTATAAAATTAAAAGAGGCAAACCCATTGAGGCATTGGATCCTGAATCGATTAAAATATATCTTTATGAAAATAACTTCACAGAACTCTTTGATAATCTTGGGATATTGGGCGAATATCAATCAGAGAGCGCCAATTTGCTCGAGACAGCGTCTGATGTAGTCGCAAAGAGACGGTCCAAGAAGTATGGAGATAAAATTGCCGCGGCTGATGAAGGTGATACGGAATTTTATCGTGATTGGGAGGTTAAAGAAATAAAAAGTATGAGTAACTGGAAAGGCAGAAAGCGACTGAAGAAAGTGGAAATAAAAATTTGATACTTAAGAACATGTTTCTGAAAACTGGGAATGATAAATCCGTGGGCATTATTTCGTTGTAAATGCTTAGGATGCTTTGGGCAGGTTGAAATTGAATGTTGGTTTTGACAACCAAAATTAAGAGGGGCAACGAGCGTCGGTAATCCAGCAGTAGGGTGCAACCAATCTTTATTAACAGTCTGCGCTCAAGATACGGAGCGAAATTGTAGAACAGTCAGCCCTTAACCAAAGCATAAGCGCCGCAAAGAAATGCATTCTTTAAGTAGAGTATTTTTACCCACCATTTTTTTGTGCCTGAACATTTTCGTTGAGCTAAGCGCGGGCTCTGCTAACCTTTCGGTGTTGTGATTTGAAAAATACTGATGCAAGCGATGCAGATAGGATTTAATAATGCCTGAACTATTGGATGTGAGCGGAAAATGTCACTGCGGTAGGATTTCCCTTAATGGTTTAGCAGAGCCTGACATGATTATTGCTTGTCACTGCACTGACTGTCAGACTTTTAGTGGCGCGCCTTTTCGGGCTGTTGTTATTTTGAAACCAGAGAATATTGTTATTAAAGGAGATGTATCGCAGTACACTAAAATTGCGGACAGCGGGACTGAACGTGTTCAGGGTTTTTGTGGCAAATGTGGGACCCAAATCTACGCGGCGGCTACAGATAAATCAGTTTATAATGTACGCACTGGATTTCTAAACCAGCATAACAAACTTATCCCAAAGAAGCATATATTCGGAAAATCAGCAGCACCCTGGTTGTCTTCAGTATCAGAGACTACATGGCTGAAGGAAGGTCCGAATAGCGAAGAAATGAGCCCATTTGGGTAATAAAATGAGTGAACTCGCGATGCGCTTGTAACTCTCTTATTAACGCTTGGTTTAGAGGCAGAGGTTGAACTTGGCAATTTTCTTGTGGTGCCGAACGAAGAAAATATTTATTGAGAATTTAAAGTGTGAGTTTAAAGAGGTGTGCAATGCCAACATTGGTAATAAAAGGTAAAATCACGAAGGGTTATGAACATTGGCTTGAAGCCTTTGATGGCTCAGAAAACATGAGAAACTCAAAGTATGGAATTAAATGTCTATACAGAGGGTACCAAATGGATGACCCGAATACAATTCACGTAGTGCTATATACACCTAGTATGGAAATAATTCAGCAACACATGGAAAATGATGCCGAGTTGATTGCTCAAGCGGGTGGGGATCCAAGCCCTGAAGCTAACGAAATGGTTATCTGCTCAGATTGAACTCATACTATCGTATTCGCCGAAATTAAAAGTAAGGAATGGCCGAATATCGGTTCAATACTTCTGAATTTAAAGAAAAAGCAACCTGCCGGAATTCCTTAATACAGTTGCCGCAGCAAGAACACAGTTTGCTGTCAAAATAAAATATTCTGAGGTGGATTATGTTTGATACCAAAATAGCTATTCTTGTGCGTGATGACTTAGCAACATGGCAAAAATTAAATGTCACAGCTTTCTTGATGAGTGGGATTACAGGCGCAAACTCTGGACTTATTGGGGAAAATTACGTTGATTTCGAGGGCAATACATACCTACCAATGTCCCGGCAGCCAGTAATTGTACTTACAGGATCAGCGAATGTTTTGCGAAACGCACGGAAAAGGGCCAACGAAAGAGGCGTGAAAACCGTAGCATACATTGAACAGATGTTTAGCACTGGGCATGATGAGGAAAATAGGAAAGTATTTTCTGAACACGCGTCAGCAGAGGAAAATACAGTCGGGCTCGCTCTAAGGGCTGATAAGAAGGTGGTAGATAAAATTACCAAGGGAGCAAAAATGCACCTATAAACGACTTATGTTTTAATCTTCGCGCAGGCTGAAGAGTTTTTTCCATTAAGTAGCTCATCTCTTAAGCTGCCATTTAAGCTCTCGCACCACCCGCTCTCCCAAGGGCTTCCTAGTTCGATATAGGCTGTCTTTGAGCCGACAGCGGTGATCCAGTCTCTAAAATTCTTTTCAAAAGTGGCCAACCGAAATAGGACTGGAGGTGGCTAGTCACACTATTCTAGTTTAACTTCTTTAATGAAACCCGAAGCTAAGAATACTCCGCCAGCAACTAATAATATGCCCAAAAATGTTAGTGGTGCTACAGTTTCCTCAAGTAGAATTATACCTCCAAGCAAGGCAAGAATTGGGGTTAATGCTCCAAACGCAGCAGCTTCAGCAGCACCTAAGAGATGAACGGCATAGTTAAACAATATCATCGCTAGAATACCGATTATAAAGCCCTGAAGCACAATCATGACAGTGATCTCACTCAGATTGGCATCAGTAAACCTCACGTTTCCAGATATTAACAACAATGGGATAAATATTAAGGTACCCCAAAATAGCCCGATTACGAGCCCTTGCATGGGACTGAGCCCACTTTGACGAAAAACTACCGAATATACTGCCCAGCACCCTGAACCAGCCAAAAATAAAATATGGCCTTTCCAAGCGCCTTCGTTGGCTTCAACAAGGACTTGCCATAAACTGACCATGAGCCCGCCAAATAAGATCATCGCCAATCCTATTCTGCGCCACTTGTTTGGGACCTCTCGTGTTATGATGTAAGCTGCAAGAGCAGTCCAAAATGGTAGCATTCCCGGTGCTAAGGCACCACCGTCAGATGCATTTGCATAGGATAAACCCTTGGATATCAAAAACGGCGAAAAAGCGCTGGCTCCGATCATTAATATAGCGGCTCGGTGCCAAGGTTGCCCATGAGGTATTACACCTAATTGCAACATAAGGGGCGCTAAGAATACGGCGGCGGGAACCAGGCGTAAAATTAATACCTCTTCAACCGTAAAATTACTCTTTACTGCAAATCGCGTTGATAGGATAAAAACAGCCCAAATCGTCACGCTAAACACCGCGGCAAATAAACCGAAAGCCCGCGTTTTAGGAAGGTGAATGAATTTTACCCTATACAATAAATAATCGCCCATAACGTAGCCTTTGAAACACAACATATTGCATAGAGTTTCGAGCACTTGAAGAGTTAAAGATAATGACCTTTTAACTATTCAAACCTTAAGAAACCAACCTTTATTGTTGAGACTTTGTCCAAACATTCCGAAATAAGCCAATGCGCTAACGCACTATGGTTTGGAGAATTACTCCGCCCAACCCCAACGCTCCAAGAGCGACGGCAAACAGGCCAGCCCCCCTTCAAGCGGGGACACGGTCCACGTGCAGGGAGTTAAGAGTTGGGGCGGTGGATTCATTTGGAAAGAGTTTTGTCGGACAAATGGTCTTTGACCTACTTCCGATCAGTTTCCATGTTCAAAGAGCACAGAGATTGGTGTGGCCACCTTTGACCAGTTTATCACTTCACTTTGGCAGTAAGTTAATCTGGGCCTGCCGCGCAGTCCACTCTCGAAAGGTAATTAAAAGGCCCGACCCAATGATCAAGAACATTCCTATCAGGGTTGTGCCACTTGGAAGCAGCGCCCAAATCACAAAATCAATAGCCACCGCGAAAACGAGATAACTGTATTCTATAGGCGCAACCAACGTGGCATCTGCAATCTGATAGGCCCGGATAGAGGCCGTCATTGCAATAATATGTATGGCAGCATTAGCCATGATCATAATCACGACATTTGACGCAAGTGGCGTCCATTCTGTGAATAAAAACGGATTTTGGACAACAAGTTCAGGGTTGATTGGGAAAATCGGCAAGAATGAGACTATTACAAGCCCTAAGCCAGCATAAAACAGATTGTGAACTGCGGTCAAAGAAAGGCTAGGATGCGCGCTGCAAAAACCACGAGTAACAACTACTCCTGCAGCATAGCACGCGCCCGCAATAACTGGCATGATCAGTACTGGTCGAAATTCAGTGGAGCCTGGTTGAATAATCAATAACGCTCCAGCAAAACCCACGATCACTGAAGAAATACGCCATATACCGATCTTTTCTTTAAGAAATAGACATGCAAAGACACAAATGAACATTGGAGCCATAAAAAAACACGCAGCCGCATCTGATAGCGACACAAATGGGTAGGAGCTATAGAAGAGCGTGTAAGCCAAGCACATAAACAGAGCTCGCACCAGCGGCCAGCCTAAGCTAATAGGAATGATATCACGCCACCGGTCTTTAAGCTGAGCCCAAAAACACAAAAGCAAAATCACCAAAAGCGACCGCAGCAGCATCAATTGCCAGATTGATCCGACTTGGGTAAGCAGTTTTACCACAGTGTCCTGCACCGCAAATCCCGCAGTTGACAACAGTACAAAGAAAATAGCCCGGTGATACGACATCATAAACCAATATATAGAAGAAAATGAAAACCTAGTTGGTAGGAAAACGACCTAACTACTGAAAAATTGACGGGCCTAAAAAAGTATGGAATAGCCCCTCCTGAAAGTGGCCCACCCACTGGGATATATATATCCCTATTAAAGGAGGACCTAAGAATGGGTGGCAAACGAGAGAAACCAGAAGACATTGTACTTAAGCTTCGCCAAGTTGAAGTTCTACAAGGCCAAGGTAAGCCTTTAGCGGATGAGCAAAAGGCCGCGTTCGTCAAAGTTATTCTACGTTACAGTGGAAATAACATGGTATATTTCGTAGATAGTTCTGAATACACTATTGAGGCGACTGCAAGGTGAAATCTGATTGAACGATCGTTGCTAAAAGAGTGCCGCGTTCAGTAATCTGATCGTATTCATCAAGATAGAATTTTTCTCGCGCAATACGATTAAAGTCTTCACAATGCTCGATTTCTTTTGCTGCCAGCAGATGCTTCCAGAGAAGCTCTTTCGCATTAACGCCATCATCCATATCAATACTCATTTATAATACTTTCTTGTTTTGTCGTGCGGTTTGCTGCAATTCATTCGTTTCGTTTTTGTGATTCGAGTCAATCACCAATTTTCACTTTGAAAGACGCCTGCATAATGGCGTTTTTGGGGCTTCATGATTTGAGCAGACGTCTTTTGAACACATTAGCAGAGACCTCTGAACGGCTCGGTCGCGGGGCAGGGGAAGGGCCGTTGCTGGTCATAGGTCCGAAAGAAATGCGTGATTTGATAGATGCCTTCAACACGATGCAGGACCGTCTGACCCGCTTTGGCTCTGACCGCACGCAGATGTTGGCCGCACTGGCCCACGATTTGAGATCCCCGCTGACAGCGCTGAGGGTGCGCGCGGAGATGGTGGACGATGACGAAACGCGCGCATCTTTGGTCACGTCAACCGAAGAGATGCAGCAGATGGTCGAGGCCACGTTGGATTATGCAAAAGGGGTTGGGCAACATTAAGAGGTTCGGACAACAGACATCGGGGAGCTGTTTGCAGATTTGTTTTCACCGAATTTGATCTTGGAAAGCAACGAGGCGCTAACTGTTCTGGTCAAACCGATTGCGATGCGCCGTGCGGTGAGAAACCTGACCGACAACGCCATTCGCTACGGAAAAGTGGAGCGCTTCCATTGGCGAAAGTCCGACTCAGTCGCTGAAATATGCGTTGAAGATGCAGGACCAAGCATACCCGACAAGGACCTTCGGGCGGTTTTTGGACCCTATGTAAGGCTAGAGACATCACGGTTGCGCGATATAGGCGGTCACGGGCTTGGCCTGTCTATTGCTCGCAGCATCATCCTCGAACACGGCGGTTCAATTATGCTTTCAAAGATGGTGGAAGGTGGGTTGCGCGCTGTCGTTCGGCTGCCCCTGCAGGGGCAGGCATTGCTATCTGACTGAGCCACTTCGCGATACATATAGATTCAAATTTTGGCCTGCCCGGCTCTTCCAAAAACCCCTGATAAACGGTATTGATCACGCAAGGCATTAGTCATTGTTAGGTAGGAAATATGACAAAAACGCCAAAAATCGCAACGCGGCGTCAAGCCATTTTGGCGATCAGCGCCAGTGCGCTCTTTGCTCCTTCGGTTTTGCGCGCGCAGGAACAAACCGTTGTTCGTCGAAATATTTCGTCTTTCCGCATGCGTGATTGGCGAGATCATTTTGACAATCTCGGGCGCGGAATTATTATTTCGGACACCTCTTCACGAGTACTCCAGCACTGGACGACAGATGGCGAGATGCGGGTTTATCCAACATCCGTCCCAATAAGTGTTGAACTGACCAAACGTGGCTACACAAAGGTCGTTGAGAAACGGAAAAATCCCAGCTGGGCGCCGACCCCTTCGATGCGGGAGCTTAATCCCGAATGGCCAGCCTATGTTCCGGGCGGCGATCCTATCAATCCGCTCGGCACCCGGGCACTCTATCTTTCGTGGCAATATTATCGAATTCACGGAACACACGACACACGTAAGATTGGGCGTCGATCCTCCAACGGCTGCATTGGGCTTTTCAACGAGGATATAGAGGAAGTTTTTGAGCGAGCACAAATAGGCACACAGGTCAAACTGATCTAAATTCCAAATCAATTAGAAAGGCAATAAAACAATGCGCAGATGGAGAATCTTCGTCGGAGGAGCATTTATTGCTGGTTTGGGCGCCGTGGGATGGCAGTTCATGCAACCCCCGCCAGCACAAGTTGGCCATTCGATGATTACGCCGGACATGGCCCGTCTGGAAGACGGAGCCTCTATTGTGGAGGTCAAGTTGCCATTAGAACTTTCACCCGATGCGCAGATTGGAAAGAGAGCCTTTGATGCTAAATGTGCCGCTTGTCACGGAGATAATGCCGCGGGACAAAAAGGAGCGGCTCCACCTCTTGTTCACAAGATTTACGAACCCAGCCACCATGCCGACATGACCTTTGTCATGGCCGTCCAGAACGGCGTTCGGGCCCACCACTGGCCCTTTGGCAACATGCCACCGGTTGAAGGGCTAACTCAAGGCGATGTTAAGTACATTACCCGCTATGTGCGGGAACTGCAGCGAGAAAACGGGATCGAATAGTGAAACTGGCTGGCTTCTCTTGGGTGGTAAAATCATTCATTGCGCTTTTGGCGGCTTCACTCCTCTTGTCTGGTTTTGCATCAGCAACTTTGTCAGCGCATTTGGAAATACCGGATGGTAGATCTGACCACAATGTAACCAGTCACTTTGACACACAACACATCGAGACCAATTAAAGACATGATCATTGCCAGCCCGGTCTTGACCGCGCCTCACCAGCGCTGACTGGGGTGCATAGCAAGACTGGCCCACGCATTAAAGACTGCGACTGGATGTATCAGGGCTTACGGCTTGCAAACATCCACATATCTCATGTACGGTGAAGTATGGGTGTAATTCGGTTCTTTCTGATCGTTATGTTCACACTTTCAGCTTCGCTCTCTGGAGCGATAGCGTCTAGCCATGTTGCCGGCGTTGGACATAACCACGCGGCGATGGTCCAAATGGTAGACGATCAGCCAAGCTACAGCTTGGAAACTACCCAACACACTCAAACCTGTGCCGAACACATTCAAATCTGTCATGCCCTTCTTGCGCTGCTTCCCAGTGAGGTCCTATCTGAAGCCTCACCGACGACCTCTGAGGGTGTGATTATGTGCCCAGGCCGGCTTATGACGGGTATCAAGCCCTCCACTCCTCTCGATCCCCCCCGCTTAGTGTGATGCAGCCCGCGTCCTTTTGGACGTAGAATATTAATTGAAATCACAACTAAGTGGGTTTTGCCCTTGGTTATTCCTGTTGAGAGGAACAGACATGAAACCGTTCAAGACACTACTCGCGTTCGCCCCTGCCGTAGCACTTTCGCTTGGGCTCGCTTTCTTTGGCGCGGTGGGCATGGCACATGCCGACAATCATTCCAATATGGCCGATCACGGCATGATGCTCGTGGTGAAAAGCCCAACCTGCGGCTGTTGTGGTGCATGGGTCGCGCTTGCCCGTGAGGAAGGTTACCACATTGAGGTTAAGGACACCAGCGATGTGACCAGCGTAAAGCTGGACAACGATGTGCCCGACACGATGTGGGCATGCCACACCGCCATAATCGACGGCTATGTGGTCGAAGGTCATGTGCCATTCGCGGCGATCGCCAAACTACTTAACGAACGCCCGGACATCACAGGGATTGCGGTCCCTGGAATGCCTGGCGGCTCCCCCGGCATGGGGAACGATCCAACCGCGCAGTATGACGTGCTTGCCTTCGGCGGCGATGCCGGTGAGAGCGAGGTTTTCTATAAGGCCGGTCTGTGAACCGGATTGTGGCATTCAGCCTCGGGGCAGTGGTTATAACTGGAGCCGCTGCCCTATCCTTTGGGTGGGGGACCTCCGCACCGGCCCAAACCGTGCTGACGCCTTCGGACCCAGACGTGGTGGCGCTTGGACAATCGATCTACTCTGAGAACTGTGCGTCTTGCCACGGTGTGAACCTCGAAGGTCAGCCAAACTGGCGGTTGCCCGGCCAAGACGGGCAGCTACCCGCACCGCCGCACGACGCGACCGGTCATACGTGGCACCACGACGAGGACACGCTGTTCCGTCTGACCAAATACGGGACTGGCGCGCTGATCGGCGATCCCAACTACGAATCCAACATGCCAATTTATGGAGGGCTTCTGACGGATGATGAGATCATCGCCGCCCTCAGCTACATCAAATCAACCTGGCCGCAGGAAATTCGCGAAAGCCATGACGAAATGGAGAATAGACAATGAAGCAGATTATTCTGGCCCTCGCGGCTATAATAGCGACGGCGACAGCCGCGCTGGCTCACTCGAAAGCTGAAGAAACTAACCCTGCTAACAGGGCTACCGTAGAAAGCGTCGAGGCCATCGAATTGCGCTTTGATGATCCGATGCGCGTCACCGCGATTACGCTGATCGGCCCTGACGGGGAATTGGAAATCACCCGAGAAATCGGCCTCGATCCGGTGACAGCGTTTCGAGCCAAGCCGCCCGAAAATATGCCTGCCGGGGCCTACACCGTGGATTGGCGCGGCCTGTCTTCTGATGGCCACCCGATGCAGGGCACATTCGAGTTCACGGTTGCGAATTGATCAGTGGACGGACTGGCACCCATAGACGTTTGGGCGCTTCTTGCGATCTTGGTTAAAGCCGCTGGATATGCGGCGGCGCTGGTCGCAATGGGTGGGCCGCTCTTCGTTTTGGTGTTTCGATCGGCACTGGATAACGTGCTTCGCCTCGTACGAAAACTCGCTGTCAGCGCGGCGCTTCTCGGTCTCGGCGTGCTGGCGCTCCAGTTTGGAATCCGGTCTGCACGTATTTCCGGCATGGGTCTTGAAGGCGCTATCGATCCCATGATGCTCGGTCTTCTCTGGGACAGCCCACTTGGCATGGCGGCGCTCTGGCGCGGGGCGGGTCAATTGCTGATCTTCGCTGTGTTGATCGAAGGTAAAATCGGTCTGGCGGCAAGCCTTCTGGGTGCTCTGCTGGTGGCAGTTTCTTACACGCTGGTTGGCCATTCTCTTGGTGATCCGCGCTGGCTTCTTGCAGCTCTTGTAGGCGTGCATTTGCTGGCTGGGGCATTCTGGGTTGGCGCTCTTGTACCCTTACATCGCGCTGTGGGACTGACCGGTGGCGCTCTTCTGCTACACCGCTTCGGCATCATTGCCAGCGGAACAGTGACGGTACTCGTTCTTGCCGGCCTCACATTTGCCTGGCTGATGATCGGTTCCCTAGCTGAGCTGTTTGGAACGGCCTATGGCTGGACACTCATCACCAAGCTCGTCCTAGTCACCGGTCTTCTGGGGTTAGCCGCAAAGAACAAGCTTCGGCTGGTGCCCTCTCTTGCCTCTGGCGATTCCTCGGCGCCCGGCAGGTTGCGTCGCTCGATCTGCTTGGAAATCATCGCTGTCGGTCTGATCCTGCTAGCGACGTCCACTCTGACCTCGATCACCACACCCCCGGTGAATCTTTAATTAGCAAGACGAAGATGGTGTGTCTCATCATATACACCCCTTACTAAAAGAGGGCCGTAGAGACCTTTGGTTACTTGCTTCCAAGCTTGGGTGTGCGCGTGATACCAGAATAACCCTGTGTCCTTCAGAGGAAATCGATATGTAAAAGTTTCTCCCGGTTCCACAGCTGTTTATCAACCAATCAGCCTGCTCGAAGTCCGATTTGCGTGATCCTTCGGTTCTTAAAGGCATCCAGTTAAAGTCTTGGCCATGTTGCGGATGAGTTGAGGGTAGAGTTCCGGACCGGGCTCCAGTCCAAAGCCGAGCGGATCAATCACACCTGTTTTAGCGTCTGTTCCTTCTAAAACTGCGCTGACAATTCCCTGATTGAACTGTGGTTCTGCAAGAACGCAATCTACGCCTTCATCGTCAACTCTGTCTTGAATTTCAGAAATACGTGCGGGGCTTGGATCAGACGCGTCACCAAGTGAGATTGCGCCCGAGGCCGGGAAATCAAAGCTCGATTCAAAATATTGATAGGCATCGTGGAACACGATGAAGCTATGCCCTCGAACAGGGTCAAGTTTGGCACTCACCTCTGCTTTTAGAGCTAGAATTTCTTCGCGCGCACTTGCAGCATTTGCAAAGTAAGTTCCAGCATTTTTGGGATCAGTTTCTAGGAAGTATTGAGTTAAT
>ERZ802831.1563-NODE-1563-length-11133-cov-10.0184_pt1 | contig 11133 bp, 6 predicted proteins | sample MGYA00345655_ERZ802831 | MGnify/ENA primary metagenome ERZ802831 (study PRJEB30503, sample SAMEA104212376) | marine metagenome | biome: Westerlies Biome; feature: [SRF] surface water layer (ENVO:00010504) within the epipelagic zone...; material: water...
ATCCTCAATCAAGTCGAAGAAGCTGAGAGCAAAGAAAAGCCTAAGATTGAATACGAAATCGGTGAAATGGTCAAAGTCAACGAGGGTCCCTTCGCGAACCTCGTCGGCAAAATTGAGGAAATCGACCCAGACCGGGGCAAGCTCAAAGTTTCCGTATCTATTTTCGGGCGTTACACGCCTGTCGAACTTGAATACTGGCAAGTCCAGAGAACAGAAGAAAGCTAATCAGAAATGTCTAAGAAAATCACAGGTCAAATCCGTTTACAACTGCCAGCTGGTGCTGCAAATCCCGCACCTCCTGTCGGTCCCGCACTCGGTGCGCAGGGAGTTAATATTATGGGGTTCTGTAAAGAATTCAATGCCAAGACTAAGGATCAAGCAGGGATGATTTTGCCCTGCGTTATCACAGTCTACGCAGACCGTTCTTTCAGCTTCATCCTCAAGTCGCCACCCGCTGCTATTCTTCTGAAGAAGGCTGCGGGTATCGCTAAAGGCTCTGGTGTTCCTAACAAGGACAAGGTCGGTAAGGTCACTCGCAAGCAAGTCCTCGATATCTGCGAAATCAAGAAGGCCGATCTCAACGCTAAAAACGAAGACGCTGCTTTCAACATCATCGCAGGCACTGCCCGTTCCATGGGACTTGAAGTCGTAGGCTAGTTTCGCAATCAATTTTCGTGAAAGCCGCTCTGGTTTTCCGTTTCACCACAATAGAGATATAACAATGGCCACCCAGCAAATTAAGGGAAGCAAACGCTATCGTTCTTCAGTCGAAATGACTGATCTAACGAAGACTTACTCGGTCGAAGAAGCGTCTGCGTTACTCAACAAACTACCGAAGGCGAAGTTCGACGAAACTGTCGAAGTTTACGCCCATCTCGCGGTTGATCCTCGTAAGAGTGATCAGATGGTTCGCGGCACTCTTCAGCTTCCTCACGGCAGCGGTAAGACCGTGCGCGTGATTGTCTTCACTGAAAACCCGGAAGAAGCTCTCGCTGCTGGCGCAGAAGAAGCAGGTCTCGATGAATTAATCGAGAAAGTTACCGGGGGATGGATCGATTTTGATGTCGCGATTTCTACAACTAGCGCCATGAAGAGCGTCCGCAAGGTCGCCCGTGTGCTGGGTCCCCGTGGCCTTATGCCCAACCCAAAGTCTGGGACCGTGACCGATGATATTGTCGAAGGTATCAATCTAGTCAAAGCTGGCCGTGTCGAGTTCAAGATGGACAAGACCGCCAATGTCGCAGTCATCGTCGGCAAGCGCTCCTTTACTTCTGAGCAAATCACGGAGAATGCGATCGCAGCTATCAATGCTCTGATTGAGCAACGCCCAAAAGCATCTCTCGGTAGATACATCAAGAGCCTCACTTTGAGCTCGACGATGAGCCCCGGACTTGCAGTGGACGTCGCTGATTTTAACAAAGCTTAACGAGGGACACATTACATGAGACCAGAAAAACAATATCTCGTTGAAGAGGTGAACAACCACCTCAGCAAGTCCGATTACGTATATCTTACTAACTACGAACGCATCACTGTTGAAGAAATTGCTGAACTCCGCGCACAGCTTTCCGAGCACGAAGCTGAGTTCCACGTTATCAAAAACAGCATCTTCGGTGTCGCTGCGGCGGCTAAAGAGCTGCCCGATATGGGCGAGCACCTTACCGGACAGACCGCAATCGTTGTAGGCGGTAAAAATCCTTCAGGAGTCGCCAAGATCATCGGCGACTTCTTTAAAAAGAAGGAGAAAGTCGAAATGAAGGCAGGCATCGTCAATGAGCGTGCCCTCACTAAAGAAGAAATCAAAGCCCTTGCAAAACTGCCAGGTCTCGAAGTGCTCCGTGCACAGCTTCTCGGCTTACTCACGCAGCCTGCGACTGGATTCGTCCGTGTCATCAACGCTGTGCCACAAGGCCTTGTCAATGTCTTGCAGGCGAAAGCCCGCAATTAAAACGTCCATTAACCGTAAATTTAAATCCTTTAGCTGCCCATTCTAACAGTGGCGGCCTAAAACAAACCAAAAATCCAATAATAAGGTTAGGAGAAATTCATCTCTTAAATATCCCGACTTTCGGGGTGCTAACCAATTGAAAGATAAAATACCATGGCAATCACAAAAGAAGAAGTCGTCGAATGGCTCTCCGCACAAACAGTGCTCGAAGTAGCTGATCTAGTTAAAGAACTCGAAGAGAAGTGGGGCGTTAGCGCTGCTGCTCCTGTCGCTGTTGCCGCTGCTGGCGGTGCCGCTGCTGGTGGCGATGCTCCCGCAGAAGAAAAAGATGAGTTTGATGTTATCTTTAAGGCTGCTGGCGCTAACAAGATCGCTTCCATTAAAGAAGTACGCGCTATCACAGGTCTAGGCCTGAAGGAAGCTAAGGATCTCGTCGAAGGCGCACCTAAGCCTGTTAAGGAAGGTTGCTCCAAGGACGAAGCTGAAGAGATCAAGAAGAAGCTCGAAGCTGCTGGCGCTGAAGTCGAACTTAAGTAATTTTCTGTACACTCCGATTATACTTATTCATCGCACATTTTCACAGTTAGGTGAGCTCATCCAAATCGGGTGAGCCTTGCCTAGCTGTTTTTTGCTTTTCCGCTAACTAGCCCAAACGGGCGACCTTGGCAAACTCTCAAAACACTCTTATTATAAACCGTAACCCGGGACATCCATTATGTCAAAGCGCTTAAATTTCGGTCAACTCAAGGAAGTTATCCAGCCACCCAATCTGATTGAAAATCAGGTTGATTCCTACAAGGAATTCTTACAAATGGACGCGGCTCCCAGTCAACGGGAGACCGTCGGCCTCGAAGCTGTTTTCTCCGAAGTTTTTCCCATCGAAAGCTACGACAGTCGTTGTCACCTCGAGTATGTCAGTTACAATGTTACACCCCCCCGGGAAACGGAGATCGAAGCGATTCGTGAAGGTGTTACGTATTCCGTCTCTCTTTATGTGAAGCTCCGCTTACGCGAAGAAGACCACATTAAGGACGAAGAAATTTACATGGGCGAGCTACCTATGGTGTCCGAGCGTGGCTCTTTCATCATTAATGGCGCTGAGCGTGTCATCGTCAGCCAGCTTCACCGATCGCCTGGTATCGCCTTTGAGGAAAGTGTCCACACATCCGGCAAGATTCTTCACGCCTTCCGTATCATCCCAGACCGCGGGACATGGCTCGAAGTTCAGTTCGACCAGAACGACCTCCTTTATGTCTACCTCGATCGCCGCCGCCGTCGTCGTAAATTTCTCCTCACAACACTGCTCCGTGCCATGGGCTACGGCTCCGATGCGGAGATCCTTAATCTCTTTTACGATATGGATGAGATTACGGTGGCCGATGCTCTCAAGCGCGACTCCGTATCCAACCTCGTTCTGACAGAAGATATTGTCGATGCGGACAAGGGCGTCGTGCTTGCACGTGCCTTTGAGCCTCTTACTAAGACGATCGTTCGTTCTTTTCAGAAAGCTGGACTCAAGAAGGTCGTTGCGATCGATACGACTGTCGATGACGGCGCGATTATCCGCTGCCTCAAAAAGGATCCGACTCAAAATGAAGAGGAAGCGCTTAAAGATATTTACAAGCGTCTCCGCCCTGGCGAGCCGCCCACAACTGCGAACGCTAAAGCGCTTCTTAAACGCCTCTTCCAAGATCCACGCCGCTACGACCTTGGTCGAGTCGGTCGCTACAAGCTAAACCAAAAGCTTAAAATGGACACCGATCTTGAATTCCGCGTGGTCGGCGCTGAGGATGTGGTTGAAGCGACTAAGTATCTCTCACGCCTGAAGCGTGGGGATGGCACACTCGACGATATTGACCACTTGGGTAGCCGTCGTGTACGTACCGTGGGGGAACTCTTGGCCAACCAATGTCGCGTCGGCCTCGCCCGCACAGAGCGCTTGGTCAAAGAGCGCATGACTCTCTACGATCAAAGCGTCGATTCGATCAGCCCTCAAAAACTGATCAACCCGAAGGCACTTAGCACGGTGATTCGTGATTTCTTTGCTCGCAGTCAGCTGTCTCAGTTCATGGATCAAATCAATCCATTGGCTGAGCTGACTCATAAACGTCGTCTCTCCGCACTTGGACCTGGTGGTCTGAATCGTGAGCGCGCTGGTTTTGAGGTTCGCGACGTTCACCCATCGCACTACGGCCGTATCTGCCCGATTGAGACTCCTGAAGGTCCCAATATCGGTTTGATCAACTCTCTTTCGCTCTACTCGCGTATCAACGAGTTCGGCTTCATCGAGACTCCTTACCGCAAGGTGGTTAATGGCAAGGTGCTTGACGACGTAGAATACCTCAACGCTGACCAAGAAGAGCCATACATGATTGCCCAGGCCAACTCTGAGTTGGATAAGAAAAGCAATCTAGTAGGCACTCGGGTGACTTGCCGTAATCAAGATGAGGTGCTTGAGCTCGATCCAAAAGAAGTTCACTACATGGACGTTTCACCGAAGCAGCTTGTTTCGGTTGCAGCGGGCCTCATTCCTTTCCTCGAACACGATGATGCCAATCGCGCACTCATGGGATCGAATATGCAACGTCAAGGTGTGCCTCTCCTTCAGTCCGACTCCCCATTCGTGGGCACCGGCATTGAAGAACGCGTTGCGATCGACTCCAAGACAGTGGAAATTGCTGACATCGATGGTATCATCGCCCAAGTCGATGCCAACCGAATCGTTTTAACTAAGGACGGCGAAATTCCTGTAAAAGCCAGGGATGTCAAGACCGACGCGAATAAGGATATCTTCGTCTACGACCTTCGTAAGTTTATGCGTTCCAATGCGGGCACATGCTTTAATCAAAAGCCAATTGTTTCTCGCGGAGAGCCCGTAAAGAAAGGCCAAATCCTTGCGGATGGTGCTTCGACTCAAGATGGCGAGCTGGCCATTGGTCGTAACATTCTCGTGGCCTTCATGCCGTGGAATGGTTATAATTTCGAGGATGCGATCCTGATCTCTGAAAAGATCGTCAAGGATGACATCTTTACATCGATTCACGTCGACGAGTTCGAGGTGACTGCGCGTGACACCAAGCTCGGTCCTGAAGAAATCACTCGTGATATTCCTAACGTTGGTGAAGAGGCTCTTAAGGATCTCAACCACGACGGTGTCATCCGTGTAGGTGCTGAGGTTAAACCAGGCGACATCCTTGTCGGCAAGATTACTCCGAAGTCTGAAACTGAGCTTGCTCCTGAAGAGAAACTGCTTCGCGCCATTTTCGGCGAGAAGGCAGCGGACGTTAAGGACACCTCTTTGGTCGTTCCTTCGGGCGTTCGCGGTATCATCATGGATATCAAGGTTTCTGCCCGAGTCGATGGTGAGCCCGAGCAAATGTCAGCCTCCGATCGCCGTCGATCCGTGAAGAAGATCAACGAATCTTACCGCTCGCAGAGTGACAAGCTTCGCGAAGATCTGACTGAAGCGCTCTCCAATATCTTGCTTGGTGAAAAAATTCCGCTCGACGTAAAGAACGGTGAGTCCGGTGAAATTATCATTCCTGCGAACCGCAAGATCACTAAGACTTTACTTCGTCGTCTCGCAGCCGTCTCCAAAGATATCGAGATCGATCCCTCTCCGGTGAAGATCAAGATCATGGAGATCGTCAATAATTACCAAGGTAAGTTTGACGAGGTCGACTACGAGCGTGAGCGCAAAATCGAGGGCGTTGAGTCCGGTGAAGATGCGGATCAAGGCGTCGTCAAGAGTGTTAAAGTTTACATCGCTAAAAAGCGTAAGATGCAGGTCGGCGATAAGATGGCTGGACGTCACGGTAACAAGGGTGTGGTCGCTAAGGTCGTTCCTGAAGAGGATATGCCTCACTTACCAGACGGCACTCCGATTGAGATTTGCTTGAATCCTCTTGGTGTTCCATCTCGTATGAATGTGGGACAGGTTTTGGAAACTCACCTCGGCTGGGCTTGTAAGAAGCTTGGCATCAAGGTGGCGACTCCAGTCTTCGACGGGATCTCTGAAGCCAAGGTTCGTGAGTATCTCGAAGAAGCGGGTCTCCCATCCACTGGTAAGAGTATTCTTTACGACGGTCAGACTGGTGAAGCACTTCACCAAGAGGTCGTTGTTGGTTATATGTATATGCTGAAACTCAACCACTTGGTTGCTTCCAAAATCCACGCTCGTGCGGTCGGTCCTTACTCACTTATTACTCAGCAGCCGCTCGGTGGTAAGGCACAGTATGGTGGCCAGCGTTTCGGGGAGATGGAAGTTTGGGCCCTCGAAGCTTACGGCGCGGCCTATACGCTTCAAGAGCTACTCACCGTCAAGTCCGATGATGTTGCAGGCCGAACACGCATCTACGAATCACTCGTCAAGGGTGACAACAGTTTACAAGCGGGAACGCCTCAGTCGTTCAACGTTTTGATGAAGGAAATCCAAAGTCTCTGTCTGGATGTTCGTCTTGGCTCCGAAGGGAAGTTCGAGCTCGACACTGCGATCGACGTTTAAGGGCCAACATTCAACATAACATTTCAAAGAAAGTTTACTAAATGAGCAACGAAGTAGCACGCGACGTCCTAGGCTATGAAGCCACTAAACAATTTGACCGTGTCGGCATTACTGTCGCCGCGCCCGAAGCCATTCGCGAATGGTCTCGTGGTGAAGTCAAGAATCCCGAAACGATCAACTATCGTACATTCAAACCGGAGCCAGGCGGTCTTTTTTGCCAGCGTATCTTCGGTCCAGTGCGCGACTACGAATGTGCCTGTGGTAAATATAAGCGCATCAAGTATAAGGGTGTGATCTGTGACCGCTGCGGGGTCGAAGTCACCGTCTCGCGCGTTCGCCGTGATCGCATGGGTCATATCGAACTTGCCGTTCCCGTTTCACATATCTGGTTCTTGAAGAGTATGCCGTCCCGTTTGGGTCTCTTGCTCGACATCACCGCTCGTAACCTTGAGCGTGTGATCTATTACGAGAACTACCTTGTGATCGATCCAGGTAAGACACCCCTGGAAGAGCGTCAGCTCCTGACCGATCAAGAGTATATGCAGGCTCAAGACGAATATGGTGAAGATTCCTTTGTCGCTCGTATGGGGGCCGAAGCAGTTCGCGATGCTCTGGCATTAGTCGATCTTGAGTCAACAGTTGCCGAGCTGCACGAGCAAATGCACGCCACGCGCTCAAAGCAGATCAAAAAGAAGATCTCTAAGCGCCTGAAGACAATCCAAGGCTTCATGGAATCGGGCACTCGCCCAGAGTGGATGGTGCTTGAAGTACTTCCTGTTATTCCACCAGACCTTCGACCGCTTGTCCCACTTGAAGGTGGTCGTTTCGCGACTTCCGATTTGAACGACCTTTACCGTCGTGTGATCAATCGTAACAACCGATTGAAGAATCTACTGTCTCTTAAGACTCCGGATGTGATTATTCACAATGAGAAGCGCATGCTTCAAGAAGCTGTCGATGCGCTCTTTGATAACGGTCGTCACGGTCGCGCTGTCACTGGTGCTGGCAACCGTCCGCTTAAGTCGCTATCAGACATGCTTAAGGGCAAGCAAGGCCGCTTCCGACAGAATTTGCTCGGTAAGCGCGTCGATTACTCAGGTCGTTCCGTTATTGTTTCTGGTCCATCTCTTAAGCTGAACCAATGTGGTTTACCTAAGAAGATGGCGCTCGTCCTCTTTGAGCCATTCATCATCCGACGACTTAAAGAGCTCGGCTTCGTTCACACCGTTCGCGGCGCGCGTAAGATGATCGAAAAACAATCTCCTGAAGTTTGGGACATTCTTGAGGAAGTCACCGAAGGGCACCCCGTTCTATTGAATCGTGCGCCTACCTTGCACCGTCTTTCAATTCAGGCCTTCGAGCCTGTCTTAATTGAAGGCGATGCGATTCGCGTGCACCCACTTGTTTGTACAGCTTACAATGCTGACTTCGACGGTGATCAAATGGCGGTTCACGTGCCTCTCTCACTCGAAGCAGTGATGGAAGCTAAGACCCTGATGATGGCGACGCACAATATCTTTTCACCCTCTTCGGGTAAGCCGATCTTGACGCCTTCGCAGGATATCGTAATGGGTTCCTACTTCCTCACGCTCGACCCACCTGTCATGCCAGCGGAAGATCAGCGCCTGCCTTTGGTCGTCGATGCCGATGAGTTGGATACAGCTGTGAATGACGGCGCGCTCAAAGTGCACGATTTTATCAACTTCATTAATCCAGACTACCAAAAAGATGACACCGTCTACGGTAATTCTGAAAAGAAGATTATTCGTACAACAGTTGGTCGTGTGATCTTCAATACCATTTGGCCGAAAGAACTTGGATTCATCAACTTTCCGGTCCCTAAAGGTAAGCTAGGCGATATCATTCTCCAAACCTACAACACCGTAGGCCGCGAAGAGACAGTCATCACGCTCGACCGGTTGAAGGATACAGGCTTCAAGATGGCTACCCGAGCCGGTGTTTCGATCGGTATTGATGATATGATCATCCCACCGGCCAAGACAGCCATCGTGAAAGCTTCTCGTAAGAAGATTGATGAAGTCGAAGGTCAGTACAAGAAGGGCATTATCACCGAGGGTGAACGTTATAACAAGATCATCGATATCTGGACTGGATGCACCGACGACATCGCTAAGGCAGTGTTCGACGAACTCAAGTCCAACGGTGGTAAGGATTCCGTGAATCCTGTTTACCTGATGATGGATTCCGGTGCTCGTGGTAACAAACAGCAGGTCCGCCAGCTTTGTGGAACTCGTGGTTTGATGGCCAAACCATCTGGTGAAATTATCGAACGTCCGATCCTTTCCTCTTTCCGCGAAGGTCTCTCCGTTCTGGAATACTTCATCTCTACTCACGGTGCTCGTAAGGGTCTCGCTGATACTGCACTTAAAACCGCGGATGCTGGTTACCTCACGCGTAAGCTCTGTGACGTTGCTATGGACTGTATCATTGAAGACTTCGATGATGGCAACCGTGACGGCGTCTGGAAGTATGCGATCTACGAAGGTGATGATGAAATCGTCTCCCTTTACGACCGTATCGTCGGACGTTGCTCTTCCAATGACATCAAGAATCCGCTCAACCCTGATGAGTTCCTCATTAAGAACGGTGAACTGATTTCCGAAGAAGCCGCCCGCAAGATCGAAGACGTGGGTGTCGAGCGCGTTAAAGTCCTCTCTGCACTCACTACACGTAAGAAGGTCGGTATCACCGCACTCGAATACGGCATCAATCCAGCCTATTCGGCCATGGTTGAACGTGGTTCGTCTGTAGGTATTATCGCCGCTCAGTCGATCGGAGAGCCGGGTACACAGTTAACGATGCGTACTTTCCATATTGGCGGTATTGCGTCGGGTGTTCTTAAGAATCCTGAGATCAAGATCCGCACAGGTGGTAAGGTCGTTTATAAGGGATTGCGCATTGTGCAAACAGCCGATGGTGCGAATATTGTTCTGAACAAGACTGGCTCTGTCCTCATTCTTGACGAAGACGACCGCGAAATTGAAACTTACAAGATTGTAGTTGGTTCTGTCCTCACAAAAGGCGACGGTGATTCCATCGAAAAGGGAGAAATCCTCGCTATGTGGGATCCGCACAACATCCCAATTCTCTCTGAGAAAGCAGGTCGTATCGGCTTCACTGATATGATCCCAGGTGTCACCGTTAAGCGCGAGCTCGATGAGTCCTCTGGTCGTATCGCTACTGTAGTGATCGAGCACAAGGAAGACTTGAATCCTGCTGTTAACATCCTCGACGAGTCTAGTAAGATTATCGCAACATACGCGATTCCAGTTGGCGCTCAGGTTGCAGTCAATGAAGATGACGAAATCGCCCCCGGCACCATGCTCGCGAAGACACCACGTCAAGCCTCCAAGACGCAGGACATTACTGGTGGTCTTCCTCGAGTTGCTGAGTTATTCGAAGCACGTCGTCCGAAGGACGCAGCGGAGATGGCTAAGATCGATGGTATTGTTTCACTCGACGGCACTGTTCGCGGTAAGAAGAAGCTCCTTGTCACCGACCCAGAGTCTGGGGACGAAGAAGCGCACCTTATCCCACACGGTAAGCACCTAGTCGTGCAAGTTGGCGATCTAGTTCAAAAGGGCCAGAATCTGACTGAAGGTGGCGCCGATCCGCATGAAATCCTCGAAATTCTCGGACCGTCCGCTGTTCAAGACTATCTCATCGCGGAGATTCAAAAAGTCTATCGTCTCCAAGGTGTAGAAATTAACGACAAGCACATAGAGGTCATCATCTCGCAAATGCTCAAGAAGGTTCGCATCACCGACCCAGGTGACTCCGACTTCTTTTGGGGCGAACAAGTGGATCGCTTCATGTTCATGTCGGCTAATGACCACATCGAAGAAGCAGGTGGTATGCCTGCTGAAGGTGAACCCGTTCTCCTCGGTATCACCAAGGCGTCGCTTGAGACAGAGTCCTTCATCTCCGCTGCATCCTTCCAAGAAACCACACGTGTCCTTACCGACGCCTCTACATTGGGCAAGGTCGACATGCTGAAAGGCTTCAAGGAGAACGTTATTATGGGTCATTTGATTCCAGCCGGCACAGGTCTACCCGCCTACCGAAATCTCCGCATTGACACCCTTGGTGCCGAAATGGAACAACTCAGTCCCGAAGAAGCTGCCGAACGTATTGAAGGCGTAGCATTACCCACACCTGAGTTTAACGCTGAAGGTTCTACCGAAGAAGCCCCCGTCCCAGATGCCGACGCGGTTGAAGAAGGAACGGAGACCACCGATAATCCCGAAGCCGAAGCGACCAGTTAGTCAAGGCCGAGCTTGTCGAAGGGCAAAGCTACGATACAGGGTCATTTAAACAAAGAGCCGTTCCGAAAGGATCGGCTCTTTTGATTTTAGACTTTTGATAGTCAGGATCCTGTATTGCACTTTGATCCACAGCCTCGACTCAAAGGAGATGTTGATTCCTTGGTGCCCCTTAAAATCTAATTTGATGCCGCAGTTTGTTTACTCGCAAAGTTGGTTCGAATTATTACGGGTGATTGTATCTCACGATGTTCGGTACGCCATTGATTTCTGAGATGATTGGTTCGCTGCCACTTCTTGCTTTAAAGCGTTCGGCAGTATAGAATTCTTTGAGTAGTCGTAGAGCGTCGTCTGCATGTTGAGTACGGATCTTTTTGTAGCTTAAAAAGCCTTCGACT
>ERZ802831.1569-NODE-1569-length-11102-cov-21.562_pt1 | contig 11102 bp, 20 predicted proteins | sample MGYA00345655_ERZ802831 | MGnify/ENA primary metagenome ERZ802831 (study PRJEB30503, sample SAMEA104212376) | marine metagenome | biome: Westerlies Biome; feature: [SRF] surface water layer (ENVO:00010504) within the epipelagic zone...; material: water...
CAAAATTATATTCCGGGACCGGAAGTTCTCAATCAATTACAGGTCTTGGATTTAGCCCTGATTTAGTTTGGACAAAAAATAGAGGTGCATCTGCATCACATGCTCTTTACGACAGTGTGCGCGGTGCTGGTGAACTTCTTCGCAGCAATGAAACTACAGCAGAGGTAAATGTATCCTCTAGGTTTACGTCGTTTGACAGTAATGGTTTTTCGATTGGCGGCACTTCTAGTGAAAACAATGGAAGCTCAAATAGTTATGTGTCATGGGCGTGGGACGCCGGATCTTCCAACACAACAATTGCTGCTGGTGGTTTAAATAGCTCTTTATTTAATACTAGCCAAACATGGAGCACTTATGGTACTGCAAGCGGTACGCAGTATGGATCTTATGTTTGGGCTGATGTTTTTGACAATGTAACTTTAACGAGCCAAAATGTTGGAAATTGTGTATATGGGCCTACCTATAAATGGACTTTTACTAGTCCAATTTCAGTGACATCTTCAGTCAGCTTAAGAGTATGGGGAATTGGCGATGTCATTTTAAATGATGGTGAGTCCGACCAAGTTACGCTTACAAGTGCCGGTAACACCTACAACACAATTACTGATGTTTCACTGTCGTCTGCATCATTAAAAAACATAAAACTAGCTACAGGAACTGCAGTCTATCTCTTTGCAGTATATGTAGATGGTAAGCAGCTTGTAGATTCAGGTGTACCTCCCAACGTCCCATCCATCGCATCAACATATCGTGCCAACCCAAGTGCTGGGTTCAGTATCGTGTCCTATACGGCTACATCGAGTACAGGAACTATTGGGCACGGTTTGAACGCAGCCCCCGCATTTGTAGTTTGCAAAAGAAGAGACAGTACTGGAAGTTGGTGGGCAGGTCACGTCGGAGCAGGTTGGACTAAAGGAGGTTATTTACAAGTCGGAGATGCTTTTTCTGCGCTCTCTGGTTTTTGGAATAATACGGCTCCAGACAGTAATGTAGTTACTCTTGGTTCATATCCTACAGAGGGCTCGACTTCAGCAACTTATGTCGCCTACTGCTTCGCACCTGTCGAAGGGTATAGCGCGTTTGGTAGTTATGAAGGCAATGGAGACGCAGACGGTCCGTTTGTGTTTACCGGTTTTAAACCAGCGTTTTTACTAACGAAATGGATTGATGGTAATGATCAATGGAATATTTATGACGTAAAACGTAGTACCTTTAACGTGACAGATGATATTTTACGCCCTAATTATGATTATGGTGAGAACTCCGGCAGTGCTGTGGACGCCATAGATATTTTGTCCAATGGTTTTAAGATCCGTTCAAGTAATCAAAATATTAACGCAGCTAGCACTTACCTTTACTACGCCGTAGCAGAACACCCCTTCAAAAATTCACGCGCACGCTAACTAATTAATTATGCTTAAACTAAACAATAAGCCCCTATCCTATGATCGGGCATTTACACATGCTGATATTCAATATCCAGCAAATTGGCTGCGCTTGTCTTCCCTTGAAGAACGTAATGCTCTTGGTATTACGGAAGTAGCTGATGCTCCATCTTATGACCAGCGTTTCTATTGGGGTGTTGATAATCCTAAGGATCACACACAACTCGTCGAGCAGTGGGTCAGCCAGGTCAAACAGACCGCTGGCTCCTTACTCGCCCAGACTGATTGGTATGTAATCCGAATGTCTGATAGTGCTAAACCTGTCCCTACCTCAGTCCAACTAGAGCGTAGTGAAATACGTAGGTTTAGTGATGAGAAGGAAGCAGCGATTGAAGCTACTACAACTACCGAAGAACTTGCAGCCTATGTAACCTCCGCAGCTTTCACGCTGTGGGAGGAGGTTGAGGAAGAAGAGGCTGAGGTAGCAGTAGAAGAGCCTGTAACCCTGTTTGAAGAGCCTGATGATACTTTGATCTTCAGCGGTAATGCATCTGGCGCTCAGATCCTTACAGACACCTCCATCAAAGATACAATCTCCCTGTAAGTAATTATGCTCGAAGCTTCTATATCTGCTGGTGTAGCCCTAGTTGCTGCAGCGGCTGCGTATGCAAATAAAGTTAATACACGCTTTATTGAACAAGAGCGGCGTCTGGATGGGGTTGAGCTTCGTATTGCTGAAAAGTATGTCACACGAGAAGAGCTATCTTCTTCGTTGGCAAAATTTGAAGATCATATGGTTCGTATTGAACTAAAGCTCGATTCCCTTGTCCATTCGTTTATCGCTCAAAAGAAAACCTAATTAAATATCCATATGTCATTTCTACGTGATGCCGCTAAATGGTATCAAGGAGAATCTCACCAGGATAGAGCTTGGGATGATTTGGAATCCCAGCTCCCTTCCTTTCTTGTTGATACTTTTAAAAAAGCTTATAGAAAGACTCCTACCACTGAACCCAAACCTTTACCTACTTCAGGCGAGCTTGGCTGGGATAAAATTAGTCTCCTAGCCAAACAATGTGGGGCTAAGTTCCCAGAGTGTGTTGCAGCCCAGTGGGCTCTTGAATCAGGGTTTGGTAAATTTACCTCAGGTAAAAATAACTACTTTGGTATCAAAGGTAAGGGTACTACCAAGACAACTTGGGAGGACTATGGCTATGGCCCTGTCACTATCCAAGCTTCATTTAAAGACTTTAATACTCCATTCGATTGCATCAACTACTTGGTCACTCGCTGGTATAAAGACTACAACGGATATCTAGGTGTTAATAGAGCCTACACCCGTGAGGAGTGTGCTCGACTTCTTAAATCAGAGGGGTATGCAACAGATCCTATTTACTCCTCCAAACTAATTAAATTAATGAATAGTTATGATTGAAATTCTAGGAATTAAATTCAGCATTGAAGCACTTGGTTTTCTAGGTGCTTTTCTTTTGTCTGAAGTCATTGGTGCTTCCAAGCTTAAAGAGAACTCTATCGCTCAACTTGCTAAGTCAGCTATAGATACTCTTAAGCCAACCAGAAAGGAAGATGAAAAAGTATCTGAGGTTCGTAAAGCAGTTGAACTGCTACGCCAGACGCTCCGTCAACTTGGTGATTAATTATGACTAAACGTGCAAACGAAGATCTCTTCGATGAGCTTCATTCTTTATTGACCAACGAACTTGTTGGACGAATTAAATCAGGAGAAGCTTCTACTGCTGATCTTCGTGCTGCTATTGATTGGCTAGCTAAAAATGATATTACTGGTCTCCCTGTGTCTGGTAGTCCTCTTGCTTCCTTAATGGGAACTATCCCAGAACTAACTTTTGATGATGTTCAAGGTTATATCTAATGGCCATTGCCAAAAAGAATCCAAAGATTAGTGAGGCAACTCGTCGTGCCCGTCGTAAATATAATGCGACGCCTAAGGCTAAAACACGACGTGCTGCTTTAAATAAAATTAATCGCAATAAGGGTACTTACGGAAACGGTGATGGCCTAGATAATAGCCATAAATCTAGTGGCAGAACTGTTAAAGAAAGAGCCTCGTCTAATCGTAGACGTAATGGTAACAACGGTAAATCCAAATTTAAAAAGTAACTTTTAATGAGCCAATGGAAACTCCCCGAAGCCTCATGCATGAACTCCTCACGTTTCGCAGTGGTGATGCAAAACGAATGTGGAGAGAAAACATTAAGGCGCGGGATGGATATAGTTGTGTTTACTGTGGGTCTACAGAAGATCTAACTATTGACCATGTAATCCCTCAATGTAAAGGAGGGCCTACAACGGCTTCAAATTGTGTAACTGCTTGTCGGCCATGTAACCAGTCAAAAGGCAGTAGTGACTGGAGTGACTGGGTACAAGAAAATCAACTTATAGAAAATTATGCCTGCTAATAGAGATCCTAGAAAGAAATCACGTACAGCTAGAAACCGTCGTACTTCTTCTAGTAATAGATCAGTAAGATCTAAAGCTTCAGCTAAAGATACACCAAAACCTACTTCATCTGCTACACGTAGTACGACAAAGGGAACCAGCAACAAAGTTACGACTGGTAAGGGTGGAGTTCGTAGTGCTCGTCTTCGTCAAGCCCTTAAGGAAGTAGCAACGCCTAAGCGTAAGACTTCTGCAAAGACTCCACCTAAATCCACTAAGGTCAAGACCACCCCAGCGTCCAAGACACCTAGAGGAGCACAGGGACCACGTACTGCACCACAGCAAGGACCATCTCAAAAGGTTAATACCAGAGGACTTATTGGTTCTAGGCCAAAACCTAAGACCACACCCAAGCCACCTCCCCTTCAAAAAAATAGACCAAGTGTCTCAAACATAGCTGACCAAATTAGGCAAGCTAAAGACGCGAAGACTAGAGCCGCTGCACGTAAACTTTTGAAGGCTGGTGGTACAGCTGCACAGATTAAACGTGTCCTTGCGGCCTCTAATCCATATTCCCTAGCTGCAACCATTATTGGGGCAGATGTTATGAATCGTGGCGTGGCTGATGGAACACTTAAGGGTAAGCCAACCGCAGCTAAGCAAGGCCCAGCTAATCCAGCTAGCCAGCCAAGGCAGTTCAAGGCTCCAACTAAAAAGAATGCCTTGGTCCTTGCTAAGAAAAATGGCAAGGAAGGAATGTTGCGTAACGGTGTCTTTGTTCCTTCGTCCTGGTCTATGAGTCAAAAGGCTCGCTATCAAGCCCAACTTAAAAAGAACAAGTAATTTTTTTATCTTTTATTTATTATGTCTGCTACTACAATCTCTTCTGATTCATTTCTGAACACAGCTAAAACTATTGTCCCCCTTGCCTATGCAAGCGACTCTGTAGCACTCACACAAGCTGCCGCTAATGCTGCTTCTGCTGACTACACAGTTAAGGATCTCCTAGCTCTCATCGATACTGCACAGATCGCTCGCACTAATCAGTCTTCCTCCATGGGTGGTTCTAGCGTTGTTAATGCATAAATGAATTTAACATTTTTTCCTCGGACCCACCTTCTTACAACATTTACTGCACGACTTACTGCTCGAATCAGTAAGGGTCGTGTCTATACAGATGAATCAACCATTACCGTCGTTTCGGCTTAATACTTTTAAAGCTGTAGCTGCTTGGTTAGATAAAACTTTCCCGCTGCCTCTTGCATACTTTTGCAAGGGGTGGCTTTTTGCTTTAGAGGATGCCTGGATCGCCTCTAAGGCCGCTGCAGCTGTTGAGAAGGGGATTGCCCCTGTTAAGCCTTTAGACCCTGTTGTAGAGCCTCCTAAGTATCACTCAGAGCCTTCAGAAGTTAAAGGTCTAGATATAATTAGTTTAACAAATGGATTTACAAGAATTAGACAACAAGATACGGAGTGACTTCCGTGTCTTTCTTTCCTTGATTTGGAAAGAACTAGAACTGCCTTCACCAACTCGGGCTCAACTCTGTATAGCGGACTACTTACAGAATGGCCCCAAACGATTACAGATCTCTGCTTTTCGTGGTGTTGGTAAGAGCTGGATTACAGCAGCCTTTGTTCTGTGGACTCTCTATTGTGAGCCTGATCGTAAGATTATGGTGATCTCTGCAAGTAAAGAAAGAGCAGATAACTTCTCTATCTTCTGTCAAAAACTAATCATAGACATACCTTGGCTTAATCATCTCGGCCCTAAAGACAACGATCAACGTTGGAGTCGTATATCTTTTGATGTCGGTCCTGCTAAACCTCACCAAGCACCTTCAGTTAAAAGTGTAGGAATAACAGGCCAAATGACAGGCTCTCGTGCTCATTTAATGGTCTTTGACGATGTGGAAGTGCCATCCAATGCGGCCACGGACATGCAACGTGAGAAGCTCCTCCAATTAGTTACTGAAGCTGAATCTATTCTTACACCTGATGACGACTCACGAATACTTTTTCTCGGCACACCACAAACGACATTTACGGTCTACAGAAAATTGGCGGAACGTTCTTACAGACCGTTCGTGTGGCCAGCACGTTATCCCAAGGACACAACCAACTATGAGGGCCTCCTCGCTCCCCAGTTGGTTGCAGATATTGAGAAAGGAGTGGAGGCAGGAACACCCACCGATTCCAGATTCTCTGATCTAGATCTTATGGAAAGAGAGTCCGCTATGGGACGCTCTAACTTCGCTCTCCAATTTATGCTGGATACCTCTCTGTCTGACTCAGAGAAGTTCCCCCTTAAATTTCAAGACCTCATCGTTACCCCCGTAGGGACTGAATGTGCAGAGCGATATGCCTGGTCTGCTGATCCGAGATACATGATCAAAGATCTAAACCCCGTAGGACTACCCGGAGATCGCTTCTATGGGCCTATGTTCATTGATGAGGGTATATGTGACTATCAGGAGAGCATCGTGAGCGTAGACCCTAGCGGGAGGGGAACCGATGAAACTGTTGCAATAGTCCTATCTCAAGCTAATGGTTATGTCTTTGTTAGAGATATGCTTGCCTTTAGAGATGGTTACTCAGATGACACCCTCTCCCGTATCGTTAGGTTGGGTAAAAAATACAAAGCCTCTCGCCTGCTCATAGAAAGTAATTTCGGGGATGGGATGATATGTGAACTCTTTAATAGACACATCCAACAACAATCAGCTTCGTTCTCTACTGAAGAAGTTAGAGCTACAGTTCGTAAAGAAGAACGTATTATTGATACCCTTGAACCAGTCATGAACCAACACAAACTTATCATTGATCCAAAAGTTTGGGAATATGACTATGCCTCAAATCAAGATGAAGCACCTGAACGAAGACTTGAATATATGCTTGGCTATCAAATGTCCCGCATGTGTCGAGAAAAAGGAGCAGTTAAACATGACGATAGAGTTGATTGCTTAAGTCAAGGGGTTCAATGGTTTATTGATGCCCTCGCTCAATCAGCTCATAAACAACAAGCTCTCCGTAAGCATGAAGAATGGAATCTAATGATGACCATGCTTGAAGAACAACCAGAACTAAGCACAGATATCCTTGCTACCGGTGGATCCTTTAGATCGCTTAAATCCCTTCCCACAACTAAGGTCTGGGACTGGACCTGAAAAGTGGCACCAGTTAAGCAAGAGGAGTGGTGTCCTTTTGTGTGGATATGCGGTAAGGAAGACACCAGATGAAATTACATCGTGTCTTCTTTCCCTCGCTACACAATCAAAACCAAAAATTAAATCAAGACCCTGAACCGTGAGAACCGGCGTCCCTTTTGGCAACTTTGGGGGGCAAACAAGTATGTGGGGATCACTGTATATAGAGAAAGTCTTTTAACAGAGACACATCTCAAAGCACTTGCAAAAGGCTTTACAAATGTTTGAGATGTTAGTTAAAGATGTACCTTTTACACGGAACGTGTCCGAGGTATTCTACCTAAAAGACAACAAATGATATTATTATTATTTATATTTTATATTAAAACATAAACTAAAAATGATCTAATAACATTAAACATACTATATTAGATACATGGTACGCCGAAGGCGTTATATGTATTATATATAAACATAATATATAACTATAAATGAAAGTAGAAGAATTTCCTTTGAATACTAAAGACTGTAATTTTACTTACTTTAGAGTTAGAGAAGGTCCAAACTATTTTGTCTCTTTCTATAAGAACAGTTCTAGACTTCATTATGATCCTAAGGAATGTTGGAGAGTTCTAGGTACAGCCAAGTTTACTGACTCTGGTAAGGCTCTAAAACAATGGGCCGTGGAGATGTATGAAACTCATCTTCCAAAACCAGAACTCGACATTGCATTACTTAAAGCTGAAGGATTTGGTCCTGAAGTTCATAGGGATTCTGAAGAAATAGAACCAACTGATAATACTAAGATGATAACTTAATGACAGATGATCGTAAGGAGCGTCTAGAAGCCGCTCTGAGGGCTGTTGTAGCTGCTAAGAACCCTGTATTAGCTGCAAGCATTAGAGCCGCTCTGAGGGGGGAAGATGACTTTGATCCTTTTCAAGGTATGTCTATTCATCCTGAGATTGATGAACTTTGGTCTTCAGAGTAAAAATAAAATAAATTTCTGAAGGGTATCCCGGTAGTAGCCAGCCACCTTTACCCCCCTCATACCCCCCTCTTGTCTGATATTTAGGGAGGGGGTGTGGGGTCTTTCGCCTGTTAATCAGTGGGATCGACTGCTATCACTGAGTGTTCGTTAGTCTCTAGAACTAGCGAGGGCTGATTGAGTCTTTTTTTCTACTGACTAGGCTGTCTTAAATGTTGTTGTCTTCGATTTTTATTTTTGAGAGCATCTGTGCAAAATTGAACGCTTAAGTAACGCATACGTTACGAATCAGTTACTAACACCAACACATCATGACTAAGAAACAATTAGCTTACGAACAGAACATAAGAAGATCACTCGCGGAGATATATTCACATATGTGTGACAATCTCCTAGGTTTCTTAGAAGATGGGGGAGATTACATCGACTCAGAGTCACTAACTCATGAACAACTAGACAACATCGAAGCGGTAAGAGCTTTAGAAGAAGAGTGGGTGTTGTGTCCAAAGCAGAGGCATGAAATGTCATTACTAAGGTTCAGCGACAAAGACTGAGTGTTACGGATTGTTACAGCTTCTTGTTCATTAGTTCCACTCCGGCAGCTGATGGGGCATCATTGGTTCAAGCGACACACCTAACCCAATGTCCTTCACCAACAACACAGGCCACAAGCTCACAAACACCATGGAACAGACCATGATCAGGTATGCAGACAGGCTTGAAGAGGCCACTAACTTCTCCATCACTCTTGGATATGACAAAGATGAGGAGGAGTATCAAATCTTCCTGATCGATCCGTACGGCGACGCTGAGGGCGACCCTTGGACAGACTGGAATGATTTTGTGTCCGATACTGCGCCAGTCATTGCGCACGCTCTTATCTAGCTATCATCAGTTACACTCAGACAATCCAAACCAACACCACGCCGAAACCATGAGAAAGATCGAACGCCAAATGATCCACGCCATCAACTGTCCTGGCAAGAGATGGAAAAACAACAACACCCAGGTTCGTTGGTCTAATGATCAGACTTACGTCGAGGTTCTCCTTCATGATCACATAATTGCCTCTATCAACTGGGCAAAAAATAGGGCTGTGATTTCAGCCTGTGGCTGGGAGACTGCGACCACAAAGTCAAGACTTAACGCTCTTCTCTCTGACCTAGTGCCAGGTGCTCGCATCAACGCTAAGGATTTTGATTGGTTTTTTACTTACAACGATAAGACCGTTGAGTTTGCGTCGATAGATTGCACTGCTTTTGCTATCTAATCGGCTCCACTCAGACACCTAACCTCAACACCATCATGACTAACTCACGCTTCATTGCCGTCACAGCGGCTCCAGTCGGCCTGATTCTGATCATGCTTGCGATTGTGTCTCTAGTAGTCACACCGCCAGCCACAGAGGCAGCTAGACGGGGCTTAGGGCATTTCATGCAAGCTTCATTGGGGCTGGTTTGTGTTGGTGCTACGGCAGCAGCCATTGACCACGAACGCCGCGCCTGATCAACTCCACTAAGACAGGCAACGGTCTCTCATCAACACATCCACAAAACCGACACCATGTCACGCAAGAACACCAACAACATCAAGGCAGTCTATGCCTTAGCAAGTGTTGACGAGATCATCACAGGAACCCATTGGTATGAACACGCGAAAGAAGCAGCACAACGACTCAGCGAAACGTATGGATTCACTGAATCGGTTTGTATTGGTGTCATCGCGGCGTTAAGTCCGCGTAATAAATGGAGCCGCAATCTGGTAGACGCTGAGAATCTAATAGAGGCTTACAATGCGGACCCTAATAATGCTCAGCATGTAAAGGTCTGTACTTTCAACAAAAACAAACAAAAGGCGATCACGATATTAGGACTAGATACCTATTCAATGGGGCCGATACTTGAAACGTTAAGCGGTCCTAAGCTCCGAGAATTTGCATCATGCATTGCAGATCTAGATGATGTGTGCATTGACGGGCATGCCTACTGCATATGGAATGGCGGGAGAACGTCACTAGCTGACGTGCCAGCCATAGGCGTGAAGCTCAGAAAAGAAATTAAAGATGACTACGTGAAATCAGCGCGAAAGATGGGTGTGTCTCCTGCTGTCATGCAGGCGATCACATGGTGCACTTGGAGGAGGATTCACAATGTAGCCTCTTGACTTCTCACTTCCACTAAGACAATTCGCCTTTCTATCTAATCATGACTGACCAGCAACTAGACGCACTAATAGACAGACAGATTGAACAGTATGAATCATGGCTCGAAGAATTAAACGAACAACATTGGCAGCAAGAGCTTGAAGAGCTAGAGGAGGACTAAGTAAAGCGATAGTCTCTCATCACTGAAGCCTGCCACATTAATCCACCCATCCACAACACCTAAAACCATGTTTGACTACTCTGAAAACAAAGATTTTAAAGCTTATTCCATTAAGATTCAAGCCAATTGGAAACTCATTAGAGAATACGAGAGCAAGCAGTCAATGCTGCTGTTAAAAATTACATCTCTTGGATTGGCTCATGATCTAATGAACCGTAAACAGGGGGAGCTTTATGAGGTCGACAAGAAGACTACAAAAATACTAGAAAACATCACAGGAGATTGTGACGAATGCTGGTTTGGTGCTTATGGCACTTGCGATGAGGAGATTCAACAGCTGAGAATTAATAAATGCTTGGAGGTTAGTTCCTATTCAATTAAAATAGATGAGCTAAAGGAGATCAACAAAAGATTTAACATCAGACGAGATAACATTCGCGATCAACTCTTAGAAGAACACAAAGCACTAACAGCTGAGAAACCAGCTGCTGTTGCTGCTTAGTTTTACTCATCAACCACAACACCAAACATCCATCATGACTAAACGCCCTACGTATGCAAACTCAACCCGTCGTGTCTTTGCTTGCCGAGTATCAAAAGCAACACCATATCTCGTCGATGAAATTGCAGCCGAGCTTGGATATTATCGGATCGATCTTAATTTCAATCGTGTTGGTGCTGTTGGGGCAATGTTAGACGCCATTGCTAAAGGGGAACTATGGGTGGTTCCTGCTGAGAGTAAAGAATAATTTAAAATCAAATTCATCCACAACACCACGCCCTAACAAAGCGTGGTTTTTTAATGGATTATCTCAAAATGAAGATATCACCAATGTCTCTCATG
>ERZ802831.1573-NODE-1573-length-11086-cov-14.3951_pt1 | contig 11086 bp, 13 predicted proteins | sample MGYA00345655_ERZ802831 | MGnify/ENA primary metagenome ERZ802831 (study PRJEB30503, sample SAMEA104212376) | marine metagenome | biome: Westerlies Biome; feature: [SRF] surface water layer (ENVO:00010504) within the epipelagic zone...; material: water...
AGTATTGATATTTTAATTTGGCATACAATCTGCATTTTAAAGTCGTGTACAGCTGGGTTGCGCGGTGAAGAAGTTGCCTGTGCGTAAGCCAGTTGGAACGGGCCAATCATGTTTAGCACGGTTGGATAACACGGCATTTGCAGCTTTGATCGAGATGCTCAGCGGCAGATCATTGACGGAGAAAGAAGGTGGAAGATGTAGTTCAGTTGGCGTATTCGGTTGATACGCTCTACTTTTTGGTGATGGGGGCTCTGGTCATGTTTATGGCTCCGGGTTTCGCCATGCTTGAAGCAGGCATGGTTAGGACTAAAAGCACTTCGGAAATTTTAACAAAAAATATTGCGCTATTTTCCATAGCGTCACTTATGTACCTCATTTGCGGATACAGCATCATGTATAGCGATGGGGCCGGATGGATCCCCGGTTTCGGAAGTTATTTGGGTGGTGGCGACAACACCGTTGAGGAAGTTTTGGCTTCGGGCGGCGACGTTTACTACTCGGGAGCTTCTGACTTCTTTTTCCAAGTAGTGTTTGTCGCAACAGCGATGTCCATTATTTCAGGCGCTGTGGCAGAGAGAATGAAGCTACTCGCCTTCCTTATTTTCGCCGTGGTGATGACTGGTTTCATTTACCCTGTTCAAGGGTTCTGGAAATGGGGCGGCGGTGCGTTAGACGAAGCTGGTTTTCTAGACTTCGCCGGATCTGGCGTGGTGCACATGTGCGGAGCAACTGCAGCACTCGCTGGCGTAATCCTCCTTGGCGCCCGCAAAGGTAAATACAACGACGATGGAACGGTCAATGCGATCCCCGGAGCAAACATGCCTTTGGCAACGCTCGGTACGTTCATCTTGTGGTTTGGTTGGTTTGGATTCAACGGCGGCTCTGAGTTGATCGTAAGCAACGTACTTGAAGCTAACGCTGTTGCTTTGATCTTTGTAAACACAAACACTGCCGCCGCAGCCGGAGCGATTGCCGCTCTCTTGGCCTCGCTGATTTTCGGCGGTGGGAAGGCCGACCTGACGATGGCTCTAAACGGAGCGCTTGCAGGCCTAGTCTCGATTACCGCGGAACCGTTAACCCCAACTCCAGGTGCGGCTTTGCTAATTGGAGCAGCAGGTGGAGTCATCGTTTACTTCTCGATACTTGGGTTGGATAAGGTTCTGAAGATCGACGATCCGGTCGGGGCAATCTCGGTGCACGGGACGTGTGGTATCTGGGGATTGATTGCCGTTTGCTTTACCAACGGCGACGCAACCATCGGTTCGCAACTCATGGGTATAGCGGTCATCTTCCTCTGGACATTCGTTACTGCCGGAATAGTTTGGATGCTCCTGAAGGTAACCATAGGAATCCGAATCTCTGAAGCAGAAGAAGAAGCTGGAGCTGATGCAACTGACATCGGTATTGAAGCTTACCCCGAATTCACTAGGTAATTCGTATCAATCGAGCGGCCCTCTTGGGCCGCTCGCGTTTCAGGGTATAAGGATCGTCAACAATGGATCCCCTCCCCTTAAGAAGATTGGAGCCGTAATACGTAGTCGCGGCCCGTTGCACGCTCAACAGGAAAAATCATGAAGCTCGTTACCGCGATTATAAAACCTTTCAAACTCGATGACGTCAGGGAGTCCTTACAAGCGGTCGGTGTGCAAGGTATGACAGTGACAGAAGTCAAAGGTTTCGGTCGGCAAAAGGGTCACACCGAGCTATATCGAGGCGCGGAGTACGTAGTCGATTTTTTGCCCAAGGTAAAGATCGAGGCAGTTATTGAAGATGATATGCTGGAGCAGGCGCTTGAAGTGATCTGCAATTCGGCTTCGACAGGCAAGGTCGGTGACGGCAAAATCTTTGTATCCAGCTTGGATGAGGCTGTCAGGATCCGAACTGGCGAAACAGGATCAAGCGCAATTTAGACCGTCCGCGTGGGCTCGCATAACGGCCCAATTGGTAAGTATGCAGACGCAGTAATCGGGAAAACGAGCTCTTCCAAACCGTGTTAAGCCATCAAAATGATGCTTGCACCGGCGACATTGATTCAATATATTCGGGTTTCGTTCACCTCGTTCTGAGGCGGAAGTAGGTAAATCATTGACCGAAGGAACGCGCTGAGAGTCTCACGCGGCTTTCGCGTGGGCGTTTATAAAACGAAACTTGAGGCATGATGATATGACAAACTACTACAGAGGATCGAAGGCTCCAGTAAAAGCCCAAAGGGATGGAACCGCAAGAAAGTCTGGCACCTATCGTGGAATTCCCCATGATGGCCAGGCTCATGAACGCAGCAAAATGAACCATGGTCTCTATCGTGGTGTTAAGTGGCAATGAGAATATAAAGGGCCCTCGGGCCCTTTTTTTTGGAGGGTTCAAAACAATCTGTTATTGGGCTCGCACTGGACAGAGCGGTTGGAATTGACAATCGCATTCGTAAAAACGAACTACGCCAACTGGAGAGGTTGCTGGAATACCAAAGTTTTGGTTAACCGGAGCTGGTCTTAGATGTTCTAGGCCACCCATTGGCTAGATTGCCGTGGCTAAACAATCCGTCTTGACGGTGAGTTCAGCGAAATTTCCTGCTAGCTCTTTTTGATGATAGCCTCGCACCGAACACGCCCCTCTCTGCGGTGGTATCGTGTCGGTTAGGGCGCTCGCCAACGGAAACAAAGGAAATGAACTCAATTAAATGAGGAATGAAAAATGAAGTTATTAACCGCAATCATTAAGCCCTTTAAGCTAGACGATGTGCGTGAAGCGCTTTCGGAGGTTGGGGTTCAAGGGATGACCGTAACTGAAGTACGTGGCTTTGGTCGACAGAAAGGCCATACCGAGTTGTATCGTGGCGCGGAGTACGTCGTCGACTTTCTGCCAAAGGTGAAGGTCGAAGTAGCCATAGATGACGGCTTGCTAGAGGGCGCTATTGAGGCGATCACGAGCGCGGCCAGTACTGGCAAGGTTGGTGACGGCAAAATCTTTGTATCCTCTCTGGACGAAGTTGTGCGCATCCGTACCGGTGAAACCGGTGCTGGCGCCGTATAGGGCCCAGCTTGCCGCGGCGTTGAAGTCGCACACGGCAAAAAGGCTGCCTCGGCAGCCTTTTTTGTGTCCGTAATGCTTTGTGCTGCTGCCAAAGTCGCGGCGTCTAGCTTAAAATAGCACGCCCTAGACGTAGACAACGGCCCGACTGTTGCGATTAACGAATTATGAAATATAAAAGCACCCGCGGTGGCGTGGCTGGCCTGGGCTTTACTGATGCGCTGTTAATGGGATTAGCCTCCGACGGCGGCTTACTTGTCCCTGAGTCGATCCCAGATGTCACCTCCGAGCTCGAAGACTTGCGTCATTGTTCCTTTGTTGAGTTGGCCCAGCATATCGTTGGAATGTTTGTTGACGATATTGATACGCCGACCTTAAACCGTCTCATTACCGAGGCATACAGCACTTTCGATCATCCAGAGGTGGTAGGTTGGCATGAACTGGATAAGGTCACGGTGGTGGAATTGTTTCACGGCCCGACCCTCGCGTTCAAAGACGTCGCACTGCAGTTGTTGGGTCAGTTATTCCAGCACGTGCTCGCCTTGCGCAATCAACGCCTCAATATTTTGGGCGCGACCAGTGGCGATACAGGCAGTGCGGCGATTGCAGGGGTGCGCGGCCAGGATAACGTCGACATTTTCATCCTGTATCCGAAAGGCCGCGTGAGTCCGCTGCAAGAGTTACAGATGACAACCGTTAGCGACAGCAATGTGCATTGCATCGAAGTCGATGGCACTTTCGATGATTGCCAGCGAATAATGAAAGACACCTTTTCAGATCTTGATTACAAGGAAAAATACCAGTTGGGCGCCGTCAACTCCGTCAATTGGGCACGGGTGCTGGCACAGATTGTCTATTATGGTTATGCAAGTCTGAAAACGCCTACGGCTGCACAATTTTCGGTGCCGACAGGGAATTTTGGCAATGTGTTTGCAGCGTATCTTGCGCAAAGAATGGGTTTTCCGATCAACAAGCTTATTGTTGCAACTAATGAGAACGATATCCTCGCGCGTTTCTTCGCAACTGGCGAGTATGCCTCGGGCGAAGTGCACCAGACCGTGTCTCCAGCTATGGATATTCAGGTTGCGAGCAACTTTGAGCGTTTTTTATTCTATTATTTTGGCGAGGACAGCCAGCGTCTTCGCGGATTCATGTCTGACTTTGCAGCGACCGGTCGCGCTGGGCTCGGTGCGGCGCCGGAAACCAGTCTGTTTGCTGCTGTAGCTATTGACCAAACGCAAACGCTAGCGGTCATGCGCGATATAAATGCGCGGTTTGATTATGTGCTAGATCCGCATACTGCCGTGGGCGTGGCTGCCGCTCAGCAACTGTGCGTGGCAGACGAGCCCGTGCTATGCATTGCAACGGCGCATCCCGCAAAGTTTCCAGATGCGGTTAACCAAGCAACCGACACCATGCCAACGCATCCGAGTTTGGATGCCTTATCAGGATTGCCGCAGCGCAAGCGTTCATTGCGAGCCGATCTTTCCACCGTTAAACGGCATCTGGCGAAATCGGTGCTCGCCTAGCGGCATTATTTTTTGCTGTCTGCCAAGCGCGCTTCGATTAAATCAATTTTACCAACAACCTCGCTCAGGTTATTGACTTCGTATTGTGGCTGCGCAGCTTTATCAACCGATTGCGCGCCGTTTAAGTTCACCCACACGCTGTGCATACCAACACCACTGGCGCCATTGATATCATCGTCGAGGTGATCGCCGATATGCAGGCATTGGCTGGCTGCAACGCCGGCTTGGTCAAGTGCTGCTTGGAACATGCGTGGATCGGGTTTGCTGGCCCCGACCTGTGCACTGGAGATGGCCCCTTGTAAATAGTGACTTATGCCCGTGCGTTCTGTGTCGGCGTTACCGTTGGTCAAAGCGTATATGGGGTAGCGTGCGCTCAGGGTTTGCAGCATTTCTAATGCATCGGGAAAGAACACAACCCGATTGCGCCCTGCGAAAAATACCTCGAACGCCGCTTCGGCTAGCTTACGTGCCTCATCTATGGGGTAGTGGGCTGCGCGCATCACATTGAACAATACTTCGATCCTTAAGCGACTCAGGTCGTGACGCAAATTCGCATGCTGTTGCAGCGTCTGGTTACGTAACTCCACCATGTCTGATGACGCATAAATTTTATGGGCCGCACCTGCGTATTGCGCTAACCACTGCACTAGCTCCTGTTCTGCTGCGCGTATGGTCTTCTCTACATCCCACAGCGTATTGTCCAAGTCTAATGTGATCAGTTGTAGACTATTCACTCTTGAGCCTCGGTGTTGCGTGCCCGCGGGTGGGCTTTGTCATAGACCTTCGCCAGATGTTGAAAGTCTAGATGGGTATAAATCTGGGTTGTTGCTATATCTGCATGACCGAGTAGTTCCTGAACTGCCCGAAGGTCGCCTGAAGATTCAAGCATATGCGTCGCGAAGCTGTGTCGAAGCATGTGTGGGTGCAGCGAATCTTCGCCAAGTTGCCGCTGTGCGACGCGTTTAATGCGGCTCTGGATCGTACGTGGACTCAGTGGCCCGGTGCCACGGCCTGGCAACAGCCAACTGTCTGCCAGTGGATTCGGATGTGCGCTTAGCCAGCGCTTCAGCGCTTTTACGCAATGTCGTCCCAAAGGTACAAGCCTGCGTTTGTTGCCCTTGCCGAGCACATCAACAAACCCCTGGTTAAGGTCGAGATCAGCTATCCGCAGATTCACCACTTCGCTAAGGCGTAAGCCGCTGCCGTAGAAGAGCTCTAGGATCGCTTGGTCACAGATCGCACGGTCGTCTTTTTGGGCAGAAAAATCCAACAGCTGCGACGCTTTATCGGCATCCAATACTTTGGGGAGATTGCGTTTCGCTTTAGGCGCTGAAACCAACCGTGCTGGATTTACCGCAATAAGCTGCCTGCGCAGCAGATGCTCGTAGAAGCTGCGTACCGCAGAAAGATGACGCTGGATGGTTTTTGCGGTGAGCTGTCTGTGATGTAGGCCACTGACGAAGCGCTGTATGTCTTTTGGGTCGGCTTCTGCGCAGGCCTTATTAAGCTCTCCTATATAACGTTGTAAGTCTCGTCTATAGGCTTGTAGCGTATGTGCAGAATAGCGCTTACTGTGCTGCAAATGACTGAGGAATTCTTTAACTAGGCCCTGATTGTCCGTCATGACGCGCCGAGCCGGTTCATGACTTTGGCTAGAATATCGGCAATGTACTGGACAAATAAGGTATCCATGTTTTTTGCAAACCGGGTGGGGCTGCGGCTGCCAATGCACAACACGCCGCTGCCTTCGCGGACTTTGAGTTTAAGCAATACGGCACTGCCCGTTTCGTCGTGGTCTGACATCGGAAATAGATCGTGTAGCTCGTCTTGGCGCAGAACTGTGCAACTGGCTTCGCCGCCGTTTTGTAGATGAAGGCATGGCAACTGCTCAACATGATGCTGAATATGATCAAGAGCAAGCGCAAGATTGGCCGCTGCTAAATGTGCGCATACGAAGTCCGCTTCGAAATCGACTAAAACGTGGGTTGCCAGAACCTCGTTTAACTCATGCCAAGAGTTGACTTCAAGTAACGCTAGATTGAGCGATCGGGTCTTGGCGAAAATTTCATCATTACTGCGCGCGGCATGGAGCAGCTCGTTCATGCGGCGGCGCATCGTCATGTTGCGTTCACGCAAAATCGCCACTTGGTGCTCGATCAGTGAAACCGCTTTGCCGGATTCGTGAGACAGGCTCAATTCGGCAATGGCGGTGGCGTGCCGCTGAAAAAAATCCGGATTAGAACGTAAGTAATCCAGCATCTCTTGGTCGCTCAATGCTTCGCCCGCCAAGCGTAGGCTCGGGTCTTTTGATTTCGAGTCGCGTGGTCGAAATGGCATCAAGTTACTCCTTCAATTCTAGCTCCCCGGTGAACACTAGGGCGGCTCCACCGGCCATGGTAATAGGTTGATTCGGTCCAGACCAACGAATTCGCAGCTTCCCACCTGGCAGTGAAACTTTTACCTGTGCATCGACTAAATTGCGGCTTCGTGCCGCTACCACCGCAGCGCTCGCGCCCGTGCCACAGGCGCGGGTTTCGCCAACCCCGCGTTCATAGACGCGGAGTCGAATGAACGATCTATCGACCACTTGACAGAAGCCAATATTTGCCTGGTTTGGGAATGCGCCATGGGTGCTCAGTGCCGCTCCAAGTGATGCAACGTCGATTGTGGCGATTTTGTCCACAAACACGACTCCGTGCGGGTTGCCCGTAGACACTGCGGTGACTTCGAAGCCGCTGCCGCCGGCCTCTAATACCGCCGTATTGGTGCCGGTATTTGAAATAAATGGGACGGCGCTTGGGTCGAGTGATGGCACAGGCAAGGTGGTTTCAATGACCGTTGGGCTGCGTTCTTCAAGCAGTTTTGTCTGCAATACGCCGCCCTTGCTGTGCCAGCTCAATTGCGTTTTTTTGCTGAGGCCTAAATGACGTGCCAGCCAAGCGACGCAGCGGGTGCCGTTGCCGCATTGTTCGGCTTCGCTGCCGTCGGCGTTGTAGATAAGGTAGTGGAAGTCAGCGTCTGGCTGTTTTGGCGGCGCTATGACGAGCAGCTGGTCGAAGCCGATGCCCTCATGACGCTGGGCCCATCGTTGAATCTGATCAGTAGGCGCCGCATCGTCGTCGGTGACGGCATCCAGCACCATGAAGTCATTACCGAGGCTGTGCATCTTATAAAATCTAACCATCGGCTACTGACCCTGAGGCAATTCCAGTCGCAGTTGATCCTGAATAGTTTCTCGGCGTCTTATGCACTTGATGTCAGCACCGTCGACTAGAACCTCCGCTGCGCGTCCACGGGAGTTGTAATTCGAGGCCAAACACATGCCATAGGCTCCAGCAGAAAGTACCGCGAGTAGCGAGTCTTCGCTGAGCCTAAGGGCTCTGTCTTTGGCAAGAAAGTCCCCTGACTCGCAGATTGGTCCGACAATATCCAGTTGCTGAACTGGGTTTTCAGCGCCGAACCCATCTACAACAACGATGTCGTGCCAGGCTTGGTACAGCGAGGGTCGTATCAGATCATTCATTGCGGCATCTACGACCGCAAAGCCTCTGGCATCCCCCCGGCCAGGCTTTATGTATTCGACTTGGGTCAACAACAGTCCGGCGTTGGCGGTCAAGGAGCGCCCTGGCTCCACTCGCAAGGGTAGCTGTCGTGGGCCGAGTAGCTCATTCAGTTGTGCGCCGTAGGCATCCAGATCTAACGCTTGTTCATCTTGATAGCGCACCCCAAAGCCGCCTCCCAGGTCGATGTGTTGCAGCTCGATACCTTTAGCAGACAACGCGTCGACAATATCGAGGACACTATTGAGCGCTTGGAGCAAGGGGTCGGTGGTAGCGATTTGCGAACCGATGTGGCAATCGATTCCTTCGATCTTCAACGCGTTCGCCTCGGCAGCTATGGAATAAAGCGCTAACGCTGTGTCTGCATCAACACCAAACTTATTGTTTTTTAATCCAGTAGAGATGTATGGATGTGTCTTTGCATCAACGTCAGGGTTAACGCGTATTGAAATGGGCGCTATTTTTTGGGCTAACTCGGCGCGGTGCTGGATGCGGAGTAACTCGCTACGACTCTCGACGTTAAAACAACCTACCCCGACCTTAAGGGCCAGATCAATCTCGGCAATGGACTTGCCGACACCTGAAAAGATGATCTCTGCTGGATCCCCACCAATAGCTAGAATTCGGCTGAGTTCGCCGCCGGACACGATATCGAACCCGGCTCCTAGATCCCTAAATAGGCTCAAGATTGCCAAATTTGAATTTGCTTTCACCGAATAGTGAATTCTTGCATCGAGAGGCTGCAGTGCTGAGGCCAATTGCTGATACTGGGTGCGCAGTGTTTGTGCAGAATAGACAAAACAGGGCGTGCCAAATTGGTCCGCGATTTGTCTAAGTGGTACCTGCTCTAAAGCAAGTAGATTGTTGTTTTGCGTCAGCGCATGACGGGGTTCACAGCTCATAATGATATTGCTCGGGCCGCTGTCATAGCCGTGAACGTGCTCTTCTCGGTCTTTGCTTGGGCCCTATCTTCCGGCAACTGCAGTGGGCCTTTGTGCCCGCAAGTAGCGACTAGCGCGCACAGCGCAATAACGATCGTCCATGACATTGACATAAATTACCCTAGTGACGTGCTAAATCCTGATCTTCAATTGTCTTTAGGCGAGACAATCCAGCCTGAGCCTGCGCGCGCACTTGATTAGGCGCGGTGGCACCAAAATGGTCTCGCGCTGCGATTGAACCTTCCAAGCTCAGAACGTCGTATACATCCTTCTCGATCGGCCCATCTGCAGCACCGTTCAATTCTTCTAAGCTCAACGCTTCAAGAGGCTGGTTGCGTTCGACTGCGCGCTGTACCGCGCCGCCCACTAGTTCGTGCGCGTCGCGGAACGGCACACTCTTGCGCACCAAATAATCGGCCAAATCCGTAGCCGTGGTATACCCTGCAAGTGCTGCATCTCGCATCTGCTCTTTATTCGCAATTAGATTAGGAATTAGACCGTTAAGAGCGATCAAGCAGTCACTCAGGGTGTCGATGCTGTCGAAGAGCGGCTCTTTATCTTCCTGATTATCCTTATTGTAGGCTAGCGGTTGGCTCTTCATTAACGTCAGCAACGACAGCAAGTTACCGTTAGTGCGCCCTGTTTTGCCACGAATCAACTCTGGAACATCAGGATTCTTCTTCTGCGGCATGATGCTAGAGCCGGTGCAAAATCGGTCCGGCATCGTGACAAAAGAAAATTGTTGGCTCGACCACAAGACGAGCTCTTCGCACCAGCGCGATAAGTGCGTCAAGGTGAGGGCTGCCACGGCACAAAACTCAATTGCAAAATCTCGATCGCTGACGGCGTCTAAAGAGTTCGCACAAACGCCGTCAAAACCCAAAAGCTCTGCGAGATAGACTCGATCAGGACAATAGGGAGTGCCGGCAAGTGCCGCAGCGCCCAACGGCAATTGGTTGGTGCGCTTTCGACAGTCCTGTAGACGATCCAGATCGCGTTCTAACATTGCGAACCATGCCATTAAATGGTGCCCAAAAGTGATTGGTTGGGCGGCTTGCAGATGGGTAAAGCCGGGCATGAGCGTATCGCTATGATCCAAGGCCAGGGTTGCGAGCTCCCGCAGTAAGCCCTCGCCTTCCTGAGTGATTGTGTCGATAGAGTTACGTAGGTGTAGGCGGATGTCCGTGGCGACTTGATCGTTGCGTGAGCGCCCTGTGTGTAACTTTTTGCCGGTCGCACCGATGAGTTCAATTAAACGGTGTTCAATGTTCATGTGGACGTCTTCTAGCTCGACCCGCCATATGAATTTATTGGACTCTATTTCCGCGAGAATTTCTTGCAGGCCAGCAACGATCGCACCGGTCTCATTAGGGCTTAGGACGCCTATTTTCTCAAGCATCTGGGCGTGCGCCGTGGATCCGGCAATGTCCTCCCGATACAACCTGCGGTCGAAGCCAACCGATGCCGTAAAGCGCTCCACAAATTGGTCGGTGGCCTCAGAGAATCGTCCGCGCAAGAGCGGTCCTGTTTCCGTAGGCGAAGTCTTGTTAACAGGTGTGTTATTCTCGTTCATCTAAGTATCGACTTTCTCAGAATGTTGGGTGGTCGGGTCAATGGCTGTTATTGATGCCTACCGCCCGGTTTTAGGTTTAGGGAGTATAGCAATCTTGGCAAACGGTCCGCTCGATTTGTTAATCGTCGCTGAGAACGTAAAGATTCTGGGAGGGGAGTAGTGTGGCAGAAAAAAATGGTAGCTCTCTGCTAGAAAGACGGGAAGGTTCGGATTATCAGTTTCCGTCGCTTCTTACAGTGGACAAGCTCGCCGTCATGTTTTTATTTAGCGGCGCTGCTGCGGTGGTTCTGTTGCTGAATGTCCCGGCAGCCTCTTTTGTGCACTTTCGTTTCGGTTTTATCCTTTGTTTCTGTCTATTGCTAAGCTGTGCCGTACCTTTAACGTTGCTGCGCAATTGGTTAAATTAATTACTATTTCGCATAGCGACTGCTGTGGTGCAGCTAACGTCTTTGAGCA
>ERZ802831.1575-NODE-1575-length-11077-cov-34.025_pt1 | contig 11077 bp, 8 predicted proteins | sample MGYA00345655_ERZ802831 | MGnify/ENA primary metagenome ERZ802831 (study PRJEB30503, sample SAMEA104212376) | marine metagenome | biome: Westerlies Biome; feature: [SRF] surface water layer (ENVO:00010504) within the epipelagic zone...; material: water...
TCAGGTTATGTCCTGCATCTGTGTGCGCAATGCGTCCAGCACCGGCTGCCAGCGTGCATCACCACTGATCTGTGCAACCCGGCTGGTCGCATCAACACCATCGACAAGTGTGATGGTCAAGGCGGTGCGCGGCAGAAACGCGCCAAGGCGTTGCGGCCATTCGATCAGACAGATGGCATCGATAAACGCATCCTCGATGCCGAGTTCCAACGACTCTTCAGGTGTTTCCAGCCGATAGAGATCAAAATGCATGATCGGCGGCAATGCATCCGGCTCATATGTTTGCACAAGGGTAAAAGTCGGGCTGGGGATGTCATCCTCTGCCGGACAGGCCGCCTGAATAATGCCGCGTGCCAGCACCGATTTTCCGGCACCAAGCGCACCTTCAAGGGCAATGACATCCCCGGCCTGCAAATGCCCGGACAGCAAAAGACCCAGCCGCGCGGTGGCGGCCGGGTCCTGAAGCGTGAGTTGCAATTCCAGCATTATCTATTCTGGCATAATCTAGTAGCGATACTGATCGCCTTTGAACGGTCCCTGCTCTTCCACACCGATATAGGCAGCCTGCTCGGCGCTGAGCGCTGACAGGGTTGCCCCGACCTTGGCAAGATGCAGTGCTGCCACCTTCTCATCAAGATGGCGCGGCAATGTGTAGACCTTGCGATCATACTTGTCGCCTTCGTTCCACAATTCCATCTGCGCCAGCACCTGATTGGTAAAGGATGCAGACATCACAAAGGATGGATGGCCGGTTCCACACCCAAGATTCACCAACCTGCCCTTGGCCAGCATGATGATCCGCTTGCCGTCCGGGAATTCAACCTCGTCAACCTGCGGCTTGATCTCGGACCAGTTCATGTTCTGCAGTGACGACACCTGAATCTCGTTATCGAAATGGCCGATATTACAGACGATCGCACGATCCTTCATCTCGCGCATGTGATCCATGGTGATCACATCCTTGTTGCCTGTCGCGGTGACAAAGATATCAGCCTTGGTCGCCGCCTGTTCCATGGTCACGACCTCATAGCCTTCCATCGCCGCCTGCAGAGCGCAGATCGGATCAACTTCAGTTACCATCACGCGCGCACCGCCCTGACGAAGTGAGGCGGCAGAGCCTTTGCCGACATCACCGTAACCGGCAACAACGGCAACCTTGCCAGCCAGCATCACATCGGTCGCACGGCGGATGCCATCAACCAGTGATTCACGGCAGCCATAAAGATTGTCAAATTTCGACTTGGTGACGCTGTCATTCACATTGATCGCCGGGAAGGGCAGGCCGCCAGCCTCGGCAAGCTGATACAGGCGCAGAACACCGGTCGTGGTTTCTTCGGACACACCCTTGATGGCATCTCGTTGGCGGGTGAACCAGCCAGGGCTGCTGTCTTTGCGCTTGTGAATCTGCGCTTTCAGGAATTCTTCTTCCTCGCTTGTCGGGTTGGCCAGAACGTCTTCTCCTGCTTCGGCGCGCGCACCAAGCAGAATATACATCGTGGCATCACCGCCATCATCGAGGATCATGTTTGCTGTACCGCCATCGGCCCAGTCGAATGTCCGGTCGACATATTCCCAATATTCGGCAAGGGTCTCGCCCTTTTTTGCAAAGACGGGCACGCCGGCAGCGGCGATGGCGGCGGCGGCCTGATCCTGCGTCGAGTAGATGTTACAGGACGACCAGCGGACATCAGCACCGAGGTCAACAAGTGTTTCAATCAGCACAGCTGTCTGCACTGTCATATGCAGGCATCCGGCAACGCGTGCGCCCTTCAAAGGCTTGGCGGCTCCAAACTCGTCGCGCAACGCCATCAGGCCCGGCATTTCCGTTTCGGCAATGGAGAGTTCCTTGCGGCCCCAGTCGGCCAGCTGAAGATCGGCTACAATATAATCGGTCGACATCGAAAATCCTGACGGTATGTGAAAACCCTTGGCGTTGTTATCAGATAGGAAGAAAAATGAAAACCTGAAAGGTGACGCACTGCAGATGCCACCATGACGGCACATGCAGGTTTATCAATCATCCGAAATTTCACGATGCGTGATTGTAACGTAATGGCCCCTTTTGCGCAGCCATTTGCCGATGCACTCAGCCGCCCAGACTGACCGGTGACGCCCGCCCGTGCACCCAAAGGCCAGGTTCAGTAAAGGACGACCTTCATCTTCCATACGCTTCAGCATGGCGGACAACATAGATCGGAAATTATCCATCACCTCCTGCAAGGCTGTATCAGCATTCAGAAAATCTTCAACTTCCTTGTCGAGGCCTGTAAAGTCGCGCAGGTCGGTATTCCAGTGTGGATTGTTGGCAAACCGCATATCGAGCATCATGTCTGTGTGCTCTGGCATGCGCCGGCGATAGGAAAAGCTGACAACACGAACCCGGGTTCGAAAATCAGCCTCCGGATCAAGCGCCGCCAATAGTTGCGATCGCATCTCTGCCGGTTTCATGCCACTTGTATCAAGGTGCAGATCGGCAAGCGGCGCCAGTCCCGCCATGTCGTGTGCATCTGTGGCCACAGCATCTGCCAGCGGCATGGTTTCCGCCAGCGGGTGTTGACGCCGGGTTGCATTGAAGCGGCGCAGCAGATCATCATGGCTGGCAGACAGATGCACGACCGACAGGCGATCACCGAACTTGTTGCGCAGATTCTCGGCCAGACGCGCAACAGCCTGTGGGGAAAATCCCGTGGTGCGTGCGTCCAGCGCAATGGCAAGGCTGCGCTCCTCGGTTTCAACCACCAGTGCGACCAGCTGGTCAATCAGGGCCAGCGGCATGTTGTCGACCGCCATAAACCCGCTGTCTTCCAGCGCTTTCATGGCTGTCGAAAGCCCTGATCCGGACGCACCGGTCAGCAGAACCAGTTTGCATTCATCATCTTGCATGATTGCAGTATATCAGCGACTGCCAATCTTTCCGACAAATAACCGGGCTTTCCGACAAATAAGATGGTCAGGTCGATGCACAGGGCAGTGTTAACGTAAAGCAGGCCCCGTCCTCGTTGCGTACCACCAGATTGCCGCCATAGCCGCGGGCAATTTGCTGGGCGATCGACAAGCCAAGCCCTGAATGTTCACCAAATGCCTCATCCGCCGGGCGTTCCGAATAAAAGCGGTCGAACACCTCTTCAAGACGGTCGGGCGGTATGCCCGGCCCCTTGTCACGGACCTCGAGGCTGGCTTCCCCTGCTGCGGTCATACCAACCGAAAAGCTGATGGTGGTTGCGGGCGGTGCAAAGGAGGCTGCATTGGCAAGCAGATTGTCGAGGATCTGGACAAGCCTTCCGTCCTGGACATTGACCAGCACAGGATCGTCGACAGCATCGAATGACAGCGTGTGGCTTTCGGTTGTCGGCTGGCGTGCTGCAACGAAATTATCAACAAGATCACGAAGGTCGATCCTGGTGGCCGATTCCGTAGCCATCTCGTTATCAAGGCGGCTTGCACGCGATATATCCGTGATCAACCGGTCGAGCCGGACGACATCACGCAGGATGATATTCATCAGCTTCTTCTGCTGTTTCTGGTCCGAGATGCGGCTGATTGTTTCAGTTGCACTGCGCAGTGATGACAGCGGATTCTTCAGTTCGTGCGACACGTCAGCAGCAAAGCCGGCAGTTGCTGCCATCCGCTTTTGAAGCTCGTCCGTCAGTTCGATCAGCGATTCTGACAGCCGCCCGATTTCATCGCGTCGTCGCGGCAGACGCTGCATGCGGGCTGACAGGTCACGGCTGCGCCGCAGATTGTCAGCCTCGGCGGCCAGATAGGTGATCGGCGTGGTGATCGAACGCGCCAGATAGACGCTCAACGCGATGGTGATCAGCGTGACAATACCAAAAAGCTGGATGAAGACGACATTGACCTCGGCGATTTCTTCCTCGATCTTGCCGCCACTGATGCTGACAAGCAGTGCCCCGCGCACAAGCCGCAAATCCTGAATGGGCACCGCAACTGACAGGACCAGCCTGCCCCGCCTGTCCTGGCGGAGCTGGCGCGCCGGTTCGCCCGCCAGCGCCAGCAGAACCTCATCATAGTCATTCGCCGATTGCTGTCGCCCTTCGCGATAGACTGGCAGCGTGCGATCACTGCCGATCATGCCGGCAGCGCGGCGCATCATTGCCTGAAAATAGCGAGACGACCGTTCCCAGTTGCCAGCCGGGCGACGACGTTGCAGCCTCGCCTCGCCCCCATCACTGCTGCGAGCGGTATCGGCAAGAAGCCAGCCATCAGTGCGAAACACCCGCGCCCGCAATTCGGTGCCATATCCCACCAGCGGCAATAGATGGTTCATCGTTTCGGGTGACAGCCGGCGACGCGCCAGCCCCCCGTCAATTTCTGATTGCGCCAGCGCCAGCGAGCGCGCGAGTGTGAACCCCTGCCGTTCAAGCGCGGTGAATTCTGACCGGATCAGCGTGGTGCGATACTGGTCAATGGAAAACAGACCGACAAAGAACAACACCAGCGGGAACAGCATGATGGCCATGATCCGCGTGCTGAGACGGCTCATCCTGAAACGCAACCGGACGAGCGGGCGACCGATAACCTTGCGTTTCAGCAGCTGCCTGACCGCGGATTTAACTTTGTCGATCACGCTTCCACCCCAAGCCCTGTGCGCCTGCCATCTTGCGAAGACACCCAGAATATTACATCGCACATATTACATCGCACATATCACATCGCACATAATCACGCTGCAAATGCGGCTCGCCCGTTCAGGACGCCCGATATTTATAGCCAATACCGTAAAGCGTTTCGATATTGTCGAATTCCTTGTCGAGCGCGCGAATTTTCCGACGCAGGCGCTTGATGTGACTGTCGATTGTACGATCATCCAGAAAAATCGATTCCCCGTAGGCAGCGTCCATCAGCTGGTCGCGGTTCTTGACCATGCCGGGGCGCGCAGCCAGTGCCTGCAGAATCAGGAATTCGGTCACCGTCAGCTTGACCTCATTCCCCTTCCAGCTACACAGATGCCGGTCGGGATCCATCAGCAATTCCCCCTGGCGCACGATGTTGGGGCCTTCCGGATCCATGTCCCCATGGCTGGCGCGGCGCAGCACCGCACGGATACGGGCCAGCAACAGGCGCTGTGAAAACGGCTTGGTGATGTAGTCATCCGCGCCCATGCCAAGACCCAGCGCCTCATCCAGCTCGTCATCCTTGCTGGTCAGAAAGATTACCGGAAGGCTGGAGCCGGCACGAATTTTCTGAAGCAGCTCCATGCCGTCCATACGCGGCATCTTGATATCGAGCACAGCCAGTTCAACCGGGCGTTGGGCCAGCCCCCGAAGGGCCGTTTCGCCATCATGATAACAATCGATCTCAAACCCCTCGGCCTCGAGTGTCAGCGACACCGAGGTCAGGATGTTCTGGTCATCATCAACGAGTGCAATGCGAGTTGCCATTTTGTATCTCCCGAACGTGCCTGCCATGTGGGCGGCCGGACACGCCTGGCGTCTGCGCTGCTCACCTTGCCACATTTACCCAGAAAAAGGGCCAAGATAAGACAGCATCGGGCCAGATTTGGCCGGGTTTTGCGATGCGTCGCCGCAATCCCGCCGCAAAGCCCGACTTGACCAGACCGGCCAGGAGGACTCAGTGCGCCTCAGCCCAGCTTGCAGCAATCCCGGCATCAGCAACCAGCGGCACCGCCAGATCAAGCACCGGCGTCACAGCATCTTCCATCACCGACGTGATCACGCTGACCGCCTGTTCGGCAAGATGATCCCGGGTTTCAAAAATCAGTTCGTCATGGACCTGCAACAGCATCTGCGCCTCGATACCGGCAGACCGCAGTGCGGCCGGCAGACGGATCATCGCCCGCTTTATGATATCGGCAGCGCTGCCCTGAATGGGGGCGTTGATTGCCTGGCGTTCGGCAAAACCACGTTGCGCCGGGTTGCTGCTGGTAATGCCATTGATATGAATGCGTCGGCCAAACAGCGTTTCAACAAAACCGGTTTCGCGCGCCTCGGTCTTGATCTTGTCCATATAGGTCCGGATGCCCGGGAAGTTTTCGAAATAGGCGGCGATGTAGTCGCGTGCCTCACCCTGGCGAATGCCCAGCTGGCGCGCCAGCCCGAACCCGGAAATACCGTAGATGATCCCGAAATTGATCGCCTTGGCACGGCGGCGTGTTTCAGAATCCATGGAATCCAGTGGCACCCCAAACACCTCGGATGCGGTGCGCGCGTGAATATCAACCCCGTCGTGAAAGGCCTCGATCATCGATGTCTCGCCCGCCACATGCGCCACCAGACGCAGTTCGATCTGCGAATAATCGGCAGAGATCAGCTTGCAGCCCGGGGCAGCCACAAAGGCGGTCCGGATCTGTCTGCCCTCGGCAGTGCGGATCGGAATGTTCTGAACATTGGGATCAGATGACGACAGACGCCCGGTCGATGCGCCCACCATCGAAAAGGATGTATGAACACGCCCGGTGGCCGGCAGAATGCTTTCCACCAGCGCATCGGCGTAGGTGGATTTCAGCTTGGCAAGCTGACGCCAGTCCAGCACCCGCTGCGCCATTTCCACCCCTTCGGCAGCCAGCGTATCAAGCACATCAGCCGATGTTGAATAGGCACCGGTCTTTGACTTCTTGCCGCCTTGCAGGCCCATCTTGTCAAACAGGATCTCGCCAAGCTGCTTTGGAGAGGCGATGTTGAAATTCTCGCCGGCGAGGCCGTGAATTTCAGTCTGCAATGCTTCCATCCTCGTAGCAAAATCATTCGACATGCGCGCCAGAATGGCAGGATCAACCGTTATGCCGGCATGTTCCATATCAGCAAGGATTGGTATAAGCGGGCGTTCAAGACGTTCATAGACCGAGGCGACACCTTCGGTGGCCAGACGGGGTTTCAGCAACTGCCACAAGCGCAACGTGATATCCGCATCTTCGGCTGCATAATCCAGCGCCGCTTCGGGCGACAGCGATCCGAACGGCACCTGCTTGGCACCCTTGCCGCATACATCCTCATATTTGATGGTCGTGTAATCCAGCCAGTGCCCAGCCAGATAATCCATTGAATGGCCGCCGACACGCCCGCCATCCAGCACATAGGACAGACACATCGTGTCATCCACCGGACCCAGCTTTATGCCACCATTCGATGGCCGCAGCAGAACATGGCTGTCATATTTCAGATTGTGCCCGATCTTCAGCACTGCCGGGTCTTCGAACAATGGCTGCAGAAGGCCCATTGCGTGATCAAACGGAATTTGCTGCGGTATGTTGGCTGGCGTGGCATCAAAATCCAGCCCGCTCTGCCCGTCACCGCCAACCGGCACACCGCCATGACGCAGCGGTATATAACAGGCCTTGCCCGGCACCAGTGCCATCGAGATACCAACAAGATCAGCAGCCGCGGCATTCAGCGCGCTGGTTTCGGTATCAACCGCCAGATAGCCCTGCTTGCGCGCCGCCGCAATCCATTCTTCCAGCGTTTTGGCATCGGTGATCAGCTGATATTCGGGTGTGCCCACATCATTCGGCACGGGTATGTTCGGCCCGGGTATGTTCGGCCCGTGCATGTTCGGCCCGGATATAGCGGACCCGGACGTCGCAGAACCCGTCGTGGCTGACGGTTGCGGTGTGCCCCCCATCGACCGCACAGCAGGCTCAGCGCGCATGCTGCCGCCCTCACCAGCATCACCAATGCGCACCAGCAGGCGCTTGAAATCCTGCTCCAGCAGAAAGGCCTTCAGCCGGTCCATGTCACGCTCGCCGCGCTTCAAATCAGACAGCGGCAGAGGCAGTGGCGTATCGTCACGCAACCGCACCAGATCTCGGCTGATACGCGCCTGCTCGGCAAAATTGATCAGATTCTCGCGCCGTTTGGGCTGCTTGATCGTCTCGGCCTGCGCCAGCAAGCTGTCAAGATCACCAAAATTGTTGATCAGCTCGGCAGCCGTCTTCACGCCAATCCCCGGCACACCCGGCACGTTGTCTGTCGAATCCCCGGCAAGCGCCTGCACATCCACAACCTTGTCGGGGTTAACGCCAAAGCGCTCAAACACCTCGGCATCACCGATGCGGCGCTGTTTCATCGGATCAAGCATAGTGATCCCGCCGCGGACAAGCTGCATCAGGTCCTTGTCGGATGAAACGATAATGGTCTCAAGACCAGCTGCCTCACCAAGCGCGGCATAGGTTGCGATCAGATCATCTGCTTCAAAGCCGGGCAATTCCAGCTGTGGCAGTGACAGGGCGGTTGTCGCCTCACGCACCAGATCAAACTGCGGCACCAGCTCTTCCGGTGGTTCACTGCGGTTCGCCTTGTAGGCTTCATAAATGTCGTTTCGAAACGTCTTGCGCGCCGAATCAAACACCACCGCCACATGGTGCGGTGCCAGATCATCAACAAGCTTCATCACCATGCTGGTAAAGCCATAAACCGCATTGACCGGTGTGCCATCACGGCGGGTCATTGGCGGCAAGGCATGAAAGGCACGGAAGATGTAGCCTGACCCGTCGATCAGGACCAGCTGTTCGCGTTCACTCATATGGCAGACGCCACGCGCATCAGGGTTGATCTAGTCATCATCCTCATCCGTGCTGCGCACATATTGGCGCGAACAATAGGGGCACGTCACCCGGCCATCAGTGCCAAGCGTCAGCCATACCTGCGGATGGCCAAGTGCGCCCCCGCCACCGTTGCAGGCCACACGATCGCTGGTGGTTGCAATGATCATTTCATCAGCCTGCGGTTCGGCCATGCCCATTCCCTTATCCCCCGAAAAAGCGCTGCCGGCACAACGTCATGTTTGCCAGACCGGCGCAAGACACCTTGTCTCGGAATTTATCGCCAAGCGCAATGCGATGCAATTGCGTTTGCAGAAATCATCATAGCATGCAAAACCCGATCATCATGCCCATATATCTATCGCGGCCTATGTCATCATCCTCATATCGAGAAAAAGGCAGCATCCGCTGTTCCACCACTTGAGTTTTGCCATGACCCAGCCCTTTATACGCACCCCTGAAGACGCGATCGCCATTCGCGCCAGCAATCTGCAAAAGACCTATGCTGGCACCGTGCCGAAAACAGCCTTGCATGATGTGTCGCTGGATATTCCGGTCGGGTGTATTTTCGGACTGCTGGGACCAAACGGGGCCGGCAAATCCACCTTCATCAATATACTTGCCGGCACGGTTGTAAAGACTGGCGGTATGGTCAGCGTGTGGGGGACGGACATTGATGGCAATCCGCGCCAGGCGCGCGCCAATATCGGTATCGTGCCGCAAGAATTGAACATCGACGCCTATTTCACCCCGCGTGAAACGCTGGAAATGCAGGCAGGCCTGTTCGGTGTGCCCGCGTCCGAGCGGCGCAGCGATGCGCTTTTGGAACTTGTCGGATTGTCGGAGCAGGCACACACCTATGCGCGGCGGCTGTCCGGCGGTATGCGGCGACGCCTGCTGGTGGCAAAAGCGATGGTGCATTCACCGCCCGTTCTGGTACTGGACGAGCCAACGGCAGGTGTCGATGTCGCGCTGCGCCAGCAGCTGTGGGACAATGTCAGGGCCCTGAACGCGGCTGGTGTCACCATCATCCTGACAACGCATTATCTGGAAGAGGCCGAGGCGCTGTGCGACCAGATCGCCATTCTGGATCGCGGCCAGCTGATCACCAACAAATCGAAGGCCGATCTCATGGCCACTGCCAGCCGCAAGGAAATTCACCTTGGTGTGCGCGGCACAATTCCCGACCCGTTGCCCGATGAACTTGTCCAGCTTGGCGCGCATCTTACTGGCGGAAGCGGCACTGGCGGCAACACCAATGGGCTGGTCATCCGTTTCGATCCGAACAAGATGAACGCGGCGCAGATTATTGCCATCGTGAATGCAACCGGCATCACGGTTGATGATGTGACCACGGCAGAGCCCGATCTTGAGGATGTGTTTCTGGAAATGACCAGCGGCTAGCCCCGCATCCGGCTCATCCAGCCAAATCTTCTGCCCCTTGCCGCCGATTTGCGGCATAGTTTGCGCGGTAACATTCTTTTCGCGAAAGGCAGGGCAATGGCTGACAAGCATGATCAGAGCATGATGGACAACCTTTACTGGTGGGGGGTGCCGACTTTGTTTCGCGCGCCGCATACCAGCCCCGAGGGCGCCGATATCGCACTGGTGGGTGTGCCGCATTCCACCGGCAATGGGACCACCGAGCGTGACCAGCATCTGGGCCCGCGCGCCGTGCGCAATGTATCCGCCCTGCAACGCCGTGCGCATGGCGGCTTTCAGATGGATCCATGGGAGACGGCCACCATTGTCGATGCCGGCGATGTGCCGTTTCCACGCGCCAATGACAATGAGGACTGCATCCAGCAGATTACCGATTTCTATCGCGATATTGATGCCAGCGGGGCGCGGCCGGTGTCGATCGGCGGTGATCATTCGATCACTGGCGGCATCATTCAGGGGCTGGGGCGCGGCAAGCTGGCGGGCGGCGAGAAGATATGCTTTTTGCATCTGGATGCGCATACCGATGTGTTCACGACCGTCGACCATTTTCTGGGGGCTGAGAAATCAGCGGCGCATTGGGGTGCCTATACGGCCGATCAGGGGTTGATTGACCCGTCCGGGTCGATGCAGATCGGTCTGCGCGGCCATCCGCGTACGCTCGACTGGCTGCAGCCTTCCTATGATTATGGCTATAATGTTGTGACAATGGCCGAATACCGCCAGCGCGGCGCAGCCGATGTGATTGCGCAGGCCAGACAGGTATTGGCCGGCCGGCCGGTTTACATCACCTTCGACCTGGACTGCCTTGACCCGTCTGTTGCGCCTGCTGTTTCCAACATAGAGCCTGGCGTGACCGGATTTTCCATGGATGAGGCGGTTGGCCTGCTGCATGCAGCGCGCGGCATGAACATCATTGGCGGCGATGTGGTGTGCATGATGCCGACCAAGGATTCGCCAAACAACATCACCGCCATGGTCGGCGGTGCCATCATGTTCGAAATGATCTCGATGATCGCCGAAAATGTGGGCGCGCGTTGATCAGAGACGCGGTACCGATGTGGTGTGGTGTGGTGTGCCCTCTATGTGGCGTGGCTGCAAGGTGATTGGCCGCAGTTT
>ERZ802831.1580-NODE-1580-length-11066-cov-19.7593_pt1 | contig 11066 bp, 10 predicted proteins | sample MGYA00345655_ERZ802831 | MGnify/ENA primary metagenome ERZ802831 (study PRJEB30503, sample SAMEA104212376) | marine metagenome | biome: Westerlies Biome; feature: [SRF] surface water layer (ENVO:00010504) within the epipelagic zone...; material: water...
AATCTGTTGGCGAGGTCATGGCTATCGGCTGCACGTTCCAAGAGTCGCTGCAAAAGGCGCTCAGAGGCTTGGAAATTGGCATGGTGGGTTTCGACCCCGTGCTTGATACGAAGGATTCGGAGTGGCGCAGTGTGTTGAAGCGAGAACTGGCCGCGCCCAGCACCCTCAGGCTTTGGTACGTGGCCGATGCGTTTCGTGCGGGTTTTACGCTGGAAGATATATTCGACCTGACCAAGATCGATCCTTGGTTTTTGGCAGAAATCGAAGACCTTGTTGCTGAAGAAGCCGAACTGAGTGCTCAGGTCTGTACCGATCTTGATGAGCATCTGTGGCGACGGGCCAAGCGCAAGGGGTTCTCAGACGCCAGACTGGCTCAGTTGCTGGGCTGCCCAGAGGCTCAAGTTCGTGAGGCTCGCGAAGCGGTCAACGTCAAGCCCGTGTATCGGCGCGTGGATACATGCGCGGCGGAGTTTCCTGCCAACAGCGCCTATATGTATTCAACCTACGAAGAAGAATGCGAGGCAAACCCTTCAGATCGCCAGAAGATTATGGTGTTGGGCGGCGGACCAAACCGCATCGGTCAAGGAATCGAGTTTGACTACTGTTGCGTGCACGCGGCCCTAGCGATGCGTGAGGATGGTTATGAAACCATCATGGTGAACTGCAACCCAGAAACGGTATCTACTGACTACGACACATCAGATCGTTTGTATTTCGAGCCGGTAACACTGGAGGACGTGCTCGCCATCGTCGAAGTCGAAAAACCGACCGGCGTCATCGTCCAGTTCGGCGGTCAAACGCCACTGAAGCTGGCCGACGATCTAGCCCGTTTGGGTGTGCCGATTATCGGTACCAGCCCCGACGCCATTGACCGTGCCGAAGACCGTGAACGTTTTCAGCAGCTGGTCGAGAAACTAGCCCTGCGCCAGCCATCGAATCGAGTGGCATCGAATGCCGAGCAGGGTGTGCAGCGGGCGGCAGAAATAGGCTATCCGCTCATCGTTCGTCCCTCCTATGTGCTGGGCGGACGCGCCATGGAGCTGGTCTACAACGAGGACGAACTGCGTCAGTACATGCAAAGTGCTGTCGACGTGTCCAACGACTCACCGGTGTTGCTGGATCGGTTCTTGGATCAAGCAGTCGAAGTGGATGTGGATGCGGTTTCCGACGGCGAGCAGGTCGTCATTGGTGGCATCATGCAGCATATTGAGCAGGCTGGTGTGCACTCGGGCGATTCAGCTTGCTCGCTACCACCCTATAACTTGCCCATGGCCATTCAAGATCGTATTCGCGAGCAAGTGAAAGCACTGGCGCTGGAACTCAACGTGATTGGCCTGATGAATGTGCAGATGGCCGTGCAGGGCGAGGATGTTTTCGTGCTGGAAGTTAACCCACGTGCGTCGCGAACCGTGCCCTTCGTTTCAAAGTGCATTGGACATTCGCTGGCGAAAATTGCCGCGCGTTGTATGGCAGGTAAAACACTGGTTGAACTTGGCTTTACAGACGAGGTCATACCGCAATTTGTGCACGTCAAGGAATCGGTATTTCCGTTCAACAAGTTCATTGGTGTCGACCCCATTTTGGGCCCGGAAATGAAGTCAACCGGCGAGGTTATGGGTGTGGGTGAGACGTTTGGTGAAGCGTTTTCAAAGGCCTCCCTCGGGGCCGGTGAACGTCTACCCAAGCATGGGCGCGCCTTCCTAAGCGTCAAAGACTCAGACAAAAACGGTGCAATCGACGTAGCCCGCAGCTTGATCGATTTGGGGTTCAAGTTGGTTGCGACACGCGGCACGGCCCGCGAATTGCTCAAAGCAGGTTTGAAGTGTGAACAAATCGACAAGGTAAATGAGGGTCGGCCTGACGTATCAGATATGCTTAAAAACGAGCAAATTGATCTGATCATCAATACCACTGAGGGTCGTCAGTCTATTGCGGATTCTGCGGTGATACGGCGCTTGGCTCTGCTCAACAAGGTCTGCTACACGACCACACTGACCGGTGGCGAAGCGTTTTGCATCGCGATTCGACAAGGCATTGGAGAACAGGTCACCAGTCTTCAGCAACTGCACAGTGCGCTCGCGCACTAGGAGCCTGCCATGCCAAATCCAATGACCATTAAGGGTGCCGAGGACCTGCGAGCAGAGCTAGCGCATCGCAAGGGCGCGCTCCGTCAGGAAATCTCCGAAGCAATCGCAGAAGCTCGCGCCCATGGTGATTTGAAAGAAAACGCGGAATACCATGCGGCGCGGGAGCAACAGAGCTTTAACGAGGGCCGCATTCAAGAAATTGAATCGCGCTTGGCTGACGCTCAGATTATCGATGTGAGCAAGATAGCGCCCACGGGCAAGGTGATCTTTGGTACGACCGTAACGTTGATCGCCTGTGATACCGAAGAGACCATTCGCTATCACATCGTTGGTGAGGACGAGGCCGATCTCAAGCAAAACAAGATCTCGGTGTTGTCGCCTATCGCGCGCGCGCTGATTGGCAAAATGGAAGACGATGTGGTCAATGTCGTGACCCCCGGTGGCGAGCGCGAGTTCGAGGTTTCAGCCGTAGAACACCTCAGCTAAGCATGCCAACACTCGGTATAAAACGCGGCATAAGACTCGGCACAAGACGAAATAGGCCGGGCTAGGGACGCGCCTTTTCAGACATCGGGTTAAAAATCAGGCTGGTCCAAATATCGAGCGATATTGGATAACTTAGGATTCGCCTTGGGGTTGTGGCGATAGAGCACCGCGACCTTGCCAATTTGCTGCAGAACCGTTGACGATGTGGCCTCGGCTAGCGCGGTTGCAACCGCTCCACGACTCGTGCGATCCGTGCTAAAAACTTTGACCTTTATCAGCTCATGATCGCTCAACGCACGTTCGGTCTCTTCGACGATACCTTCGGTAATCCCGCGCTCGCTCACGGCGACAACGGGATCTAAGTGGTGGGCGACGCCGCGAAGCGACTTCTTCAACTGAGCATTCAAAGTAGGTGACTGCATTGGGGTATCCTAACGGCAGCAGCAGGCAGACTGCCAGCAACCATTAACGGCAAAGCGGAACAGATTATGGCTAAGCGCAGTAAGTCCAGTGAGCGTTGGCTGCAGCGTCAGCGCAAAGACTACTTTGTGCGCCAAGCTCAGGAGGGTGGCCACATCTCAAGAGCGCACTACAAGCTTGAGCAAATTGACCAGCGCTACCGAATCATACGTCCCAGCCAGCGCGTGCTTGAATTGGGTGCAGCACCCGGCGGCTGGACCCACTATTTAGAGAACAAACTGCGCGGCGGACTGCTCATCGCCATCGACCCTTTACCAATTACCAGTGGGCAAGATACTCATGTTATCGAGGGGATGGCCGGCGAAGAGGCCGTCGATCAGGAGATTGCTGAGATATTAGACGGCGCACAACTCGACCTTGTTTTATCAGATATGGCCCCAAACATTTCCGGCATACGCACAGTAGATCAAGCGCGAGCAATGGATCTTGCGGATATTTGCCTCGACTATTGCCAGCGCTGGTTGCGACGCGGAGGCGCGCTGACCATCAAGTCCTTTCAGGGCGAAGGCTTGGATACATGGGTTGCAACCCTGCGGAAATCGTTCGCCAAGGTGAATGTGACGAAGCCAAAGGCCTCGCGCTCTGAATCCAGAGAGGTATTTGTTGTCGCTCAAGGTTTTGGTGATTAGATTTTGGACAGGTAACGGTGTGTAAGTGGGCTTGGACATTTCTTTGCGACGTGAAAATCTCGTGTACTCTGATGCGCAAGACCTGCACGAAGCAGACGATGGCAACCTGTTAAGGTCGGTAGAAGCAGATGGCCGTAGCGCAAACATGAACGCTGGGTCGCAACAGAAGTCAGAATTCACTGGGTGTTAGTACTAAGCTGCTTTCACCCCAATGATTAAAACGAGGAAACTCTGGTGTCGGATATGGGAAAAAATGTAGTTCTCTGGTTGGTGATTTTGGCCGTGCTGTTGACGGTCTTCAGCAACTTCAATGTCGATTCGCAGACTCCTCCGGTGAAGTACTCGGAGTTCTTGCGTTCGGTTGAGCAAGGCCAAGTGAATGAGGTGACGATTCAGGGCAATCGCATCTATGCCACCGATCGCACGGGCAGCCGCTACACGGTTACTGGTTTCAATAACGATCCAGGACTGGTCAGCGAGCTACGCGATCGAGGTATCGAGTTTCAGTTTTTAGAAGAGGAAGGTCAGAGCGTTTGGACTCAACTGCTGCTGGCGAGCTTCCCCATACTGATCATCTTGGCGGTCGCTATGTTCTTCATGCGACAAATGCAGGGCGGCAGTGGTGGCCGCGGCGGTCCAATGTCGTTTGGGCGAAGTAAGGCCAAGCTGCTCTCGGAAGATCAGATACAAACCACCTTCGCTGATGTAGCGGGTGTTGATGAGGCCAAGGAAGACGTTCAAGAGCTGGTGGAGTTTTTGCGGGATCCAGGCAAATTTCAGCGCTTGGGCGGGCATATTCCACGCGGCGTGTTGATGGTCGGTCAGCCCGGCACCGGTAAGACCCTGTTGGCGAAGGCGATAGCAGGCGAAGCCAAAGTCCCCTTCTTTTCGATCTCTGGTTCGGACTTTGTCGAAATGTTCGTCGGCGTGGGTGCGTCGCGCGTAAGAGACATGTTTGAGCAGGCTAAAAAACAGGCCCCATGCATTATTTTCATCGATGAGATTGACGCTGTGGGCCGTCACCGTGGAGCGGGTCTTGGCGGCGGTCATGATGAGCGTGAACAAACGCTCAACCAGTTGCTGGTGGAAATGGACGGATTCGAGGGTAATGACGGCATCATCGTTATTGCCGCGACGAACCGGCCAGATGTATTAGACCCTGCATTGCTGCGACCAGGTCGGTTCGACCGGCAGGTGGTCGTTGGACTGCCTGACATTCGAGGTCGAGAGCAAATTACCAAGGTACACATGCGTAAAGTACCGGTGGCGGATGATGTGGACGCGAGCATCATTGCTCGCGGTACGCCCGGATTTTCGGGTGCTGATTTAGCGAATTTGGTTAACGAAGCGGCGCTATTTGCGGCCCGCGGCGGCAAGCGCTTGGTCAGCATGGAAGAGTTCGATAAGGCCAAGGACAAAATCATGATGGGCGCTGAGCGCAAATCCATGGTGATGTCGGAGAAAGAAAAGCGAAACACCGCGTATCATGAAGCTGGCCATGCGATTGTTGGTCGCCTGATGCCTGACCACGACCCTGTATACAAGGTCACCATCATTCCACGCGGGCGCGCATTAGGCGTGACCATGTTTTTGCCCGAAGAAGACCGCTACAGCATGAGCGCGCAAGGGATTCGCTCCCAGATCGCAAGCTTATTTGGCGGCCGCATCGCAGAAGAGATCACTCTTGGCACTGAGCATGTGACGACTGGCGCCTCAAACGATATTGAGCGCGCGACCAGTCTGGCACGCAGCATGGTGACAAAGTGGGGCTTGTCGGAAAAGCTGGGACCATTGATGTACGACGAAGACGATGGCGAGGTGTTCCTTGGCATGTCTGCAGGCGCTAAACCCAAGGCGCACTCACCGGAAACGGCTTATGCGATTGATCAGGAAGTACGCCAAATTGTCGATGACTGTTATGGCACGGCGAAGAACCTGCTAACGGAAAATATCGACAAGCTGCATACCATGGCAGACGCACTGATGGAGTTTGAAACGCTGTCTTCGGATCAGCTGGACGACATCATGGCAGGTGGCAAGCCACGGCACCCAACTGAACCGCCCTCTAAGCCTGGCGCTGGTACGACAGATGCAGAGCAAGGCTCACCAATTGGTGGCCCTGCAGAAGAGACCTGATCGGCATTTGATGCTGATCGAGTCTTGGAACCAGCCGTAGCAGCTCGAGCCCTGCACTGCGGCGAGCGACTAATGTCGTTCGCCCAGCCGCAAATCATGGGTGTGCTGAACATCACGCCCGATTCCTTCTCTGACGGTGGTGAGCTTTTTCAAGCCGACACGGTCGTCCTCGACGCCGTGCGAGCGCAAGCGCTCGCGATGATCGAAAGCGGCGCGCAGGTGCTGGATATTGGCGGCGAAAGTAGCCGACCCGGTGCGCAAGCGGTGAATTCCACCGAAGAACAACGCCGCGTGCTTCCTGTCCTTGAAGCGCTGTCTGATCTCGATGTCATTTTGTCCGTAGACACCTATCACCCAGAGACCGTCCATGCCGCCATCGATTATGGCGCGGGTATGATTAACGACATCACCGGCGGACGAGATCCTGCTGTCGTTGCTGCTGTCGCCCGGAGCAACGTCGCCTACGCGCTGATGCACATGCAGGGTTCACCCCAGACGATGCAGCAGGCGCCAAGCTACAAAGATGTGGTTGTCGAGGTGTCGGCATATCTACGCGATCGGTTTGCAGTCTGTGTGGCTGCGGGCATCGAAGCGAACCGACTTTTGGTGGATCCTGGTTTCGGCTTTGGCAAAACCCTTGAACATAACCTTGCCCTGCTTCGAGAATTACCCAGTGCACGGGTCGAGGATTGTCCGATTTTGGTTGGACTGTCGCGCAAGACAATGATCGGCCGCATGACGGGTCAACCCGTAGCAGGCAGGTTATCCGGCAGCTTGGCGGTTCTACTGCTCGCGCTGCAAAACGGCGCGGACCTGGTGCGAGTGCACGATGTTGCTGAAAGCGCAGATGTGCTGAAGGTTTGGCATGCCTTCAGCGCTTGCGAATAGTCAAATAGGGCGAAGCTGCATTCCCACGCTGGCTTTATTCTGTTCCCTAAGTATCCTTGCTCGGTCTGGCGGTCTTGGCGTTATGCAAATCGCTCATGATGATCAAAATCAGCGGTTTGGGTGAGATACGATGCAAAAACACTTTGGTACCGATGGTATTCGAGGTCGGGTTGGCCAAGATAAAATTACCCCGGAATTTTGTCTGCGCCTGAGTTGGGCGATTGGCAAAGTATTTGGCCAACAAGATCGCCGACCACATATTGTTATCGGCAAGGACACGCGCATCTCCGGTTACATGCTGGAGTCTGTGCTGCAATCGGGCTTTGTCTCAGCCGGTGCGGACGTTAGTCTGCTGGGTCCCATACCAACGCCTGCCATAGCCTATCTCACCCGCACCGTCAGCGCCGATGTTGGGGTCGTGATCAGCGCTTCACACAATCCTTTTTACGATAACGGCATTAAGCTGTTCGATGGCGCGGGCAACAAACTAGGCGACGCGCTGGAGCAACAAATTGAGGCGATGCTTGAAGCGCCCATGGTTTGCCAAGATTCGGAGCATTTAGGCAAGGCGAAGAGAATTGCTGATGCGTCTGGCCGTTATGTCGAGTTTTGTAAGAACTCAGTGCCGAAAGGCTTCAGTTTGCGCGGCATGAAAATCGTCCTAGATTGTGCCCACGGAGCCACCTATCAAGTGGCGCCACAGGTGTTTACTGAGTTAGGCGCGGACGTGGTGGCCATAGCCGCAGATCCCGACGGTTTCAACATCAACAAAAACTGTGGGTCTACCCACCCAGAACAACTGCAGCAACGCGTGATTGAAGAGGCTGCGGATATCGGTATTGCTTTCGACGGCGACGGTGACCGACTGGTGATGGTGGATGCTAAAGGCGAACTCCTCGATGGCGATCATCTACTCTATGTGATCACGCAAAATCGCCTAGGCAGAGATGTGATGAACGGCGGCGTTGTCGGCACCGTCATGTCGAACCTCGGATTAGAGCAGGCGTTAAAGGATCTTGCGGTGCCGTTTTTGCGGGCGCAGGTTGGTGACCGACATATCATGGAGGCGCTGCACCAGCGGCAGTGGACCCTAGGTGGTGAACCCTCAGGACATATCCTTACTCTTGACCTTTGCAGCACCGGCGATGCTATTGTCGCTGGCCTGCAAGTGCTGTTGGCGATGCAGGATGCAGACGTCAGTTTGCGTGATCTTGCTGCGGGATTGACCAAGGCGCCTCAGGTGTTGGTCAACGTCGTTGTGGATTCCCCCGCAGAGGTTAGCCGTCACCCGCAGATGCTCAAGATCACTGCTAATTACGAGCAAGGCCTGGGTGATCGTGGCCGTATTTTGGTGCGGCCATCCGGAACAGAGCCATTGCTGCGCATCATGGTCGAGGGTGAGGACGAGAGCGAAGTCACGCGTATTGCCGATGACTTGGCGGCACATGCCAAAAGCATTAAGGCCGCCTGACTATCCCGACATCTCAACTGCCTTGCACTCTCATTTTGACGGTGTCGGGTATCGCATACGAAACATAGGTAGTAAATGAATCCACCTTCGGGTCCGATTGCTCGCTTGCGTGGGGATTGGCCCTTTGCCGCTGGCAAAAGTCCAGTCTTCTATGGCTGGATCATGGCTGTGATCGCAACGCTGGGTATTTTGCTCAGCGTGCCAGGTCAAACCATGGGTATGGCGGTGTTTGCCGATGCCTTCATCGAGGTAACAGGACTCAGTCGGACGGAACTGTCTCTCGCCTACATGTTGGGCACCATCACAAGTGCTTTTTTTCTAACCCGGGCCGGTCGCTGGTTCGATGTCCACGGGGCAAGGATTGTATTGATCGCCGCGAGCCTGATGCTCGGCATGTCGATATTGTTTTTGTCCCTGGTTGATCGAGCGAGCGATTACCTAGCGACAGTGATCGGTATCCACGGCTCTATCATCGCGTTTTCGCTGATGGTCGTTGGCTACTTCGGCGTTCGCTTTAGCGGTCAAGGCGTGATGACCAGTGCCAGCCGCAACATGCTATTGCTCTGGTTTGAGCGGCGTCGCGGCCTCGTGTCTGGCGTCAGCGGTGTTTTCGTATCCCTCGGCTTTTCCTTGGCGCCGTTGCTGTTGGCGATGCTGATTGACGACTGGCAGTGGCGCGCGGCCTTATGGTGGCTGGCCGTGATCGTCGGACCGGTATTCGCCCTCCTGTGTTTTTTATTGGTCCGGGACGGACCTGAGGTTTGCAGTTTGCAGGCAGATAACCAGCCTGCGACATCGCAAATAGGGCACCAGCAGACCCATAAAGACAGTCACACTCTGAAGCAGGTAAGGGGCAATATCGTATTCTGGCTATACTCCTTGGGGCTCTCCATTCACGCACTCTTCGGCACCGCGGTCACCTTTCATATTGTGGCGATCTTCGCTGAGGCGGGCAGATCCAGAGCGGAGGCCTTCGCCTACTTCATTCCACAGGCCCTGGTTTCCGTTGTCACAAACCTTGGCGCTAGCGCCCTTGCCGACTACGTGCGTCTTAAGCCGTTTTTGCTGGTGATGCTCTCGAGCTTTACGCTTGGCGCCGTTGGACTGATCTTTTTGCAGCATGAGTTGGGCTACTGGAGCCTAGTTGCTGGCTTTGGTGTGGGCGGCGGTCTCTGGGCGATGTTGGCCAACCTCGCCTTTATTCGTCACTACGGTCCGAAACATCTTGGCGAAATCAGCGGATTGAATGCAGCGTTGACAGTATTTGCTAGCGCCATCGGGCCACTGCTGTTTAGCGTGGCCTACGATGCTTCGGGTACGTTTACCGCCGGTCCCATGCTGTGCATCGTCGTATTGCTCGCGCTGCTTATCGTCACGGTATTCGTAAAACAGCCACTGGACTCGGTGCCAACGCGCTGACCTTGCGTTTTTTCTGACCAGTAGAGCTCTGCCGATATAGCACCGCTGATGAATACAGGCGCTCGCAACGTCGGTCATAGAAACAGTCGGTCATAGAAGCATTGGCAACAAATAGGTCACCGTATAACATTGCGCGCCCTGATGAACTGGGGTGCGAATGACACAACGCTTAGTCATTGCGAACTGGAAAATGAATGGCGACCTGGCCTTTGTAGAGGCGCTTGCATCGTCGCTACCATCGCTCGCCAACGTGCAAACCGTCATAGCGCCGCCAGCGGTTTATGCGTTGCGCTTGGCTGAGCTTGCTCAGGAGGTCTTTAAAGTGGGCCTGCAAGATGTTGGCCGTCACGAATCCGGAGCGCATACAGGTGAGGTGTCTGCTGCCATGGCGCGGGACCTTGGCGCGTCAGTAGTGCTTGTCGGGCACTCGGAGCGGCGCAGCGAGCACGCAGAAGACGATGCAGCAGTCGCTGCAAAGTGTGAGCAAATTACCGCTGCAGAGTTGATGCCGGTGATTTGCGTAGGCGAGACATTGGCTGAACGAGAATCGGGGAAAGCGATAGATCGGGTACGTGCACAGGTGATGGCGCAAAAGCAATGCTTGCGCAACGCGAAGGAAGTGGCGATTGCCTATGAACCTATCTGGGCCATTGGGACAGGCAAAAGTGCTACAGCGACAGAAGCAGTGCAGATGCATCAGGCCATTCGCGGCGCTCTCGAAGAGGTAGCGCCTCTCGCAGCGCCGGAAATACGAATTTTATACGGTGGCAGCGTTAACGCAGAGAATGCGCCAGAGTTATTTGCCTATTCCGATATACAAGGCGTACTCGTTGGTGGAGCATCACTGGACACGGAGCAATTTGCTGCCATCATACGGGCCGCCGCGAATTAGCCGAAACGTGCAATTGGCGAAAGGGCCGCACAGCCTGCATAGGCGAACGCCCATAGGCCTACGCCGATACATAAACGCCGATACATGAAAGAGAAATGAAATGTCGACACTAGAAACGGTTTTACTGTCATTGCTGGTCATTGATGCACTAGCGCTTATTGCCCTGGTGCTGATCCAGCAAGGCAAGGGCGCAGATGTTGGAGCGGCATTTGGTAGTGGCTCATCAAATACAGTCTTCGGCAGCTCCGGGGGCGCAACGGCAATGACGCGAATCACGACCTGGTTATCTATCGGGTTTTTCGTCATCGCCTTTGGCCTAGCCTATACGGCCAAAGAGCGCTCTGAGCAGGCCAACCAGCTGGGCATCCCGCAGGTGGTAGATCAAGCGACAGACAGCAGTGACGACCAAGGCGATCTATCCTCTGGTACGGATCTGGGTGAACTGCCGCAAAACGAGGACATTCCAGAAATCTGACAGTAAACTGCACGACCTGTCGTTGAGTCGATGCGTGCAGCGACACAAATGCCGAAGTGGTGAAATTGGTAGACACGCTACCTTGAGGGGGTAGTGGGCTTAT
>ERZ802831.1585-NODE-1585-length-11044-cov-74.9885_pt1 | contig 11044 bp, 9 predicted proteins | sample MGYA00345655_ERZ802831 | MGnify/ENA primary metagenome ERZ802831 (study PRJEB30503, sample SAMEA104212376) | marine metagenome | biome: Westerlies Biome; feature: [SRF] surface water layer (ENVO:00010504) within the epipelagic zone...; material: water...
TTTGCGCGTTTAATAAATATTGTTAAATCTCCTGAAGGATTTTGATCACTTATCAACATTTCATTTTTAGGTGCTGAAAAAATTACATAACATTTGTCTTTTGATTTTAATTTTACTTTCTCACCACTAGGCGTATCTTTATCAAAAATAATTGATGATTTAGAATTATTGATATTTAAGTTTCTTTTTTTTAATTGAAGTTTAGTTATTAGAGAACTTTCATCATTATTATTTAATATCTCTTTAATAAAACTTTTTTTAATATTTTCTTTTAAACTTAATATTCCTAATTCAGATTTACCATTTTTATCAAAACAAATTATTTCACAAATTTGATTTCCTTCTTCATTAATTATTTCTATTTGATCATCAGGAAAAATTTGCAAACCTGTTAATCCTCCCATATTGACTGTGTGTCTTTCAACTCCAGGTGGCAATACGTTTAGTCCAGGTTCTTTAATATCTAAAGTAGTAGGCATCTTTTATAAATATTTAGAATTATATTATATAAATATCTATGTGTTGACTATCCTATTAGTAAAGCACATAATATTAACATTAACTAGTACTAGGAGGAATAATGAAAAACAAACTACCGTTAATTATCGGTGCGATTGTTGTCATAGCAGGTCTTGCTTTCTTCATGGGTGGAGGAGACAAATCTGCAAAAAAATCAGGCAGCGACAGTGCTGAACCTATAGTTATTGCAACTCATAACTGGTCAAGCCAAGTGGTTATGGCTCATGTTATTGGGGGAATTTTAGAATCTATGGGTAACAATGTAAAATATGTACCAGCAGATTCACAAGCTGTTTACGAGTCAATTAGAATTGGTGATGTAACATTAGCCCACGAAGTTTGGGAATCAGCTTTTGGTAAATCTTTTGATACTGCTAGAGAAAAGGGTGGCGTATTAGACTGGGGTGATCATGAAGCAAGAACAATTGAGGATATGGGTTATCCTGATTGGGCAGCTAAATATTGTCCAGGCCTACCAGACTGGAATGCTTTAAAAAGTCCAGACTGTGCTAAAGCGTTTGCTACACCAGACTCTGGTGGAAAAGGACGTATGTTAGAAGGTCCACAAAGCTGGCATGGAGATCTAATCCCTCAGAGAATAGAAGCTCTTGGATTGGGTGACTTATGGACTGTTAAGTTTGCTGGTGGTGCAGATGCATTATGGGCAGAACTTAAAGCAGCTGAAGCTGAAGGAAGAGGAACTATTATCTTTAACTGGACACCAAACTTTACAGATGGAAAAGGATTTACTTTTATTGATTTTCCACCGTACTATGATGGTTGCAGACCAGTTGATGGTGGTGATGGTAAATGTGGAGCTCCAGACGGTTACTTGAAAAAAGCCGTTAATGAGAACTTCCCAAAAACTCATCCTAATGCAGCAGCAATGTACAAAAAATTATCATTTAACACTAGTCAAATTGGAGCAATGGCTGCTTTAGTTGACGAAGATAAAATGACTCATGAAGATGCTGCTAAAAAATGGTTAGCTGATAACAAAAGTGTTTGGGAGAAGTGGACTAAGTAACCACTTTCTTTAAACCATAAATAAATTAAATTCTCCCCTAGTTTTACTAGGGGAGATTTTTTTTTAAATTTAATATATTTTATTTTTAGATGAAAAAAATTTTAACATATATCTTTTTGAGCTTAATAATTTCAAATACGAGTTTTGCAAAAAAGTCGGGTTGTACAGATGGCGATTGTAATAATGGATTTGGAACCTGGACTTATACGGATAAGACAACTTATGTTGGGCAATGGCAAAATGGTTCAAAAAAAGGAAAAGGTATTGAGACTTGGCCTAACGGGTATGTCTATGAAGGTGAATTTAATGATAGTAAATGGCATGGTGAAGGAACTTTAAAATTTCCAGATGGATCTTCTTACAGTGGAGAATGGAAAAATAATAAGATGCATGGAAAAGGAATTTTTAAATGGTCAGATGGAAAAGTAATTAAGGGAACATGGAAGGAAGGGGATTATGTTAAGTAAGTTTAATCAATTTCCAGAAAGTTTCAAAGGATTGATAGGATTGACATGTTTAACAATAATAATTTTTTTTACTTTTTTAATACTTAATATTTTTTTTGGACCAGATAAAGATGCTGAATTGAAAATTGCCGAACAAAAAAAAGTACAAGAAGAAGCAAATGAATTGATAGCATCATTACCAAGAGGTGTTTTAACATTCTATAAATCTGATAAAGGGCAACAATTATCAGCAGATGAATATAAGATGATTTGCATCAATACAAAGATAATTACACAAAGAGCAATAATGGGAGCCAACATTATTGATAATGACGCATTTGATTTATACACAGCTAATGGTGGAACAACTGGAAAATATTCAGTAAATTGGGACGAAAGTCAGAATAGATGTTTTGCTAAATTTACAGTCAAGCCATTATCTGGTTCTTCCAAATCTGTAACAGTTGAAGGTGAAGCTTTAGGCTTTTTAAAAACTAGTATTGATACAAGGGTTTATTTTATTAAGAATTTTTAATGGAGTATTTAATAATAATAATAGTATAAATATATAGAATATAAATATGACAACAACACCTGTAATTAAATGTGAGTCTGTCTATAAAATATTTGGAGCGAATGCAGAAAAAATGCTTCAAAATTCAAATGGCAATGTAGATGCAAAAATATTTCAAGATGCAGGTTGTATTGTAGGGGTTAACAATGCTTCTTTTGAAGTATCAAAAGGAGAAATGTTAGTTGTAATGGGTTTATCTGGTTCTGGTAAATCAACTTTACTGAGATGTATTTCACGATTAACTGATGCTACAGGTGGAAAAATTTTTATCGAAGGTCAAGACTTGTTAGCAATGAATGATAAGCAATTAATTGAGTTAAGAAGAAGTAAAATGGGTATGGTTTTTCAAAGTTTTGCATTACTTCCTCATAAAACTGTTTTAGAAAATATTGCGTTTCCACTTCAAATTAAAGGAGGTGAAACTGATGACAGTATTAAAAAAGCTATGGAGATGGTTGAATTAGTAGGTTTAAAGGGAAGAGAAAATTATTTTCCTAGAGAATTATCTGGAGGTCAACAACAGAGAGTTGGTATTGCACGATCATTAGCTGTTGAACCAGATATATGGTTTTTAGACGAACCTTTTTCTGCATTGGATCCACTTATAAGAAAAGAGATGCAAGATGAATTTTTAAGACTCCAAGGGGTTTTAAATAAAACAATTCTTTTTATTACACATGACTTTGATGAAGCACTAAGACTTGCTGATAGAATAGCTATTATGAAAGATGGTTTAATTGAACAACTGGATACTCCAGCAAATATTGTTTTGAGTCCAAAAACTGAATATGTGAGAAAATTTACAGAAGAAGTACCAAGAGAAAAAGTATTAAAGATAGAAGCAATAATGGATAAATCTGTAAATGAAAAAGATAAAAATATGATTAGTGTTTCTAAAGATGCAATTATTGAAACAGTAGCAGAAAAAATATTGAGTCAAGAAAACTCAGTAAACGTATTAGATGCAAATAATAATATAGTTGGAAGTGTTAAACCATCAAAGATAATTCAAACAGTTTTTAGAACTGGAAAAGAAAAGTCGTAATATTCTATGGAAATAATTAAGAAATATCCAAAAGCTATCCAATGGATCTTTTTATTTATTATTTTTTTTGGTTTATGTTTTGCCATTCAAATACCAGAGGGGTATGAGTTTGCAAAAGCTGGAACCGAATTTATTGATAAAGATAAGTTAGACCAAACTAAGTACAGTGTTTTTTGGAGATTGCCGGCCTTTATTGCTTGGATGCCAGGATGGATAAATGACTCTGTATACTTTTTATTAAATGAGTGGTTTCCAATTGAATACTTTGACTCCAGTATTCAAGAAACAAAATCTAGACCATTGGTTCTACATATAACAAGATTAATTTCTAGTTCTATGCTTTTTTTAATTCAATTTATTCGTGAAATTTTAATTGGTGGAGTTGATACTATAGTTGCTTTTACAAGTTGGGATTTTTTAAGTGCAAATCCTTGGGCAAAGTTACCAGGTTTACCTTGGACAATTGTTGCTGGTGGAGCAGTCTTACTAGGTTACAAACTTAGTGGAAAAAATTTAGCAATATTTGCTGCGATAACCATGATATTCATTTCTGCTTTCGGCCAATGGAAGCCATCTATGCAAACTTTATCATTTGTATTGGTTGCAGCACCAATTTCTTTTGCTTTAGGTCTTGGTTTTGGAGTTTGGGCATATAGAAGCAAAAGAGTAGAAAATATTTTAAATCCTCTTTTGAATGTTGCTCAAACCATGCCTCATTATTCATATCTTGTACCAATAATGGTTTTATTTGGAATAGGTGATCATGCTGGAGCAATAGCAACAATTATTTTTGCAACACCTCCAATGGTTAGACTAACTTTACTAGGTCTAAGAAAAGTATCTCCTGAAGTTATTGAAGCAGGTAAGATGAGTGGCTGTACAGATTATCAATTGTTATCTGAAGTATTAATTCCAACTGCAAGAAGAGATATTTTAATAGGTGTTAATCAAGTTATAATGCAATGTTTAGCAATGGCTGTAATAGCCTCGTTTATAGGTGCAAAAGGTCTGGGGTGGAATTTGCTACTTGCATTAAATCAATTAAGAATTGGTTTAGCACTTGAGGCAGGTGTGTGCATTACTTTGATAGCAGTTTTATTGGATAAACTGTCATTAGCATGGGCAAATAAACAAAAAAATTATTTTGAAAATCCAACAGATTTTGAGAAAAATAAGTATCTTTATATATTTGGTGGAGTTGTTATTGCTGGATATCTACTTTCTTTTATAGGGACCTTCCTTTTTAAAGAAGGTTTTAACTATTTTTTTATTGTTCCGCACAATAAAGGTATTTCTACTGAGGCATTCTGGAATGCAGGAGTAGATTGGGTTTTAGCTAATTTTTTTGATACACTCAAAATTTTCAATACTTGGCTAATAGTAGATGTGTTAATTCCTATGAAAAATGCATTTTTAAGAATGCCAATAGTTGCTACATTCATTTTATTTATGGGTGCAGGTTATATAATTGGTGGAATTAGATCTGCATTAGTTATTGGAAGCTTTACTTTGTTTATAGCTTTAACAGAATGGTGGGACAGAGCATTAATAACAATGTACATGGCAACTTTTGGTGTTTTAGTTTCAGGAATTCTTGGAATAACAATTGGTACTTTAAGTGCTCAAAATAAAACTAGCTCAAGAATAGCTATAGGTGTGTGTGACACTCTCCAAACTTTCCCATCTTTTGTTTATTTAATTCCAGTTATAATGCTCTTTGGAGTAACAGATACATCTGTTCTAATTGCTGTTGTAGTTTATGCAACAATTCCTGCAACAAGATACACTATTGAAGGGCTAAGAAGTGTACCTTCTGCTTTACATGATGCTGGATCTATGTCTGGAGTAACTCGATTACAAAGATGGATAAAAATAGAACTACCACTTGCGTTTCCACATATGATGTTAGGAATTAATCAAACAGTCGTATTTGCATTATTTATGGTAATCATTGGTGCAATGATTGGAACAACAGATTTAGGACAGTATATTCTAAAAGCTTTATCTGACAGGCAAGGAACTGGTAATGGCTTAATGTTAGGATTATGTGTTGCTTTTATAGGCTTAGCTGTTGATAATTTAATTAGAACTTGGGCGGATCAAAGAAAAAAACTTCTAGGAATTGAATAGAATATTATGAAAAATATTTTAATAATTGGTGGCGGAGCCATGGGATCTGCATTTACAATTCCATGCATTGATAATAAGAATAGAGTTACAATAACTGAGCCATATAGTAAAATATTTATAAAAAATCTATCATCAAAAAATAAATTTCACTCAGCCTTAAAGATTAATCTTTCAAAAAAATTAAAATTTAGAAAATTTTCTAGTGACTTATTAAATGAAAAATTTGATTTAATAGTTATTGCGTTAAGCCTATCCGGTATTGATTTTATTGGAAAACAATTAAAAAATTTAAGAGTTAAATCACCAATTTTAGTACTCACAAAAGGCTTAAAATACGAAAAAAAAAACAAAAGAATTTGGACTATCTCTGAGCAACTTATTAAAAATTATAATGCTTCAAATGTTTCTGTGTTAAAAGGTCCTTGCCTAGCTAAAGAACTCGCAAGAAAGAATCAAACGAGTGTAGTTATCGCAAATAAAAATATTAAAATTGCTAAATCTATTGGAAAAATTATTTCTACTAAATATTATTTAACAGAGTATTCAAAAGATGTAGCTGGTATAGAAGTAAGTTCAGCAATTAAGAATATCTATTCCATGATAATAGGTGCTGGCCAAAGTCTAAACTCATCATCAAACTTATTTCAAAAATCGATACTTGAAATGAAATATTTGATTAAATATTTTAAAGGGAAAGATGAAACGATTTCAGGACTTGCAGGAGTAGGAGATCTGTATGTAAGTGCTGCTGGTGGAAGAAATAGCAAGATGGGTAGTTACCTTGGAAAAGGATTTACTTTTAAATCAGCTAAGAGAAGATTTATGCCTAAAGACACCATAGAAGGAGAGCAGTTAGCAAGAGAGATTGCACCATTTATATTAAAAAAAATTAATAAAAAAAAAATTCCTTTAATGGTCTATTTGCTTAAAGCAATTTTAAATAACAAAAAACTTAAGATCATTTAATTAAATATATATGAAATTTAATTGGAATTATCCAACAACTGTTTGGGTCGGGGAAAACAGAATAAATGAATTAAGCGACGCATGCAAAAATTTAAATCTTACAAAACCATTATTTGTTACTGATAAAGATTTGATAAATTTACCTTTTATCAAAAATATTGTTTCAAAAAATTTAAAAAAATTTGATAATTTTACTATTTTTTCAAACTTTACAGGTAATCCAACTGGTGAGAATGTTGACGAAGGTGTAGAAGAATTCAAAAAAAATAATTGCGATGGAGTTATTGCAATAGGTGGAGGAAGTGCTCTTGATGTTGGAAAAGCGATCGCTTTTATGTCAGGACAAAATAGACCTATTTGGGATTTTGAAGATATCGATGATTATTGGAAAAGAGCAAATGAAAATAAAATTTCCCCAATAATAGCTATACCAACTACTGCAGGCACAGGATCAGAAACTGGGCGAGCTTCTGCGATTATAAATAAAAAAACTGGAGTCAAAAAAATTATATTCCATCCTAAAATTTTACCTTCAATTGTAATTCTAGATCCATCTTTAACAATAGAACTTTCACCAAGACTAACAGCGGCAACAGGTATGGATGCATTAGCACATAATCTTGAAGCATTGTGTGCACCAAATTTTCATCCTATGGCAGAAGGAATAGCTTTAGAGGGAATGAAATTAATCAAAAATTCACTCTTAAAAGCTTTTAAGGATGGAAAAAATATTGAAGCAAGACAAAATTTATTAGCTGCATCATCAATGGGTTCAACTGCCTTTCAAAAAGGATTAGGAGCTATACATTCTTTAAGCCACCCTGTTAATGCACAATTTGATGTTCATCATGGATTATCAAATGCTATTTTCATGCCATATGTTTTAACATTCAACAAATCTTCAATTGAAAATAAGATAATTTCAATTTGTGATTATTTAGATTTAGAAAAAAATTTTGATAGTTTTTTAAAGTGGATATTAGATCTTAGAAAAAATTTGAATATTCCAAACAAATTATCTGATGTCATGGATTGTTCAGATTTGGATTTAGATAAACTATCTTTAATGGCCTTTGAAGATCCATCGACAACTGGAAATCCAAAAAAAATCTCTAAGGAAGATCTTAAATTAATGTATCAACATAGTATTTCAGGAGAGTTATTTAAATGAAAAAAATATTAATAGTTGAAGGAAATTTAAGTGAGGAAAATAAAAATTTTTCAGCTGAGGGGATTCAAACCCATACTGAAAGTTTAAAAGATAGTCTAAATTATTATAAAAAAGATTTACAATTTGACGTCATAAATCCTTCATCTGACAAAAGCCTGGAATCAACAAAGAATAAACTCTCAATATATGATGGATTAATTTGGGGAGGGAGTAGTTTAAATATTTATAACGATACACCTGAAATTAGAAGACAAATTGGATTCATGAAAGAATGTTTAAAAAAAGTAAGAAATATCCTAGCTATTTGTTGGGGTATGCAAGTAGCAGTAACAGCTGCAGGAGGTGAGGTTAAGAAAGCAGATGATTCCCATATAGGAATAGCAAATGAAATTATTATTAATGAAAACGGATTAACTCATCCAATTTATAAAGATAAAGAGAAAATATTTAATTCACCAGCATTTAACTTTGATGAAGTAAGGACTTTACCTAGAAATGCAATTTGTTTGGCTTCTAATAAAATTAATAAAGTACAAAGTATTTATTTTAAAGTTAATAATACCAATGTTTGGGGTTTACAATATCATCCAGAAATAACTTATGAAAAAATGATAAGTTTAATTGAGTTTAGAAAAGATAGATTAATAAAAAGTAGAAAAGTTTTTGAAAGTGAAAAAGATGTTGAAAAACATATATTGTTTATAAAAAAAGAAATTTTAAAAGCTAATAAGCAAAAAAGAATGGTTGAGTTAAGAAACTGGCTTAACTATTTAAATTAAAATAAACCTTCTATTTCCCCTTTTTTATTCAATTTTATCGAGTCAGCTGCCGGAACTCTCGGCAAACCAGGCATTGTCATGATAGCCCCACAAACAACAACTATAAATTCAGCACCTGATGAAAGTCTAATTTCTCTTAAAGGTAAAGCATGTCCGGTTGGAGCTCCTTTAAGACTTGGGTCTGTAGAAAAACTGTATTGAGTTTTTGCAATACAAATAGGTAGATCACCATATCCAGACTCCTCAAAACCCTTAAGTTGTTCTCTAATTTTAGTGTCTGCTATAACTTCATCAGCTCTATAAATTTCTTTAGCAATAGTTTCTATCTTTTTAAATAGAGGAGTTTTGTTTTCATATAAAAATTTAAATTTAGTATCATTTTTTTCACATAAATCAGCTACTAGAGCTGCTAAATCTTTTGTACCTTCACCACCATTTGCCCAATGGGTACATAGACTAGCTTTAACACCTAAACCATCACAAAAACTTATTAAAGCTTTTACCTCTTTATCAGTATCTTTAATGAAATGATTTACAGCTATTGCAACGGGTAGGCCAAATTTTTTAACATTTTCAACATGTCTTTGAAGATTCACTAATCCTTTTTTAAGTGCATCAACATTTTCATTTTTTAAATCATCTTTTGCGACACCTCCGTGCATTTTAAGAGCTCTTATTGTTGCAACAATTACAACACAGCTTGGTTTAAGATCTGATTTTCTACATTTAATATCAAGAAATTTTTCAGCACCTAGGTCAGCTCCAAATCCAGCCTCTGTTACAACATAGTCTGCAAGTTTTAGGCCAGCTTTTGTTGCTATAACGGAGTTACATCCATGAGCAATATTTGCAAAAGGTCCTCCATGAATAATTGCCGGATTATTCTCCAATGTCTGAGTCACATTTGGTCTAATTGCGTCTTTAAGTAAAACAGTCATAGGACCTTGAGCTTTTAAATCTTTTGCAAAAATAGGTTTTTTTTCTCTTGTATAAGCTACTGTAATATTACCAATTCTTTTTTCTAAATCTTCAAGATTATTTGCTAAACAAAAGATAGCCATTATTTCAGAAGCAACCGTTATATCAAATCCATCTTCTCTAGGAAAACCATTTGCTACGCCACCTAAATTTATATTAATAGATCTAAGGGATCGATCATTCATATCCATAACTCTCTTCCAAACAATTCTTCTTACATCTATATTCAATTTATTACCCCAATAGATGTGATTATCAATTAATGCAGATAAAAGATTGTGAGCTGATGTTATTGCATGAAAGTCACCTGTGAAATGTAGATTTATCTGTTCCATTGGTACAACCTGGGCAAATCCACCTCCAGCAGCACCACCTTTCATACCAAATGAAGGACCTAAACTTGGCTCTCTTAAACAAACAATAGATTTTTTTCCAATTTTATTTAATCCATCATTTAAACCTACAGATGTGGTAGTTTTTCCCTCACCAGCAGGTGTTGGAGTTATAGCGGTAACTAAAATTAGTTTTCCATCAGGTTTATTCTTTAATGTATCAAGATACTCCAAGTTAATTTTTGCAATATGTCTTCCCATGGGACTAAAAGCAGTGCTTTCATCCGGTACATTAACTTTAGCCAATATATCGTTGATTGGTCGCATCTTAGCTTCTCTTGCTATTTGGATATCTGATTTTACTTCACTCATTAAAAGTCCTTTATAAATATTAAAAAAGTTGGTCGATTAGTATCTCTTTTTAGAGCCTTTGGAAATATCTAAAAATTATATATAAAAAAAATATGAACTATTTATATTCATTATTATAAAATTTATTCATGCAAAAATACTCAATATTTAATCTGATTAAAAATGCTTTTTCCAATCATCAAAAATGGGATTTAGCTTGGAAAGACCCAACACCAAAGAAAGAGTACGATGTTGTCATTATTGGAGGTGGAGGCCATGGGCTAGCAACTGCATATTATTTAGCAAAAGAGCACAATATTACAAATGTTGCCATTATAGAAAAGGGATGGATTGGTGGTGGAAATGTTGGACGTAATACAACAATAATTAGATCAAATTACATGCATGATGATAATGCATTGTTTAGTGAATTTGGAATGGATCTTTGGAGAAAGATGAGCCAAGATTTAAATTATAATGTGATGTTTTCCCCAAGAGGGATTATTAACTTAGCTCATTCAGATGCACAAATGAATGTTTATGCAAGACGAGGAAACTCGATGAGGTTGAATGGTATTGATGCAGAATTATTAAACAGAGAACAAGTAAGAGAAATTATTCCAATGGCTGACTTTTCTGAGAATGTCAGATTTCCAATTTTTGGTGGACTCATGCAGCCTAGTGCAGGAACAGCAAGACATGATGCAGTAGCATGGGGTTATGCTA
>ERZ802831.1591-NODE-1591-length-11034-cov-21.3577_pt1 | contig 11034 bp, 5 predicted proteins | sample MGYA00345655_ERZ802831 | MGnify/ENA primary metagenome ERZ802831 (study PRJEB30503, sample SAMEA104212376) | marine metagenome | biome: Westerlies Biome; feature: [SRF] surface water layer (ENVO:00010504) within the epipelagic zone...; material: water...
CAGCGTCATTGTCGCTTTCGGCATTGTCATTTTTGGCATTATCGCTTTTGGCGGCTGCATCCTCAGCCGTGCTGGCGTCAATTTGTTGCGCCTCCTCGCCATTGCGTTTGCCGCGCCGACGCCGACCCCCCCGACGTCCGCGGCGGCGGCGTTTTGGCTGGTCGCCATCGCCCGATTCATCATCGGCAAACTGACCATTACCATCAGCCGCATCGCTTTGATCATCGTCATCATCGCTGGTGCTAACCGGCTCGGTTTTTTGCGCCCGGCGCTGATCTTGCCGGTTATTCTGGCGGGGCTGTGACTTGCCCTGAAAGCCCTCACGCTCGACACGATATTCCGGCGCGATCAAAGTATCATCTGAATGCAGTACAATGGTCAGGCCAAAGCGGCTTTCAATATCTGCCAATGTGATGCGTTTATGATTCAGAATGAATAAGGCAATGTCACGATGCACGGTGATGTGCAAAACATCCATTTTGCCTTTTTGCGCCTCATCCTCGATCGACCGCAGCACCTGCATGGCGGCCGTATCGATTGAGCGGACGCGGCCTGTGCCTTCACAATGCGGGCACAGATTGCTGATTGACTCATTGATGCTAAGGCGCAGGCGCTGGCGCGACATTTCGAGCAATCCAAAATGACTGATCGAGCCAATCTGAACACGTGCCCGGTCGTTGCGCATCGCGTCTTTCATGCGGCGTTCGACCGCGTTCTGGTTGCGGTTGTCTTCCATGTCGATGAAATCAACGACAATCAAACCAGACATATCGCGCAAGCGCAGCTGGCGGGCCAATTCTTCAGCCGCCTCAAGGTTGGTTTTTAGCGCGGTTTCTTCGATATTACGTTCGCGCGTCGACTTGCCCGAATTCACATCAACCGCGACCAACGCTTCGGTTTGGTTGATCACCAGATAACCGCCGGATTTCAGTGTGACCTGTGGGCTCTGGATCGTTTCCATCTGGCTTTCAACGTTGAAATGTTGAAAGATCGGCTGGCTTTCGGCAAATTTTTTGACGTTTTTCAGATGGCTGGGTATCAGCATTTTCATCTGGTTGCGGGCAATTTTATACGCCTCTTCGCCCTCGACCAAAACCTCGTCAACTTCGCTGGTATACATGTCGCGAATTGAGCGTTTGATCAGATCGCCTTCTTCATGGATCAGGCAGGGGGCCTGTGATTCCAATGTGCGGTTACGGATTTCATCCCATAATTTAGATAGATAAGCATAGTCGCGGGCGATTTCTGTTTTCGTACGCTTGGCCCCGGCCGTGCGCACAATCACCGCCATGCCTTTGGCAATATCCAGCCCGCCAACGACCGTTTTCAGCCGTTTGCGATCAGCTGGGTTGGTGATTTTCCGGCTGACGCCACCACCGCGGCTGTTATTTGGCATCAGCACACAATACCGCCCGGCAAGCGACAGATAGGTTGTTAATGCGGCACCCTTATTGCCGCGCTCTTCTTTGACAACCTGCACCAGCATGATCTGCTTGCGCGAGATGACTTCCTGAATTTTATATTTTTTTATCCGGCGTTTTGGACGAATATCCTCGTCTTCTGCACTCTCGCCGCCAACTGTCTCCGGCGCATCATCTTCGGGGGCATCTTCGGCTTCGTCGTCACTAACAGCGGTTTCTGCCTCAATCAGCGCTTCACGGTCTTCCACCGGGATTCGGTAATAGTCCGGATGAATTTCGCTAAATGCCAGAAACCCCTGACGATTGCCGCCATATTCAACAAAGGCAGCCTGCAACGAGGGTTCAACACGCGTCACTCTGGCAAGATATACATTGCCTTTTAATTGTTTGCGGTTCTCTGTTTCATAGTCGAAATCGTCGATACGGGTGCCACTAAGCAGCACCACCCGGGTTTCTTCGGTTTGGCGGGCGTCGATTAATATACGCTTTGTCATAAAATTGTCTTTCCCCGGCCGGATCATTCTGTCGGTGCCAGCTATGTGGCGACGGCGCAGATGATGGCAGGCATGTTGTAGAAGGATGCAATGCGCAAAGACCGCCGACATCACAGGCCGCAATAGCATGGCGGCGCTGATCATATGTTTGGGCGTTGAAGGTCATTGGACTGATCCGATAGTTGTCACGTTACGCGGTTTGTTAGCCGGTGGTGCTGCCATGGTATGCGGGGCCGTTTGACGACCGCGTCGATTATTGATTTAATCGCGCTTTGGCGCATAGTGCGGCTGGGCAACGCCAGCAGGAATACATAAATAAAGGCGCTGATGAACATGAGTTTCTCAAGAATCCGGACACGTTTTACCGGACTAATGAAGTGAGCATATTCACATCCCAACACCTTACATCTAACTATTTATACGCTATTAAACGCATTTGCCAAGAAACTAATGCTCATTTTGCGATTTACCTGATTTTTACTTTGTTGCATTTGATGGATCGGCTAGGTTGCGAAGGATCTCATCATTTGGTTTCGACAGGACAGCGCGACTATGCCGGTGTTTAAAAGCATGCATGTGGGGTGCCGCTCTTCAGCCAACAGAGCCGACACAACCGACAGGGCTGGCGGAGCCAAAATAGTTGGCCTTTGGTTTGCTGTCTGGCATTTTGGTCTTGCGATGCTGGCGCGGCTATGTTTTGGGCTGGGCATTGGTCTGGCGTCTGTGACCGCAGCCTCGGCACAAAATGCCGTCACCGGCATGCGGGTTGGCATGGTGACAATCGATGAGGCACCGGGGCTGCGCCTTGTGGTCGAGACAGTTTCGCCATTACAGGCACAATTGTCGCTGCTGCGCGATCCCTATCGGTTGATCATTGATATGGCTGATACCAGCTGGCAAGTGACGACATTGCCACGACGCGGTGATTTGTCGGTTGGGCCGGCCAGCGCCTATCGTTTTGGTGTGCCGCAGCCCGATACCGGGCGGTTGGTCATTGAGCTTGCGCAGCCAGCAGCCCCGGTGCGTGCGTTTGTCCTGCCACCGGCGTCTGGCGGTCAGCGATTTGTCGTCGATCTTGTTGATGTGGGTGATACGGCCTTTATGGTGGCGGCGGCGGCACTCAAAAAGAATCCGGTTTTCAGTTTTGCGCAGATTCCGGCTGATGCCAAAACCGCCAGCAGCGCAACGACTGCGATCACCCGGCAAATGAAGCTGCCAAAATCAAAGTCAGCCTTATTGAACAGGCGATCTGTCGGCGCCGGAAAGGCGGCGACTGCCCTCAAAACAGTCCCAACGCGCAAGAACCGGCGCTGGGTTGTGTTTATCGATGCCGGCCATGGCGGCAAAGATCCGGGGGCGATTGGCAAAGCCGGCACGCTGGAGAAAAAAATCACCCTGGGCGCGGCGCGTGATCTGGCCAAAAAACTGCAGGCAACGGGAAAGATCCGACCTATTCTGGCGCGCAGTGACGACCGCTATCTGCGGCTTCGCGAACGTATCCGGCTGGCCCGCCGCCAGCAGGCTGATGTGTTTATCTCACTGCATGCTGACTCGGCGCATTCGAGCAAAGCCCGTGGCATATCGGTTTTTACGCTATCTGATACCGCATCTGATAAAGAAGCCGCGGCATTGGCGCGCAAGGAAAATAAAGCGGATCTGATTGGCGGGCCGGATCTAGGGGTTGAAGATCCCGACGCGGCGGGAGAGCTGCTGCGCATGTTCCAGCGCGAATCGATGAATCAGTCGTCGCAATTGGCGGCGGCTATATTGGCGCAAATCCGCGACATGCCGGGGGGTGACCGGCGTGGTCATCGGTTTGCCGGCTTTGCCGTTCTAAAAGCGCCGGACATGCCATCAGTGCTGGTCGAGATGGGGTTTTTGTCAAATCGTGAAGATGAAAAGAATTTGCGCAACCCTGCCTATATCAGCAAGCTGAACCAGCGGCTGACCACGGCGATTATAAATTATCTCACGGCCTATGGCCCGAAATAATAATCCGAACCAGACTGGAGCCGATCGGGGCGGAACAATATTTGCAGGATGGCTGCCACATATACGCCAAAATTGCCGCTTAGATAGGTACGATGTTTAGATTTATATCCTTTTTCATATCATTGGCGTTTTTGGGGGTGATTATCGCCGCCGGCATGGTGCTGTGGGTGTTTTGGACCTATGGGCGTGATTTGCCTGACTACCAACAGCTTGCCGATTATGAGCCACCGGTGGCGACGCGCATCCACGCTGGTGACGGGGCGTTGCTGGCCGAATATGCGAATGAAAAGCGGTTATTTGTGCCGGTGCAGGCGATGCCGCCCAAACTTGTCGAAGCATTCGTCTCGGCTGAGGACAAGGGGTTTTACCAGCATTTTGGCGTTGATTTGCGGGCTTTGATGCGCGCCGCCGTCACCAATATTATGAATTATGGTTCGGGCCGCCGCCCGATTGGCGCCTCGACGATTACCCAGCAAGTGACAAAGAATTTTCTGCTCAGCAATGAATTATCGATCGACCGCAAAATTAAGGAGGCCATTCTGTCGCTTCGGATGGAACGCGCCTTTAGTAAAAATCAGATTTTAGAGCTTTATCTGAACGAAATTTATCTCGGCATGGGCAGCTATGGTGTTGCCGCCGCGGCGCTGAATTATTTTGATAAACCACTGGATCAACTGGCGCTGGCTGAAATGGCCTATTTGGCGGCGCTGCCAAAAGCCCCGAATAACTATCATCCGGAGCGCAATAACCGTGCTGCCATTGCCCGCCGCAACTGGGTGTTAGATGAAATGTGGCAGAATGGCTATATCACCGCCGATCAGGCCGAAACGGCGAAAGCCGAACCGTTGGAACTGCAACGCCAATCAGGTTTTGACTCGGCAAATGCGCCGTATTTCACCGAAGAAGTCCGTCGCCAGCTGCTGGCGCAATTTGGCCAGACAGCGCTGTATGGTGGCGGCCTATCAGTGCGCACGACGCTGGATCCGCATTTGCAGCAACTGGCTGATGATGCGCTCGAACGGGGGCTGGAGGCGCTTGATCGCCGACAGGGTTGGCGCGGCCCACTCGGGCAGATGCAGGATGGTGCCGATATTGATGCCACGCTTCAATCCTACACGGCAAAACTGCGCCCCAATCACTATGCCGCGCTTGTCACCAAAGTGAGCCGGCGTTCAGCTGATATTTATGTGCAGGGCCGCAATGCCAGAATACCATTTCAACTGGCATTTTGGGCCTATCCGCCGCGTGATGAAGAGGGGGTGCGCCCGCCACCGCTGCGTGATTTGCGCGAGGCGTTACAGGTCAATGACATTGTGATTGTCCAGCCGCCGGGCTTTACCCCGGATTTGATCAGAAACGGGTTTGTGCCAGAACAAGATGATTTTGCGCTGGGGCAACGCCCGGCGACCGAAGGCGCCATCGTTGCGATGGATCCACATACCGGGCGGTTGCTGGCGATGGCTGGTGGCTATAATCATGCCGAGTCTGAATTTAACCGGGCAACACAAGCGATGCGCCAGCCGGGGTCGGCGTTCAAACCGTTTGTATATCTGGCGGCGCTTGACGCGGGATTTAGCCCGACCACCCGGATTTTAGATGCACCCTTGGTTGTCGATCAGGGGCCGGGCAAACCAAAATGGAAACCGGCAAATTATACAAAACGGTTTTATGGGCCATCGATCATGCGGCTGGGGATTGAAAAATCGCGTAATTTGATGACCGCAAGGCTGGCGATGAATTTGGGCATGGACAAGGTACAGGATTATGCCCGGCGTTTCGGTCTCAATGATAATCTGCCGCCATTGCTGTCGATGTCGCTTGGTGCGGGTGAAACCACCTTGCTACGTCTGACCGCTGCCTATGGCATGCTGGTGAATGGTGGTCATGAAATCACCCCGAGCCTGATTGACCGTATTCAGGATCGGCATGGCAAAACCATCTATCGGCATGATCGCCGCGATTGTGTAAAATGCGGCAGCAGCAGTGACGCCGACACAGTGCCGGTGTTATCCGATGATCGGCAACAAATTACCTCGCCTGCTTCGGCCTTTCAGATGGTGTCGATGCTCGAAGGCGTGGTCAAGCGCGGCACCGGCCGGTTTATCAATAATCTGGGTCTGGCGGTGGCTGGTAAAACCGGCACAACGAATGACAATACCAATGGCTGGTTTATCGGCTTTACGCCTGACCTTGTGGTTGGCGTGTTTGTTGGTTACGACATGCCGCGCCCTCTTGGCAAAAGCGAGACCGGTTCAACGGTCGCGGTGCCAATTTTTGGAGATTTCATTGCGCGATCGCAGATAGACAAGCCGGTGATCCCGTTCCGGCGGCCAAATGATATTCTGTTGATTCCGGTGCATGCTGAAACCGGTGAACGGGTGTTGCCGGGAGACAAAAACGCGATTGTCGAGGTGTTTAAGCCCGGCCAGCGGCCGGGAGGGGCGTTGATTGATGTGCCGCAAGCTGCAACTGACTCGGGTGGCACGGTGACTGGTGGGGCACTCACAACGCAGGGTCTGTACTGACGGCTGTCGCGCCCGTTGCAATGTTTTCGGGCTTGCCACACCCCATATGCCGGGCTAGGAACAGACGGTCGGCTTCGGTGCCATCTACGCAAATTTTACAGGACAGCATGATGCAGGCGGAAACAGTTGCGAAAATTGAGGTGATCAAATCGTCATTAGAATTGCTGCGCAAGCATGTCAATTTTGATGACGCACAGGATCGGCTTGCTGATCTGGAAGCGCAAACAACGGCCGCTGATTTCTGGAATGATCAGGCGGTGGCACAAAATGTGATGCGGGAAAAGAACCAGCTCGAACGTCAGATTCAGGCGATTACCTCGTTGCAGGGTGAAATGACCGATGCGGTTGACCTGATCGAGCTGGGAACGGCTGAGGGCGACGCCGAGATTGTTGCTGAAGCCGAGGCCACTTTGACGTCGCTTGTTGCAATAGCGGAACAGCGGCAGCTTGAAAGCCTGCTGTCTGGTGAGGCCGATGGCAATAACTGCTTTGTTGAAATTCATGCCGGTGCTGGCGGAACCGAAGCCCAGGATTGGGCGCAGATGCTGGTCCGCATGTATAGCCGTTGGTGCGATGCGCGCGGTTTTAAGATTGAGATGATCGAAGAAAGTGCAGGCGAGGAAGCTGGCATAAAATCAGTCACGATGCGGGTGAATGGTGACACCGCTTATGGCTGGATGAAAACCGAATCCGGGGTGCACCGGCTGGTCAGAATTTCACCCTATGACAGCTCTGCGCGACGCCATACAAGCTTTGCCAGCGTCTGGGTCTATCCGGTTGTGGATGATAATATCGAAGTTGAAATTGAAGAAAAAGATTTGCGTATCGATACCTACCGGGCGTCAGGCGCGGGTGGACAGCATGTCAATAAAACAGACTCGGCCATCCGGATCACGCATTTGCCGACAAATATTGTTGTGCAATGCCAGAATGACAGATCGCAGCACCGCAACCGCGCCACCGCTTTTAACATGTTAAAGGCGCGTCTTTATGAGCTGGAATTACAACGCCGCGAAGATGCTGCGAATGATGTGGCGGCCAGCAAAACCGAAATTGGTTGGGGTAATCAAATTCGGTCTTATGTTTTGCACCCTTATCAGATGGTAAAGGATTTGCGCACTTCGGTTGAAAAGGGCAATGCGCAGGGCGTGCTGGATGGTGATCTTGACGATTTTATCGCGGCAAGTCTGGCATCTCGCGTCGGAAACCAGCGCTAACTGGCGGGGCCGACCAAATCATCGCGTGTGGCAAGCGGCCCATAAAAGGCAGCGGAAAATTTGGCAGCGCGGCGCGCCGCAATGTTAAAAGGCGGCTTCAGCTCGCCATGGAAATAGTGCGTCACCAGCTTATGCCAACTGCTGACCGGGTCGAGCCGGTTAAGGCCGCAGACAAAATCAAACCAACGTTTGCCAACCGCCACATGCCCAACCTCGTCGGTCATAATGATGGTGAGGGCGGCGGCGCTGTCGTCATCTCCAACGCTGGTCAATTTATCAATCATTGCAGGTGTGACATCCAGACCGCGCGCTTCGAGCACCAGCGGCGCAATCGCTAAGCGTGCCAGCAGATCATTTTTGGTGGCGTCAGCCGCCTGCCAGAGCCCGTCATGCGCCGGCAAATCACCATAGGATGCGCCCAGCGCCGCAAGACGATCACTCAGCATCAGAAAATGTCTGGACTCATCATCGGCAACGCCAAGCCAGTCGCTATAGAAATCCCGGGGGAGACCCTGCGCGATATATCGGCACGCCATGTCAAGCGCCAGATCAATGGCATTGAGTTCGATATGGGCAATCGCATGCAACAAAGCGATACGCCCGCTGTCGCTTGCTGTGATACGGCGGCGCGGCACATCGCGGGGTGGCAACAGTGCCGGCTTAGCTGGCCGGGCTGGACGCGCTGGCGGCGGCGTATCGCCAAGCTCAACCGAACTGTCGGCACGCCAAGTGGCCACCAGCTGGTGGGTAAGCCGGGCTTTCTCAAGCGGGTCAGCTGTGTTTAGCGCAGTGACGACGCTGGCTGTCAAGGGAATGTGAAGCGGCATCGGTTACATGGCTTTGACAAATTCGAGAACTTCGGCGGCATGCCCATCGACTTTGACTTTTGGCCAGACAGCGGCGATGTGGCCGGTGCTATCGACGACAAAGGTGGCGCGCTGAATACCCATATAGGTTTTGCCATACATTGATTTTTCGACCCACACACCAAATTGTTCACATATATCCGTCTCATGGTCGGCACCAAGATGGCATTTCAGGTCATATTTTGCGCGAAATTTAGCCTGTTTTTGCGGCGTGTCCTTGGAAATGCCGATAACTTCGGTGCCGGTGCCGGCAAAATCCTCGATAAGTTCCGAAAATTGGATCGACTCTTTTGTGCAACCGGACGTATCGGCCCGCGGAAAAAAGAAAATGACCATCTTTTTGCCATCATGCTGGGCTAACGAAAAACGCGCGGTATCCGTCGCAATGTCAATGGCAGGAACAGTGTCGCCGGTGGTAAGCATGAGAACCTCTTATGGTTGGGCCGATGCACTGATTTATGCCATGTCATCGGCGCAGATGAATTTAGCATGTGTAATAGATAGTTATTATGGCTTAGACTGCAAGACAGGCGATGCGCGCCATGTTAAGAACGAAATGATTTGTGGTTTTTTAGGGCGGCAATGTGTCGGCAATGGGTTTCATAGCAACACGCAGATTTTGGACATATCTTGGCGGTGCAATGCTGGCATCTTTGCTTGTGCTGGTGATTGCAAGCGTTGTTTTTGTGCAGCAGGCTGGCGGATTATCGCCGCTGGTTGAACGCCAGCTCAACAAGATTTCAGACCAGATTGTTGTGCGCGTTTCAGACGCCGGGCTTGATCTGCAATGGTCTTCGCGGCCAGTGATCCTGAAAACCTATGACGTCCAGATGCAGCTGCAGGAAAGCACGCTGCAAATACCGTCTGCTGAATTCGAATTTGGCCTTGCGACGCTGCTGACCGGGCAACCAGAAAAGCTGGTGCTGCGCGGCCTTGATCTTGACCTTGTGAAGACAGCGAATGGCTGGGATCTGCCAAAAATTATGGGGGTCACGGCGCCGCTGCTTGGTCGTAAAGACGCACCGGGCGCATCGGGCGCTATAGCGACCGGGCTGGCTATGCGCAAAATCGGTATTGACGCTGTCAGCATGACATTGAGCGATGCAACAGGTGTGCTGCCACCGGTCAGGTTTGCCGATTTATATTTCGATTTTGAATCGCTGGCGACTGGCAGTCTGACCGGCAGTTTAAGAGGCCGACATGTCGCTAACGACGCCGACGCCGACGCTGATGCCGGTGCCGACGCGGGGGATTTCACCGCAACCTTTACAAGCTGGCCCGGTGGTGACAGATTTGCCGTCGATTTAACCGCCCAGCAATTAAATCTAACTGACATTATTGCCTATACAGATTTTGTTTCACCCGATTTACAGCGTCTTGGCAGCTTATCCGGGCATGTTGGTGTGAATGTCGAGGATTCAAAAATCGCGCTATTAGAAGCTGATATCACGCTGCAAAATGGCACATTTGGCACATTTGGTGGGCTGAGCGCGCCGGAATTTGCCTCAGCCCAGGTGATTGGCACCTATGCGCGCAGTCAAAATGCCCTCAATATTGCCAAGTCTGATATCACCATGGCCGATGGGCGCCGCTTTGGCTTTGTTGGTGCGGTGAATGATATCGGCACATCATCAATCGCATTCGCCGGTCGCCTGCAGGCGGATAATGTCTCGCTTCAAAGCATTCTGGCAGACTGGCCAGATGCTGTTGCGAAAGACTATAAAAGCGTGCTTGATAAGCATGTTGATAGTGGCTATCTGACCGAGGGCAGTGTGCAAATGGCCGGGCGCATCAACCAATCCAGCCGCGCTTTCACATTATCGCAGTTTGATTTTGATGGGCGATTTTCCGGGTTGCGGGTCAATTTTGCGACCGATCAGTATCAGCGCGCGGTGGGCACAGTTGATGGCGGCCTTGCTGTGCGTATGGGGACGCAGGGCAAAATTAATGCGCTGAAATTTGATGCCGCGGTGTCTGACGGGTCAGTGCTGCTTGCCGGGCGTGATAAACCGGTGATTGTGAAAGCGGCAAACCTGCAAGCAGAATTTGCTGATGGCATAGCTGTGGTTGAGAATGCGACGGTCGATTTTGCCGGTGATGGCAGGCTGGCTATGACGGCAAAGCTCGATCTTACCGATCAGATGAGGCTAAACGCGTCGGCAACGCAAATGAACACGGATGATTTTGATGCGGCTTTATTCGCCGCGTTATGGCCGGAACAGGCGGCACCCGTCACCAGAAGTTGGATCCGTCAAAATATGACGTCCGGTCGCATTCGTGATGCCGAGATAACCTTTGGCACCGGATATGATGCCGACACAAAAAAGCAAAATCTGCATCATATCAATGGCAATTTCAGCTTGCGTGACAGCACCCTTGGCTGGTCAGAAAAATCGCCACCATTCACCAATCTCAGTGCGGATCTGGCGATCGATAATGCCGCCTTTGTTGCCAATATCACCAATGCCCGATTTGGCGATATGGCTGTCCAGCATGGCAAGGTGACAATTTCGCCCGTT
>ERZ802831.1593-NODE-1593-length-11025-cov-21.0597_pt1 | contig 11025 bp, 5 predicted proteins | sample MGYA00345655_ERZ802831 | MGnify/ENA primary metagenome ERZ802831 (study PRJEB30503, sample SAMEA104212376) | marine metagenome | biome: Westerlies Biome; feature: [SRF] surface water layer (ENVO:00010504) within the epipelagic zone...; material: water...
AGTACTTGCTCCGTACCTATACCGCACATAATTACCCAAATAATTACGAGCGTAACTTCCTGTTCTAGTATAATCGCCTCCAGCGCCACCTGTAGTAGGAGTTGTAGGCGAAGTCGTCCTTGCTACGCTATAAAACTCGGTTTGTCCATATGTACTATAATCACCATCGTTAAAGTATCCAAAGTGATAGAAATAACTGCCCACTTGAACATAAGTTGTCACAGTATCTTGAATGCTGTATACGTTAATACCGTTCCAATAAACCTTAGTCATTTCGGTCGATTCACCATCTTGACCTTCGTATTCGAAAAGTTCCCAGTAAGTCTTGGGAGAGGTAGAATACTGATATGGGTTAGCAGAGGCAGACCTACTATACGTCTCTGTTCTAGTAAAATTTCCAGTACTCGTTCGAGTATAGTTACCGACAAAAGAGTTAGTGCCCGAAAAGTTCCCAGTATATTCTCTGGTATACGCAGGTTCTCTAGAATAATTACCAATGTAATTTCGAGTATAGTCACCAGCATAAGAAACGGGACGATCTCTAGTAAAATTGCCTAAGTAGTTCTGAGCATATTCTCGTGTAGCACCGTAACTACTAACTCTAGTTCTTGTAGAGGTTCTAGTAAATCCAGATTCTCTTGTTGAATATCTGATGTTATTTCGGAAATATTCTCCTAAGTAACTAGGGGATCTAGTGTAGTCGCCTAGGAAATCCCCTAGGAAAGACAATGTTCTATTATAATTTCCAATGAAATTTCTAGTGAAGTTTCCTATAAACCCTTCTGGTCTACCTCTTGTGTATGCAGATACACGACTACGAGTATAATTTGCATCTCTTGCAAAACCTTCGAGTCTAGTTCGAGTGCTGGTTCTATCATAAGAAAGCGTCACATACCTGTTAGATATAAAATACCTTGTGTAATTCCCTTCGTAGGAAAGGTTTCGGTTATAATTACCTTCATATGTGGCTGGTCTATATCTAGTATAGTCTCTTCCATATGACGTGGTTGCACTATACGACTTATCGATTTCTCCTATATAATTCCCTTCGTATGTCGCACCGTAATATATGGTTCTAGTAGAAGGTCTAGTTCCTGTGAAATCTCCGGTGTAATTGCCTGTGTACTGTATCGCAGAAGCGAAATCGCCGGTAAAGTCTCCTAGGTAAGATGAGGTGTAATTACCAATAAAATTTCTAGTGAAACTGTTAGAGTCGTCAGAAGGTCGTTGTCGAGAATAGTTGATAATACTTTCTACTGTTAGCGTCCTTGATGTATTTGTATCTGTGCTATAGAAAGTGGCTCTTTTCGAAGTTCCTGTGAAACCAACGCCGTTGTAAGTGTAGTCGTTCGCATTACCAGTCAACTGAAACAGACTAACATGATACCCGCCACTTGTATTAGTGGTGGCGTCGAATGATATAGAGGCAGGTTCCGTCGTATTAGTAGAACCTACAATAGATAGTGTCCCGCTTGACGTATTCCCTCCGCCAACTAGTCCGCCCGATTCTAACCTAGCGGCGAAAATAGCATCCCAGTTTTGATAGTACCAAAGAGTTGTGGACCCGTCTTGATATTCTTCTTCTGAAGCATCGATATAGTCTGATCCACCATAACCAAATGTCAATCCGTATAGGTCACCGCCACCAGATTGTCGACCAGACCATTCAATATTGACATACGCTTCAGCAGAACGTGCTATGCTAGAAACGCCTCGACCCGTGTAATTACTGCTCGGTTCTAAAACAGTTTCTATCGAGAAAACTTCATTTGTGATAAGTGACCGAGAATCAAATGCGGTCTCTCCAGTTGAAGTTAGTATTCGTAAGCCATATGTATCGTCCGTAAATAAGTTATCAGATTCTATGTCAGAAACAGATCGCACGACAAAATAATCAAACTTTACATCAAAGGTTTCATAAAAAAATCTATCTCCGCCACCTTGCGCATATGGATCGACGGTTATTCTCTCAAAACCATCGCCGTAAAATTTAACAACACCAGAGTCGCTGATTACAGAACGGAATACATATGGTTCAGCAATTTCGTCCGTCCGAGTAGATCGATCAAAAAAATACGTAAATTCAATAGGAGTATATTGGTCGGGTCCTTCACCTAGATTATTTCCGCCTGGATCCTTTACGAATATAAAATCGCCGTCTTTTAATCCGTTAGGTAATTGAAAAGTGTGCGCACGACCAGACATAATGACACGGTAATTTACCATGTTTAGGTCAGAATCGGCGACGATAAAGTCTCCTCCACCATCACTGCCGTTGATTTGCAGTCCGTATGTCATTACTTTATCCTAATCGCCATCAAAGTAAACCCGAAACTACGGTTTTGTTGGGTACTAGGTACCACTCCATTATTTCTCGTATATCGTACCTGAACTCTAATCTGATCGGTGAGTCGTGTATAATATAACTCGAACCCATCGTTACGTCCAACAGGAGTACTTTTGAATGTTATTAGTATTTTAGAATCATCCTGAGCATCTTTACAGTCAAGGGTTTCGACACTATTATATGTCGCTAATGTACGAGACTCTAATAATTGAATGTTTGAAGTGCGGATAGAATTTGAAAAAACTATGCTTTCGTTATCTGGACCAAATACTTTGATACCATAAGACATGATGACCCCTTATGGTGATTCTGGCCAAACAATATCATCCAAACTAAGTCCGACGAGTGACTCTGGAAGGTCACGAAGTTCTTGACGATAGATCGCCCATAACTCACGGTCGTCATCATCTAGACCGTTGTCGTCCATACGAGTCCAATCAGATTCAGCAAGTAGTTTATTGCGAGTTTCTCTCAGATCTTCGAGGTCTAACTTTGCGCAGACATCTTCTGGGAAAGGAACAACTACCTGAACAACGACAGGAGCGTCTGGTACTAACACATCAACTAATGCGCTTCGAAGAGGGTTATAATCTTCCGTATTCGGCTTATAAAACTTCCAATCAGATGACGGTGCCACATTATCAGAAAACGACTGAGGCGATCCTACTGGTTGTCCATTCTCTACTCTTATAAATTGCATCTTATTACCTTATTTAAAAACCTACCTGAAGTCAATGTTGACATTAGGAACGTTACTGTAATCGTAGTTATTCAATTGATCCTCTGTCAAAGTAACTGTATTACCATTCGTGTCGACTGCTGTGCCTGATACATTAGCGTCTTCTGCTGTTGTAGTTGTACTACCACCTGTTGTAAGGCTATTCGAAACATTACCTACCAGACCAGCGACAGTTCCTGACCAATAGTTAGTGCCGCCTAAAGAAGCGTCAGTATTATTAGTACCATTATCACCGTACATCTTAACCTCAACCTTGAATCTAACGTCTTCACTAACTGCAGCACTCCACGCGCCTACGACTGGAATGACCGTCCATGAACTACCACCCGAAGTTGACCTTTGTCGCATCACTTGAATCTGACTGTAATTGTTTAAACCAGTAGATGCTTTGGACATTGATAGTTTAATGTATGCTGTATCTGTTTTAAAAATACCAGAGAAGGCCATGCTTATAGTAGGAACATGAGCAATGCCTGGAGTTCCGTTTGCTGGCAGATCGATTGTAGTGAGTAGTTTATATCCAGCGCTTGTTGGTCCCCATGTTCTATAACCAGAACCTGAGAACGGAGTGATAACATTAATATCGCCCTGTAGATCACCGACCGTCAATGTGTTAATCGATACTTGATCTAAGAATACGTCTCCATTTTCTACCTTGAAGGCAGGTACATCGGTGGTCCCGTTAAAAACTTTAAATGCGTCTGCATTAATAGAGAACTGAGAACTATTGCCGTTGTTTTCTAATTTAATTCCAGCAATACGATTATTTACATCTAGGTCTAGAGCATATACAGCAGAAGCATTACCCTGATCATCTACAACAGTCTGTAGTGTTTGGTTAATTTCTGCAAAATCACTATCGACACGAGATGATAGTGTCGTTATATCGGTTGACTGAGCGGTCACTCTACCATCTATCAGTGAGACCGTTGAAGACAATGCATTACGGGCATCTGCTTCTGCTTGTATCTGTTGACCTGTTGTTTGGTCTAATAGCAACAACTCCGCACTAACACTGTCGACAATACTAGAGAGTGCAACAAGACTGTCGCTATCTGCATCAATACGAGACACAATGGTTGAATTAGCAGATGTTATTGCAGCTGCGAGTAAATCTTCGTCGATCCCGCCTACCACCACACCTTCTAGTTGTGCCTGTGTCTCTTGAATCTGTTGCGCAAGAACAGTGATTCCACTGTCTGTCTGCGAAATACTAGACTCTACTAATAATATCGCAGATGCGTTTGCGGCAATACCTGCCTCAACATCGGTAAGATCAACGCTAGTATTGATAGTAAACTGCTGTAAATACTCTTCGTTAATTACGGATAAGAAATAGTCTTCGGTGAGAATGGTATTAACGATACTAGTGATATCTGCAGAATCGATGTCGATATCTACTTCATTAAATATATCAATAACATCGGCCGAATCCAATATAGAGAAATTACTCACCGCAGAATCAAGAGAGTCGAAGTTTTCGTTAACCTTGTCAAATGCGGCATTGATATTATCCGCAAGATTAATAATTTGCATGTTACTCATTCATATCCCCTGATAAACCCATAAGCAATTCTTTGATCTGTCGCATATCATCTTTCAATCCTCTGACTTCTTCAGTGAGAGAATCAATATGTTCTTGCCTTTCTCGAATTGTCTTTTGACGCTTTTTTGCGTTCTCTATTTCCGCTTTGTTTGTATTTAGTATAGCACCAGTACGACTATCTCGTACTAGATTACTATGTCCCTCTACCTTCAGATGTCTATTCATTAGAATGGTGTCACCAAAGCAATTGCACGTAAGTCTCTCATAATCGGCGAGCTTGAAGAGTTCTGACTGTGCATAACAATCTTTACTTGGAACGCAGTGAACTGATCCGATTCATGAGTATATGAGTACTCACGGAAATTTGTAGGACTATCGTCTGTAGGTAATTTTCTGTCTATTTCTACTTGTACCCAATCTGTGGTCGTCGCCAATGCATCTTCATCAACCGCAGTTTTAACATAGACATCAAAGTTAGATCCAGCTGGTCGATTAGCACCAAATATTATTTTGAGACCAAACGAGGATTCATCAACTGTAACCGGAGTTGTTATGTGTTGAGCTGCATTACTATAGTCTATGACGTTTTCTAATGCACGTACAGAAACTCTCTGTAGGTCAACAAGCGGAGAAACTTTCGAGTCAGATGTTGAAAGGGAAAGATTCAACTTCAATGTTTCATCGCCGTTATTGTTCTCAGATGACGCAACAACACTTGGTTCCGTATTTAAATTATAATCGTTAACGAAGACGTGTCTGGCATTCTGTATACCCTGTTGTAGTCCATATCCAAACCTATTTGCTGTTCTACTATCAGAAACAGACCCATATGACTTCGCTTTCGCATCAAACATTTTTGCAGTAAGTGCTGTTTTATTCGGTATAATTGTTTGTAATTGCGGAACGAATGTGTCATAATACGTTTGCTGAGACGCAACCACCGCATCCCCACCACCTAGTGCAGGTGACGTAGATGGAGTTGTGACAGAGATAAAGTAACCGTTCCATGTAGGTGAGTGTACTGTATGCGTTGTATTGAACTCTGACGCTGGTACATTACCGATAGAATTTACCACTCCGGATATAGATACAAAATCTTCATTACTAAATCCATGACCTTCATGATACACTTTAACCAGTGTTAAGTCACTAGGGTCAACACCAACTTCAATCGGATTAGATCCTAACGTAACTTTTGGTAAAGGTGCATTATCAAGAACTAAGTCGCCCGAAAGGTCAAACTCTGCACGGTTTAGTTTGAACATCAAATCTTTATTCTGATTTGGAGACCAAGTGCTTCCGTTCTGAGTTAGGAACAAAGAACCTAATGCGGCTTGACGAGAAACTTTATCTTCACGACTACCTACGACAAATGCGTCAGACTCAGCAACGTAGACATTATAGTTTACAGAGTCAGACAGTAGTACTATAGCATACTCTCCACCTGAAGTCAAGTAAATTGGTTCATCAAATTGAACCGTAGTTTGGTTGCCTTGAACACTGGTCATTGTCGTTTCAGAGTCAAACGGAGTTACTGTAATTGAACTTGGGTCAATAAACCGTATTGCGCCTGGTACAACCTTCGTAGTTGGTACGCCGTTCTCGACGGGACGAACTTGAACTTGCAAAGGAATAGTATCGTCTTTACTCTCTAGGTAAAGGTCTACGCTTGTCAAGAACAGTCCATTTGGATTTTCTGTTTGATCTACAAAGAACGTTTGTGCAAGTGGATCTTTAGCGCCATCTTCTCTTGTAACAACACGTGTACTAGTAACGCTTCCCTGTACGTTCTCGATAGAACCTTCAGATGAATATACTGCACGAGAGAATGATGTCGCTTCGTCTTCGTTATTGACACTCACATCAAGAAGTTTAAATTGATGTGCTCCTGTTCTGAACTTAATAGTGTCTGTGTTAGGTAAGAAGAACGATCCGATTAGTTCGCCCTTACCGTCTGTCTGTAATGCAGATGGACCACCCAGATCAGCTGGGTATTCTGTTGCATTCGCATATTGACTATTAAACTCTAAAGGATCGTCCGCAAATCGTTGCGTTGTGGTTTCTTCTCTTACCCAAGCACTCACATCTTTATCACCAAAGAAAGCAAACACTTTTGTGTTAGGACGCAACCCTTTTGCGACAAAGTTTATTCTTCGAGAACGCATATAAGGAACGACCTCTTGACCGTCGACTCGTTCTCCAAGATAATCTTGTATGTGTCTTACGTTAGAGTATGAGACGCTCCTTGGGTATATGTACCGCATATTACCAACAACGTTATGGAACCCTGCGCCTATATCTTCACCATAGTTTACCCACACATCTTCTTGAGTGTGCAGATAATACTGCATAGCAGGTAATAGACTTCTTGTGTCGATCCACTCATCCGATGAAGGGGACAGTTCTAAGTGACCGATTTGAGTAACCACAGCGTGAGGGTTTACATTCATCACTTCTGTTGCAAGTTGTTGTGAAGATAATTCTAACTCACCAAACGGTAGAGTAACGACATCACCGCTCTTCTGGACTGCATCAACGTTGTCAGAACTATATGTTAGTCGAACAGAGTTTTCACGGAAAGATGGCTTCAAGAACCCATTAGGGTCTACCGAAGCACGATAGTTTGGATCGCTTGTACTTGAAAGTAAAAACGAACTAAAGTTATCTGCAACAAACCCAGAGATAACTCTTGTCGATCCGGTCGAATCTGGTATATCGAGCGATGCCGTATTAGATTCCAATAGGCTAAGTGTAGTCATTTCATACAGGTCGTCTAGTCGACTTTCCAACGCTGCGATATCTTTCATGGTGAATCGTTTGTTTGGAATGTACACCGATGTTAAATCTGATCGGTCAAACGTGTATGGGTTCAATTTAAACTTATACAACGCCAATGATCCACTAGGTATTTGAGGTTCACGTGGGTTGACGTTTGACTCTCCTTGAATCACTTGCAACTCACCGAAACCAACACCACCACGACTGTCGGTCGCATTCGCAACTAGAATGTCGATACGTGGTAGGTAATACTGGATCGTGTTGATCGTAATGGCCGAAGCATTCTGTGGCAGTTCTGCGACAACGTCGAACTCTCCGGTGTATCCGAATGTTCTGTTTGGTCGGAAGTCTAAAACGTCACGAAGAGGAATTTGTTGACCTGTAGCAGTTGTATGATTAGGAATGGTTTCGTAAGTGTCATCTACGTATGAACTTGCAGAGAAGAAAATACCATCTCCTTGATGTTCGTAATAACTATAAGTGACCTGTATTTCTGCGGTAGGTCCTGTTGTGAGTTTGTATCCCGATTTTACATAGATGACAATTTCATCATAGAAGTTATCACGTTGCCCACCATCAAAAGTAAACTGGTACGTGATATCTTCTGCATCAACCCAATCAACAAGAGGGTCATTTCTATACTTGACTGACTGAAGAGCAATGCCATCAACTTTATCTGTTTCTACTGGACGAGCTTCCCAATCGACAGTCGGTAGAGTTTGTATGTCTACCCCAGTCTTGATTTGTTTAGTGCGTTGTTGTACATTACTGAGTTCTACGTAGAACGCAATATCATACGATTGACCCACCGTTAACCCTGTGTATGTGCCTGACAGGTCTGGTGCGATAGATAAGATAGGTCCGTCTGTTTCTGAAATAATCCATCCTGCAGTCTCGACACCTGTTAGACTAATTTCTCCGTTATTATCTGCGTTTGTTCGTATATACCGCTGTACTGTGTAATTGGCAGTGATAGGGTCTACAGTTGGACTTGTTCTTGGTAAAGGAAATAACAACGTGTTATCAGAGGTTTCGTAAAGAGTACTGTCGACTAATTGTATTTTAGGGTTTCCGCTACCTGGTAAAGGGTCTTCTAGTTGAGTTACTTGAGAGAAACTAAAACTCCCATTCATCTTCTGAATAAAGAATCTTTGATTATCATTAGCTGGGTCTGTAGTTAATGGATCTTCTAGTCCAACATAGTAAGTAACACCATCATTATCGATGCTATCACCAACCACTAGATCATACCAGAAATATTGACCTGTGCTACTATTAAGTTGCCTAACATTGTCCAAGTATAGAGACCATCTATCTCTGTCTTGGTTATAGTGGAAGTAGTATCCTTCAGTTGGACTGTAAAAATTATTCAATCCAGTTGGTCCGCTCGAAGAATCCATACGAATATTGAACAGATATAATCTTACGCCAACAGAGTCTCTCTGCACACCACGAACGTTCGCATATCCGATAACATCGTCAGAACTGTTTAGTAGTTTTTGATAACCGAAATCATCAATACGACCGAAACCTTGAGATGTAGATTCTTCGATATAGACATAGTTGCCGTATGCGGCTGGGACTGGTTCGTTTACTTTAGTTAGTGTGTCTCTTGCTTTAGGTACAGTAATGTCGGTTGTGCCGATCTCTAGTCGATAACCATCTACGTATGCAATACCATCGGTCACGTCCAGATTTAGATTACTAGAATCTTTATCTTCAAAAACCGCTTTGAATTTCTTTACGACATAATCACCAGACTCTTCTTTCGTGCGTTGCGCCATCAAGTCATTAATTCGATTGTATGCATCGAACGTACTGACTTCACGGGTAATGACTCCGTCTACTATACGTGCAACAAAAACGAAGTTCTCGTTAGAGTTTTCTGCTTGAGTGCGTGTAGTAGGAGTTAACTTAATCTGATATCGGTGTGCGCCTGGAGATGTTAGGTTAGGCACTTCGCCCTGATTGTCGTGTAAGTCCACGTCTTCGCTTTCGGTGATGATATTCTGCTCAACACGGAAACCAAAATCTACAGTGGGTTTGTTGCTATACTTATCAATGAACGCACTACCACCACTTAGATAGACGAAGTGTCCTTGCACAAAGAAGTCGCCCGAAGAGAAATATGCCTTCGTCGCCTTACCCGCACCGAGGATTACTTTGCCTCCAACAGTTTCGGATTGTGCAACGACCATATTGACCGTTGTCGATGAAGCAACCCTCGTTAATGTATCGCCCGAAGATACCCTAGGGGTATTCTGCGTGTCTGTAACGTTTATCGTATTTGTATATTGAACGTACAATGTGATCGGATCAGGATCATCTACATCATACATCTCTAGAACTTTAAATTCAACGGTGCCGTTCGTTAACGTTTTTCCCACAAGAGTTTCGTCGAAAACACTTGTCTCATCTAAACGAATATACTCTAATCTATTATCAACTGTTGCACCGCCTGGATTGACCATAGCACCTTCTTTGAAGATGTTCTGACCAAATCGTGCAATCTCTTCGTGAATGATTCGCTGAGCTTCTGTTAACTCTCGTGCTTGAAGTGCTCGACCCGCATTGTACAATACACGGTGATATCCGTCTTCTTTGTCGTAGTAGTCTCGATACGTTTCACGAAATACTTTATTGGTATAATCTGTCATCGTCTATCCTATATTGTAATAACGACTTTGATGTCTTCTTGTTGTTCAGCGTCTCTTATGATGCGATGTCGATTCTCGATGTACAGAACATCACCACTATATCTGTCTATTTCTTGTTCTTCGGTCAATGCTAATAACGTCTGTTGTAAACCAGTACCTACTTGTTCAATTACTTCGCCCACCTCAAATGGTATGAAACCCGTACTTGCGTTTTGATGGTACAATACATACTGGTCGAATGACTCATTAACGTATGCCTCGGCACCGCTCGTGACTCCTCGAACAACATTGCCCGAAGAGAACGGAGAGTCTGCGTTTAGGTGCATTACCGACATCACCTTACCAGAGACCTCTGTATACGGTGTGCCGTCTGGTTTCGTTGGTTCTTGGATAACGCCTATCTGACGGAACTCGTTCTCTACGATGAAGGTGTTGCCTTCTGTGCCGTCTGGTTTGATGTTGAGCATCACCGAACTTGTTTTTAAATCTTCTACTGGGTCGTTACCCATATGTCGAGTGATGACTGCACGTAGCTGACATTCTTCTGTCGATGCGCCATCAATAATGAAGTCTGCACTAGTATAACCTGACCCATAGTTAGTCATAGTAACTTTGACAACCGCATCGCCATCAAGTGTAGCGACTGCTGTCGCCGTTCCGTCACCGTCTCCTACGACGGTCACTGTAGGGGCAGATGTGTAACCTGAACCTCCATCGACAACCTCACAACGAATGACTTCGCCTTGAACTGCGGAATTAATAACATTCAGTTGCAGATCTTCGACCGCAGAGTTATCGCAGTTTGATACAGGTCCGGTTAAACTAACAGGCACATGGTTACTTGAGAGGAACTGGTAAATCTGTTGAGGTGTCAACTTAAACAGAAACTTCCAAACATATCCATCTGACGTTCTGAATGGTACTGTGTAGTCTACGTCTAATTCACAGTAACTAGGCT
>ERZ802831.1597-NODE-1597-length-10999-cov-17.9094_pt1 | contig 10999 bp, 9 predicted proteins | sample MGYA00345655_ERZ802831 | MGnify/ENA primary metagenome ERZ802831 (study PRJEB30503, sample SAMEA104212376) | marine metagenome | biome: Westerlies Biome; feature: [SRF] surface water layer (ENVO:00010504) within the epipelagic zone...; material: water...
ACCGCGAGAATTCGGAATTTTGGGAGGTAACAGATGAAAGTAGACGGTGGTGTTGGACTAAATTTGAGCACGGTAGGCGCCCAGGCGGCCGAGCTTGAGGAGATGGGTTATTCGGGCGTGATGACCGCTGAAACGGCCCACGATCCATTCTTTCCGCTCTTGGTGGCGGCGCAAAATACGGCCAAAGTGCAGTTGATGACGTCTATTGCCGTCGCCTTTGCGCGCTCACCCATGACGCTGGCGAATATCGGTCATGATCTCAATGCCTTTTCCAAGGGCCGCTTCGTGCTGGGTCTTGGCTCGCAGATCAAACCACATATCACTAAGCGTTTTTCCATGCCTTGGTCTAGCCCAGCCGCGCGTATGCGCGAATACATCATGGCCATGCGCGCAATTTGGGACTGCTGGCATGAACAAAAACCGCTGGAGTTTACCGGCGAGTTTTATACCCACACATTAATGACGCCTTTCTTCACCCCGACGGATACTGACTATGGCGCGCCGAAGGTGTTTTTGGCTGCAGTGGGCCCAATGATGACCGAGGTGGCTGGCGAGGTAGCGGACGGCGTGATCGCCCATGCCTTTACCACCGAGAAGTATTTGCGCGAGACGACTCTGCCGGCCTTGGAGCGAGGGTTCGCTAAGGCGGGTAAGTCGCGGGACGATTTTGAGATCAGTTATCCAGCATTCGTAGTGACTGGCCAAACCGAAGAGGAACTGCGAGAGGCTGAGGTAGCAACCTGTAAGCAAATCGCCTTTTACGGCTCCACGCCTGCTTATCGGCCGGTTTTGGAAAGCATTGGCCAAGGCGATATGCAGGATGAGCTCAATCGAATGTCTAAACAGGGTCGTTGGGATGAGATGGGCGCACTTGTGACGCCGGATATCCTTAAAGAATTTGCGGTCATCGGTGAACCAGAAACGATTCCAGGCCAGATGAAGGCCCGCTACGGCGATGTCGTAGATCGTACGTCTGCCGCTTACGCCAACATTCCAAAAGACAAGCGGCTGGCGATTATTCGCGAACTCTCGTCCTAACGTAATCACGAATTCAGAGGATTCACCATGAAAGTAGATACCGGTATCAACCTAGACCTACACGCCATACCAGACGCGGTGAGGACCATCGAAGCGCAGGGTTACGATGGCGTGCGCACGGCTGAGATGAACCACGATCCATTCTTCCCACTGCTGCTCGCCGCCGAGCATAGCGAAAAGTTAGAAATCGCCAGCTCTATTGCCGTTGCGTTTGCGCGCAGCCCAATGAACTTGGCGAACATCGGTCATGACCTCAACGCATATTCCAAGGGTCGTTTTACCATGGGCCTGGGCTCGCAGATTAAGCCGCATATTACGAAGCGGTTCAGCATGCCGTGGGGTGGACCTGCGGCGCAGATGCGCGAGCTGATTTTGGCCATGCGCGCCATATGGGCTAACTGGTACGACGGCGAGCCCCTACAATTTGTCGGCGAGCACTACCAGCACACCTTGATGACCCCAGCCTTTACACCGAATGACACCGAGTACGGCGCGCCGAAAGTGGTGTTGGCAGCGGTTGGGCCGAAAATGACAGAGGTTGCCGGTGAGGTGGCTGACGGCATGATCATCCACCCGTTCAGTACGCAAGCCTATATCGATTCCGTCACTCTGCCAGCGATTGAAGCGGGGCTGGCCAAGGCAGGTAAGACCCGAGAGGGTTTCGAGCTGTCTTATTCCTGCTTTGTGGTGACGGGTCGTAATGAAGAGGAATTTGCCAAGAGCAAGGTCGCCACCCAAGAGCGAATTGCGTTCTACGGCTCAACACCAGCCTACAAGGGGGTGCTGGATTCCATTGGCATGGGTGAGCTTCAAGGGGAACTCAATGCCATGTCCAAACAGGGTCGCTGGAAGGAGATGGGTACCCTGATCACCGACGATATGATCAACGCCTTTGGTGTGATGGGCGAACCTCAGCAAATTGCGCCAGAAATGCTGCAACGTTACGGAGGGTTTGTAGATCGCACTTCTGCTTCCTTCCCTGTCTCCAATGATGAGCAACGTGCCGCCATTATTGAGGCGCTACGCGTCGGCTAACGCCCGGCACAGGCCAAGCTGACTGGCGCATTTGGGGCGTCAGCCAGCTTGCGATCACCGAACTCTTCCCATAAATTTCACGCTTTTTTCACAATGTGGTGGTCAGTCTGCGGCGCCATTACGTTAGGGGTCGGCGAATGCGTAACAATTTATGGAGCATCTGGTGCCACGCCGTTGTGGCCTGCTACAGCACGAGCATGAGAACGGCTCGTGGGACCCCGCTTGCCTGCCTATCGGTAGCGTTCGTACTGGCAGCCCTGATCAGTGACCCACAAAGCCGTGAAAGCAATCCCTCGACCCTTGATATGCACGGGCCAATGCATACGCTCGGCCTTGCCTTGCCCGAGCTGCCAAGCCTTACGCATATGCAGGAAGCCGAGGTGCTGGCGCAAAAACTCTCTGCCGGCTTTGGTGTGAAACTTCCTGTGGCGGTTGAATTCTCCGATTGGATATTGGAGGCATCCGCGCGACAGCGTATGCAGCCCGAGCTAATTGCCAGTCTGGTGTTTGCCGAAAGCTCGTTTCGAAAGTATGCCCAATCTCATGTGGGCGCCGTAGGGCCCGCCCAGGTTCGGCCGCACTACTGGGGTGAATTCTGCGGCCAAGCAGATCTGTATGACCCAGAGCAAAATATTTACTGCGGCAGCCAAGTTTTGGGTTTTTTGCTGGAGCGCTGTGATGGTGACCAGCGCTGTGCCTTGTCAGCCTACAACATCGGTATGAACTCCAAGCGCTTCGCCGCCGGTTTACGCTACGTCGATAAGATAGATCGCCACATGCAGGCACTGAAAACCGTCAGTCTATGATCCCTAGGTCGCAGCCATCCCAACCGTTGGCTATTCCCACCTCGCTTTCTATCTTCACACCATTGTTTATGCTCTAAGCCTTCTACGAGGAGGGCTTTGCCATGGATTTTGGACTACTGATTTTCGCGACTGATTATGCGATTGCTCCGGATGTGCTGGCGCGGGAGGCGGAAGCGCACGGGTTTGAGTCGCTATTTCTGCCGGAACATACGCACATACCCGCCAGTCGCCTGTCGCCATGGCCTGGTGGGGCAGAACTGCCCCGCCAATATTGGCATGCCCATGATCCTTTCGTGGCACTCGCCATGGCTGCGGCTGTAACGACGGATCTCAAACTCGGCACGGGTATTTCGCTAGTGACAGAGCGCGACCCCATCTTGATGGCCAAGCAGGTGGCGAGCCTAGACTTTCTCTCCAATGGCCGGGTGCAACTCGGTGTGGGGGCCGGTTGGAATGCTGAAGAGATGGAGAACCATGGCACACCCTTTGCCCAGCGCTGGAAAATTTTGCGCGAGCGGGTGCTCGCCATGCGCGAAATTTGGTCCGAGGAAGAAGCGGAGTTTCACGGTGAGTTTGTCGACTTCGACAAACTGTGGGCCTACCCAAAGCCAGTACAGGCAGGTGGACCGCCAGTGCTCCTTGGGGCCTCCTCGCGATTTGTGTACCAGCGCATTGCCGAGTACGGCGACGGCTGGTTTCCAATCTACCAAGACGCCAGTCGAGCCAACGCCAGCGGCGCTCTAGATTACGCTGCAGGCATCGCTCAAACCCGAGAAGCATGGGCGCAGGCCGGTCGTGAAGGACAACCAAATTTCAGCGTCTTCGGCGTTGGTCCAGACGCGGCTGCGGTGGAATACCTGATTGAGTTAGGTTTTGATCGGGTGATTTTCGCGCTGCCCTCAGGCACGCCGGACGAAGTACTGCCCATGCTCGAAAAGTATGCGGCTCTGGCCCATGGCTTTAATCAGTGAAATGCCGACCAAGCTGCGGCGCTTGCTGTATTGCACCCAGTATTCGCACACCGATGCCGGGTATGCCTAACGGCAAACCTGCCGGTGTGCGATGCATTCACTTGACCAGTGACATGGCGTGTCAGCTGTTTGCTTCGCCAGAACGGCCGAGTTTCTGTGCCAGCTTCAAGGCAGAAGCCTCGGTGTGCGGCTCGTCGCGGGACGAAGCGCTGTCGATTATCAAAATGATCGAGCGCGTTAGCGGCTAGGCCGCAAATTTTATAGGGATCGAAGGGTCTCGACGACTTCGGACTGGCTGCGGGTTAAGTAGGCGGTCAAACCCGCAGCCTTGGCTCCGGCGATATTCTCCTTGGTGTCATCCAAGAAAATCACCTCGCTCGGTGGGCACTGCATCAGTTTACATACGCTCAGAAAGGACTCGGGTGCCGGCTTGCGGCAGCCCACCTCGTGAGACAAATAGAGCTTCTCAAAGTGTTGAAAAATATGGGGGTAGCGCTGCAAAAAACTCTCGGCATGTACCGCGTTGGTGTTGCTGTAGGCGCATAGGCGAAAGCGTTTTTTGAGAGTGGGAAACAAGGCCGCCACGTCGTCATAGGGCGCGGTCCATAGTGCATTCCAGCCGTCGCGCCATTGGGCATCGCTCATTGAGACCCTCAGCGTTTTGCTCAAATGCGCGGTGTAATCGGCAAAATCCAAATCACCGGTTTCTTGAGCCTTGTAGGCATCATCGAGCCGCCAGTGATCATAGAACACGGCTTCATCTACCCCCGCGGCTTCTGCCCAGTAAGTGAAGACTCGGCGAAAGTTGATGCCCAAAACCACACCGCCCAAATCCAGCAGCAGGACTTGCGCGTCATCGTTAGAAGCCAGCATTGGCAGCGTTTAACGCCTCGACATAGTCGGCCTCTAGGTCGGTGTAGACGCTCTCACCGTTTTTCATGACGTAAACGGGGCCATCTATCTGTTCGATGTCGTAGCCCTGTTTGCGCAGATCGCCTTTCAGCATTTTGAACGTGCCGGTGACGTCGATGTCCTCGTCAATGCGCAAAAAAACGGGTACTGCATAGCTTGGTAGTACGTCGCGCACAAAGCTTGAGAATCGCTCTAGATCCAGTGAGCTAACATCGTCGTTCAACGTAATGGACGCCATACCCGCGCGGCCATCGGCGCCGGGAATTTCGACGCCAAAAACGTTGCAGAACTTCACCTGATCAAAGCCATTGATGATCTCGCCCACTTCGTTGGTGGATACGTTCTCTGACTTCCAACGGAAGGTATCGCCAATGCGATCGACAAACTGGAAGTGGTCATAGCCAAGCGCAAAACCAACATCGACGACGCGCATCAAGTCGCCGGTATTGAACCAGGCATCGCCGTCATTCAGCGCATTACGCAGAATCTTGCCTTCCGTGGCATTGGGGTCGGTGTAGCCCTCGAAAATCGTGTCTGGGGTGATCTTGCCTAGCAACAGTCCCGCATCGCCTTTGCGCACCTCAATGCAGCGGCCCTCGTTGTCGCGAATAATTTCGTCTTGATCCACATCGTATTGAACGAGGACAACGTCTGCTGACGTCATGCCGACGGTGAGATCTTTGTTCATTAGATTGGCGAAAGCCACGTTGCCCTCGGATGCGCCGTAGATCTCGCAAACGCGTTTAATGCCGTAACGCTGTTTGAAGTTCATCCAAATGTCCGGACGCATGCCGTTGCCCATGATGGAATGCAAAGGTATCAAGGCATCCCCAGTTTCTTCGGGGATATTGGTCAAATATCGGCAGAGTTCGCCAATGTAGACCATGTGGGTGCAGTTGTTGTCGCGAATATCGCTGCGAAAGGCGCTGGCGGAGAATTTGCGCCGCACGAACATGCCTGCGCCGCTGGTCAAGGATGAGCCTACCCCAAGCAGTAAACCGGTGGCGTGATAGAGCGGTAGGCACAGATAGATGCGATTGCCCGGCTTGGTCTTTAAGCCAGCGGTTCCTGACATGTCCGCACTCATCAAGTAGCGACGATTCGACATGACCGCGGCCTTGGGTAAGCCCGTGGTGCCCGAGGTGTATATGTAGAGCGCGGTTTGGCCAATGGTGTTGTCGCCGGTTTCCGGTGGATTGTTCTCCTCGGCGGCGTGCTGCAGGTCGTCTAAACTCAGCGCCCATTCTGGACACGCAGCGTCGGCAATAGCCGCGTCGCTGACAAATAAAAAGTCGGCCCCAGAAACCAAGTCTAGCTCTTCCTGAACTTCAGCAACCGCGGCCATGACCTCGGCGCCAAAAATGCACTTTTTGGCTTCAATAACGCTGATGCAGTGCTGAAGCGAGCGGCCGGTTAAGTTGGTATTGAGTAGGCCTGCGGTGACCCCCAATTTGTTCAGCCCAACCAGCAGGGCGAGAAACTCAATGCGGTTTTCCATCATGATGCAGACGGTATCGCCGCGCACTAAACCTTGGACCTTGAAGGTGTTGGCGTATTGATTAGACAGCGCGTTGAATTCTTGCCAGTTCAACTCTCTACCCTCGCACACGATGGCGCTGTGGGTACCTAGATTGGCGGCATTGGCCTCAACGCGGGCGCCGAAACAGTCTTTGACGTCGGCAGGGCGCGGTGTCATTCCCTTCTTGAGTTTTAGTAAGGCAGGTAGCTGGCCAAGTGTGGCGATATCCTTCAGCAACGACATGAAAATACTCCTCTACTCCAAAATCCCGGAAGGAGCTTAGACCTTGCGTTCGTCAGCGGAAAGCCCTAGAACAGTTTTCTAAACGCGGGGCAAGTAAGGGGAGATCATGAATCAGTGGCAAATTGGTGACGTAAAAATTACTCGGGTGGTGGAGATCGAAAGCCTTGGCGGCTCTCGGTTTATCCTGCCGGATGCAACCCGCGATGCCTGCCTTCCCTTTACTTGGATGCAGCCCCACTTTATGGACGAGCAGGGCAATCTGACCATGAGTGTGCATGCCTTGGTCGTAGACACCGGTGAGCGCCGTATTTTGGTCGATACCTGCATTGGTAACGATAAAGAGCGCAACGTGCCCAACTGGTCGCACCTGCAAACGCATTTCTTGCAGGACTTAGAAGCCGCAGGCTACGCACCGGATACCATCGATACCGTGCTTTGTACGCACTTGCATGTGGATCATGTGGGTTGGAATACCATGTTGGTGGATGGTCAATGGGTGCCAACCTTCCCCAACGCACGATACTTGTTTGCCCGAACCGAGTGGGAGCACTGGGATGCGAACGAAGACGAAACAGTCTACGGCCCTGTGCTGGCAGATTCGGTTCGTCCAGTGGTCGAAGCAGGGTTGGTGGACTTAGTCGACATGCAGCACCAGGTCTGTCCGCAGGTTTGTTTAGAGCCAACCCCTGGGCATACGCCGGGGCATGTCAGTGTGCATATTCGATCCGGCGGCGCTGAGGCGCTAATCACCGGTGACTGTATTCACCACCCGGTACAGATGAGCCGTCCTGACTGGTGCTCCTCGGCAGACGTCGATCAAGCGCAGGGGCTGCAAACGAGAGAGACACTGCTGCAGCGCTATGTTGACAATGACATCCTTATCATCGGGACGCACTTTGCGACGCCGACAGCGGGTCATATCAAGCACCTAGAGGCTGGCGGTTACTACTTGGACGTTTATGGTTAACAACTAGTCCTAATAAGAAGCGCGTTGCAGCGCCCGCTGCAGCGCCGAGATCGGGTGGTCAGCCATCCTCTCGCCCCTCATATGATGAGCATTGGCGGGCAGAGTGAAATCCGCAAATAAACTGTCCAGTAACCAAATATGCCGGTTATCCCATAAAATATACCGCTTATACCAATAGGCCTACAGATTACCGCCAATCCCCCTGATCTTGTGGCTCTCAAGATTGATGCGCAGGTTGAGATGCCCAAGGTTGTGGATACGCGGTCCAGTTGTTTTTTGTTGATGCTCGGTCACCAAGCTCGTTTGTTCTCTTTTGGTGGACGGTTTTCTTCGCGCAAAACCATTTCAAATGGCACAGACCATGTCTGACCAGCCTCTTCTGTCCCAGCTTCTGCAATTGCTCTCGCCGGGCATTCGCTCATCCTTGGGCGAATTACAGGGCACGTTGCATCTCATCGCCCATGACCTAAATGCGATATCACCCGGCGACGCATCTACCGAACGGCGATCCGAGCTGGTGATGAATGCGCAAAGGCGGGTGGATGAATTCGCCAGCATGTTAGGCATCGTGTCGCATCTGGATACCCTTGCTCGGGGAGACCTCAAACCTCAACCTGAATACGTCGATTTGGTGCGTTTGCTGGAGCAATTGGCCCACAGGCTCAATGCCCAGCGCGCGGGCGAATTGGTCAAGTTGCGCTTGAACTGGATCCCCGCGGACTGTGCGAATTTTCGGCGCGCCTTAGTGGATGCGCAAAATCTCTCCCAGCTTCTCACCTACATACTGCGTTTCGCTTGGGAGACCACCCAACAGGCACAGGTTTCCATCGACGTCACTATGAAGGCCGGGGGCCTGCACTGCGTTATTGCCAATCATGGTGCCTACGTGAGCGCCGCTGAGCTGGCTCGCCTGGGCAATTTGGAGCCATGGTCCAGTGAGGCGTCAATGCCGATGGTGCTTAATGATCCGACCTTGCGGCTGGGCCTCAATCTATCCAATGCTATCGCCCATGGGATGCGTGGCAGCTGTGCCTTGGTGTCAGACGCAGAACGCGGCTTGATCTGGACCCTTGATCTGCCAGCGCCAGTACCTCAGCTGCTTGATGTGGCGGCGTCCACTGATGCAGGTGCAGAGCCCTATGTAGAGGCCGTCGAGCCCGGCTCACTCACCCAAGACGCCGCTGAGACCAGCCTTCCTTGGTCGGCAAAAACGCTGCTGGTTGTGGATGATTCTCAAGCCAGTCGTTTGGTCACGCGGGCATTGTTGGAAAACCTCGGCCACAACGTGATCGAAGCGGCCAACGGGGTTGAAGCCTTAGTGCGACTGCGCACAGATCCCGCTGGTCCTTTTGATGCGGTCATCATGGATCTGGAAATGCCGCAAATGGATGGGCTGAGTGCGGCCAGGGCAATTCGTGAGCTACCGTCGATACCCGCCAGCTTGCCGCTCATTGCTCTAACAGGTCATAGCGCCGAACAAGAGCTAGAAGCCTGTCTTGAGGCCGGGTTTAACGACTTTCTCGGCAAGCCCATGAACAAGCAATCGCTGGACGATTGTCTGTGCCGAACGTTGGGGGTCAGCGGTATGGAGGCTTTGGCGCCAGAGGTGAATGCCCTGGTGCTTGAAGAACTGCGCAGCTTCGTCGGCGATATCCCCCTTGAGCGGCTCTTAAAACAGTTTCTGTTGGAACTAGATGAGCGTTTGTTGGTCGTCGGCAAGGCGGAGGCCAATCGTAGCGACGACGTACGCCATAACTTGCACATGATGCGCTATAGCGCAGAACGGTTTGGATTTGAGCGCCTTGCCCAGTGCGCCAAACAGCTCTCTGAAGTGGAACTCTCGCTCAGCGATATCGCCATCGACAACTCTAGAGATCAATCGCCCGGGTTGGTTCTTAAGCCGTCGGATCAGTTCTTGTCAGGCCTGCAGCGACTGCAGTCCCAAGCCGAGAATACTCAAGCCTATTTGCAGGCTTACCTAGACAACAATGGCGCCACAGTGGACGGAATTACCGATGAATAGATTGCTGCAGGGCAAGCAAACGATACCCTTGGCGATAGGTTTTACAGGGCTGGGCTTGGGCTTGTGGATGGGCGCTACCTCGCAACCCTCGGTTCTCCTCGCGCCCATCGGGATCGCTTTACTGGTATTGAGTTTGTGGGTTTTGATCGCGACAGCTCTGGCCTATCGCGCTGATTACCTCAGGCATGCCAGTGAGGCGCAATGGTTCATTGACCAACCCCATACCCAGCAAGAGGGCTATCTATTACTTGACCGAGATCTGCATATTCACGCCCTCAACGAGCGTGCGCGTCAATGGATGGGCGAGGCGAAGGTCGAGGGCATGTCACTTGAGGAAGCAGGCAATGCACAGGCCGGATGGTCTGCTCTTGATCGGCAGCTGCGCGAGGCCAGCAATGGCGAGAAATTGTCCGGCCAGCGGTTGACGATGCTTGCTGCCCAAGAATTTCCCCTGCGACGAATTGTTTGCGGCATCCCTGTCGCCTTAGTCGCTAGGGTGCTACCGGCTTCGCGAGCGGACGGTGCTCTGCTATTGAATCTAAAGCCGGTCGCTCTGGGTTCTGATCAAGGTGCTCAACCCACACCGCTGGAATTTTACGGTCTGCTCATGGAAAGCAGCCTGAGCGCCAAAATCGTCATTGACGACCAAGGCGCTGTGGTGGACTACAACCCTGCAGCTCAGGAGTTGCTCGGCTTTACCCGCGCCGAAATCCTTGGTGAAAACATGTCTGAGCATATCGTTCCCAAGCGGTTGCGGGGGGCTCACAACGAGGCATTTGCACACTTCCTTGCCAGTAGAGAAGGCAAGGTCATCAGCCGGCGAGTCGAGCTTGAGGCGCTGCATAAAAGTGGCCATGAGCTGCCCGTAGAGCTAACCATCAACGCCTTGGATACCGAGCACGGTGTCTACTTCGGCGCGGAAATACGTGATTTGCGCCAGTGGCGCTCCCTCGAGCGAGATATGCGCGAAGCCCGCGAGGAATCTGATCGGGCAAACCAAAGTAAGAGCCGCTTCCTAGCCACCATGAGTCACGAGATTCGCACGCCGTTGAACGCGCTTCTGGGTATTCTGAATTTGGTCAAAGCCGACGAGCAGGACGCACAGCAGCTGTCGCTGCTGACCACCGCCGAGAGTGCTGGTGAACGACTCATGCGTCTGCTGACGAACCTACTGGATTACTCCAAGATCGAGGCCGGCGAAATGTCTAGTGACACCAGCCCCTTCAGTCCGGCAAGCGTGATCGACGAGGTCACGGCGCTTTTTCAGTCCAATAACACCGCTGCGGACATTGAGCTGCGCGCTGAGCTGAATGAACTCGAGGATTTATGGGTGCTTGGCGATTCTCAGAAGGTGATGCAGGTGCTGACTAACTTGCTCAGTAACGCCATGAAGTTCACCGACGCAGGGCAGATCGAGATCACCCTGCAAGCTGATGCGGTGAGTCAGCCAAATCCTTGCTATCGCATCAAGGTGCGCGATACCGG
>ERZ802831.1607-NODE-1607-length-10971-cov-20.027_pt1 | contig 10971 bp, 10 predicted proteins | sample MGYA00345655_ERZ802831 | MGnify/ENA primary metagenome ERZ802831 (study PRJEB30503, sample SAMEA104212376) | marine metagenome | biome: Westerlies Biome; feature: [SRF] surface water layer (ENVO:00010504) within the epipelagic zone...; material: water...
CTTACGACTCTCAGGTTTCCGGCAGCTACGCCACGGATGCTGCGGGTGTTGAAGAGGTGGGTGCTGAAGTTGATCCGGATTCCGGTATCTCCCAGATCGTTAACGATGCGCGGAGCCAGATCACTCAGAACGCCTTCACGGCCTATGGCTACTCCGATGTGTATCTGAACGGTTACAACCGTTCAGGAACGGGTAAGGCCAGCGATCCTGACGGCATTCGCACCCAGGAGACCAACGCCGGCAACCTCACCGCCGATGCCAACCTCGACTACGCCCGCAGTTTCGACGACAGCGTGCTGGTGTCGATCAAAAATGGTGGCGGCATTCGCAATGCCATCGGCAGCATTGATGAGAACGGTGTTCGCCGTCCGAACGCTGCGTCGAGCGATGAGGAGTTGGGTGCCAGCCTTCCTGCAGGCGCCATCACCCGCAACGACATCCGTGCTGTTCTTGCCTTCAACAACGGCCTGCGCCTTCTCACGCTCACGGCTGAGGAGCTGCACGGCGTTCTCGACTACATGGTGGGAGCCATTGACGACGTTGATGGTCGTTTCCCCCACGTGTCAGGCGTCAAGTTCTCCTTTGACCCAGACGCCAAAGATGGCAAGCGGATCAACGACGCCTATGTCCACAACGCTGATGGCGAGGTTCTGATCAACCTGGTTGAGAACGGCAAGCTCGTGGCTGATGCCGATCAGGAGATCCGCATCGTCTCCCTCGACTTCCTCACCAACGCGCGTTTCGACGAGAACGGCAACTACGCCAACGCCGGTGATGGCATCCCCTTCCCGAATATCGAGGACAAGTCCCTGCGTCGTCGCCTGGATGTGGTCAACCTCAACGAGGTGGATCTCGGCGAGGACGTGACCGCCGATTTCCGCTCTGGCACTGAACAGGACGCCCTAGCTGAGTTCTTGCTGACAAACCATGGCACTGCGGATACGGCCTACCGCCAGGGCGACCTGGGTCCCAACAAGGACGGCCGCATGGCCAATCTCTCTTACAACAACATCATTGTGAAAGCACCTTCAAACCCCTCCACCAGCATTGATCTGGGTGGCGCTGAGATTCTCGACTTTTCGGAGCGAGGCCGTTTCGCTGCTGTCACGGGTGGTGACGAGGAGCTACGCATCGTCGGTTACGACGAGAATGTCGCAAAACCTGAAATTCTGCTTCGCAAGGAGTTGAGTGGTGAGGCTCAATCGGTTGCTGTGAAGGGCAATCGCATCGCTGTTGCTGTGTCGGATGACAAGACAGAGCAGGGCTCCGTGCAGATCTTCCGCTGGAATCCCAGCAATGAAAAGCTCAAGCTGACGGATAGCGTCACCGTTGGCTTCCTGCCCGACGACATTGCTTGGAAGGACGATGTGGTTGTGATCGCCAACGAGGGAGAGCCCAACGACTTCTATGGCGTTGAAGACGGCGTTGATCCGATCGGCTCCATTTCCGTGCTCACCATGGATGGCGGAAAAGTTGCTGAGAACGATGAGATCACTGCCAGCGGCAGTGGCTTCACCCGCAAGAGCCTTCGCCAAGCTGGTGTGCGTCTGGATGGTCTCAAGGGCAGCAACATTGATCAGCTGCTGGAGCCTGAGTTCGTGAACATTGATCCCTCTGGCGACTTTGCCACCGTGACGCTTCAGGAGAACAACGCGATGGCTCGCGTTGATCTCGATGCCAAGAAAATCGTCTCGATCACGGGCTTGGGCCGCAAGAACTGGGGACGCGGCGGCTTGGTGGTGGACACCTCCAATGAGGACGGTCCGGATGGTGAAGAGCTGTACAACCCCGGCCCCCGTCAGTTCAAGAGCCTCTATATGGCTGACGGCATGGACAGTTTCACCGACCGCAACGGTGAGACCTTTGTGGTAATGGCCAACGAGGGCGATGGTCGCATCCGTCCGGACGATGTGAACTTCGAGGCCGAGGCCGACGGCAAATTCTCTTTCTCCACCAAGAACCGCGGCTCTTTCACGTCCGTGGAGGACGGCTTGACGGGGCGCACCCTTTACGTGCACGAAGGAACCCGTGGCGGCAACAGCGTGAACTTCGCAGCTGAGGAGGGAGACGAGTTCTTCCTCACCATGAAATACGGCGCCGTCGCCGATGACGACTACTTTGCCGATGAGGTTCGGGCCAAGAAGGCCGACGACTTTGGCTTTGCAGGCGACAACCTCATTACCTATGAGGACAAGGGTGAAGGCCGTTTGAAGCTGCTGACCGATCAGATCGGTAAGAACAATCTGGTGGCCATGGGTGGTCGCTCCTTCAGCATCCGCAACACCGACGGAGATCTCGTTTGGGATTCCGGTGATCAGTTGGACCGGATCGCCGCTGCAGCTGGCACCTATGACGATGGAAGAAGTGACGATAAAGGTATTGAGCCCGAGCATGTTGAGATCGCCACTCTCAAAAATCGCTCGTTCGCATTCATTACTTTTGAACGTTCCAGCGGGGGATCTCTAATTCCTGTTTACGAGATCACTGATGTGACTGCTCCGGAACATGTGCATACTTTTCTTGCACCAGACTCGGATGAGCCTGAAAGTACGCGCTTCGTGAAAACCTCAAATAGAGGTGGTGTGTTGTTAGCTGCTAGTGAGGACAGCGGTACCGTTGACACGTTTGGCTTCAATCTGAATATGTTCTGATTCGTAAATCGAGGGCTTTCCTCCGCGCCATTGATTAACCGTAGCCCTCCGTGAGAGGGGGGCAGAAATCCGATATTAATTATCAAGCTATCTAGCAATCAACCGGTGAATTTCCCTGATATTCACCGGTTGATTGCGACTATCGGGTTGTTTTATGATCATAAATTTTACTGGAACTGTTTGATCGCAGGCAATGAAGATATTTAATTGGTATTAGTCTTGATGAATCTTTTTTCTGTTTGTGGTCAGATTTTGGTTTCAGTTAAGCCAATTGGTATTGATAAATTTATTCTCGATATGTATGAGGTGCGCCTAACAGTTGTTGTGACTTCGTTCGAGCAAAAGCATCGCTTGATGCCACGCATCATGTCGTTTTTCAAAACGGTCGCTGCCAGCCAACTCCTCTCTGCAGAATTGGTGTAGGTGCCTCTGAATTGGTTGTCTGCAAGCGGAACAAAAACCTCTGACCAACGCTGGCCTTGGTGGCCGCTGCTGCCACTTAGCTCTCAGTTGCTGGAAGTGGTTTGAGGTGCTTGTCCCTGCGTTATTCCTGGGATTTTGTGCAATTGGGATCGATGGTGTGCAACTGAGGCATCGAGGCCTTGATGGTTTTTTGAAGCTGGCTTGGAATGCGTTTCCTGTTGATTGGCTCTGATTGGTTCAGTCTCAAGTTCTATGACCCCAGGATTGCCGTGCACTCAAGTCTTTCTTGGGAGGCATCGCGACGCTGCAAACGCAGGCTGATGACCCTGGCGAGATAACGCGCATCCTCGCTAACTCCGCAGAAGCGCCCGGAGCCCCAGGTATGCAGCCATGGCAAACCGATGAAATACAGGCCGGCGCTTTGGGTGACCCCGCGATCATGGGCAGGCAATCCACTCCCATCAAAAACGGGCGCATCAATCCAGCTGAAATCACTGCGATATCCCGTACACCAGATCACCGCAGCAAGGGGCTTTGTATTCAAATCAATGCCAGGGTCATTCACGTGTGGGGGTTGCCAACACGGGGAATACGCCGGCTCGATCGGTGCAGCAATTCCTTCATTTTCGATCCAGCTGTCAATGCTGCTGCGAATGCGGCAGTACACAGCATCGGCCTGATCAAGATTGGCGGCTAAATCATCGGCGAAGCCGATGTGGTCTCCGGTGATGCTGGATAGACGACCATGCAATTGCATCCCTTCCATTGCACGTCGGCGCAAGTCAATTTCTCGACCGCCGTCACGACCGGTGAGGTAATGGTTGGTCTTCGATCGGACCGTCCGTGGGTCTGAGTGATCGCTTATAGGCATGGCGTAATAGCCCATCCGGTCTAGCCAATCAACAACGTCCTTGCCTCGGTAACGGCGCGGAGATCGTGGCGCTCGACCCACACTCAAATGGACAGAACGCCCTGCAAGGTGGAGGTCCTCGGCGATCTGACTGCCTGATTGGCCATTCCCGACCACCAACACAGGGCCTTCGGGGAGAGCATCAGGGTTTCGGTAGGAACGCGCATCGATTTGTTGTAACGAGGTGGGTAGACGTTGGGCGTATGGATGACGACGGGGAATGTGATACCCCCCAGTTGCAACGATGACGTGTTCGGCATCGATCACTCCCTCGGTGGTGACCAATCGGTAGCCATTGCCAATGGGTGTGAGACGTTCGACAGCAACTCCTTCGCGTAAATCAGCGTTGACCTGCTGAGCAAAGCGCTGGAGATAATTCACAATGGATTTCTTGGCCATGAAGCCGTCTGGCTGATCGCCGTCGTAGGGGAAATCAGGCAGACGGCATTGCCAGTTTGGTGTGACTAAACAGAACGAATCCCACCGTTGCTGGTCCCATGCATAGGCGACACGGTGTTTTTCGAGAACGAGAGGTTTTAGCCCTTGCAGTTGCAGTGCATGAGCCACGGAAAGACCAGCTTGGCCTGCTCCGACGATGACAACCGAACGGCGCTTTGACGATTCATTCTGGGTTGATATGTCTTTCACCAATTGAAAGTCTTTAATGTATGTGGGAATCTTCCAACGCCGATGTAGCTGAAGGCACATAAATAGGAAAGTGGAGTTTTGGATCTGACCCGAATTTTTGTCACATTAAGCACATCACAGAGCGGATCAATTCGGACACGATTGATGTACCAAGAAAAATCTAAATGCCTACAGTTGATCGTCCCGCCAATCAGCCCGGTGATTTCCTTGTCGATTATGAGGAGAAAGTCTTTCCTGATATCAAGGCCGACCCCGGAGAAAAGGCTTTAGTCACATTCCATACAGTGGCTTTCGAGGGATCCATCGGCCTTGTCAATCTCCTGCAAGCTAGCCGTTTAATCACTAAAGGCTTTGAGACTTCTGTCCTGCTCTATGGTCCTGGCGTCACACTGGGTGTGATGCGCGGCTTCCCCAAGCTTGGCGATGCAGCGTTTGATGGTCATCTGAACTTCAATGCCCGCCTCCAAAAATTCATGGATCAAGGCGGAAAAGTTTATGCCTGTCGGTTTGCCTTGCAGGCCCTGTATGGACATGGTGAAAAAGCATTGATGCCTGGAATCACGCCCGTTAATCCACTTGATGTTCTCGACATCGTCTTGATGCACCGTAAAGAAAACGCCTTCATTCTTGATACCTGGACGCTTTGACTTTCACTTTTGGGTTTGTTCACTGTGACTACAATTAAGGTTGCTGCTGCCCAGATCCGTCCTGTCCTTTTCAGTCTGGACGGATCCCTCCAGAGGGTGCTCGATGCCATGGCTGAAGCAGCATTCCAGGGTGTTGAGCTGATCGTATTTCCTGAAACTTTCCTGCCGTATTACCCCTATTTTTCGTTTGTTGAACCACCTGTTCTGATGGGTCGTTCCCATCTGGCCCTCTACGAACAGGCCGTGGTGGTACCTGGGCCCGTAACTGATGCAGTTGGTGCTGCTGCACGTCAACACGAAATGCAGGTTCTCCTCGGTGTCAATGAACGTGATGGTGGGACGCTCTACAACACGCAACTGTTGTTCAACAGTTGCGGCGAGATTGCTTTGAAACGTCGGAAAATTACACCGACCTATCACGAGCGAATGGTCTGGGGTCAAGGTGACGGCTCAGGCCTGAAGGTGGTGCCCACGCCACTGGCCCGCGTCGGAGCCCTGGCCTGTTGGGAGCACTACAACCCACTTGCCCGTTACGCCTTGATGGCCCAGGGCGAGGAGATCCACTGCGCTCAGTTTCCCGGCTCTCTGGTGGGACCGATTTTCAGTGAACAGACCGCCGTCACCATGCGTCATCACGCTCTGGAAGCCGGGTGTTTCGTGGTCTGTTCCACCGGCTGGCTCGACCCCGATGACTATGCGTCGATCACGCCTGAGACGACTCTGCATAAGGCGTTTCAAGGGGGTTGTCATACCGCCGTGATCAGCCCTGAAGGCCGTTATCTGGCTGGTCCTTTGCCTGATGGTGAGGGGTTGGCTATCGCCGATCTGGATCTCGCACTGATCACCAAGCGCAAACGGATGATGGACAGCGTCGGCCATTACAGCCGTCCCGAACTGCTGTCTCTGCACATCAACAGCATGCCTGCGGTCCCCGTCCATGACATGACTACGTCATTGGTTCCTTTGACTCCAGCCTCGGCTCCTGATGGCCTGTCATCGATGGAGACGTTGAACCATGTCTGATCTTGGTCGCCTGGTCACTGAACTCCAGGTGAATGGGGTTCGGGTTGACTCTTTAAAGGGAAACACTGGACGACGGGGAGGTGCGGGTCCCTCCGATCACCGTGCCTTGGATCTCAACGGCACCACCGTGATGGTGCCCGTCTACAACGATGCTTCCGCATCGTCTCCTTACAAGCTGGCATCCTCTGGTGCTGCTCTTGCGATCGAGGGACCCGAGCAGCAATGTTCTCCAGAGATCACAACCCCACGAGAGCCCCAGTTTTATGGCTTGAGCACAGACGACGGAATCTCCTATCGATCGATTGCCTTGCTGCACAGCAAGGATGTATTGGCGACCACGCTGCTGCAGACCTGCATCCGCTTCCGGGATCGATCGCAGTCCTGTCAGTTCTGCGCCATTGAACAGTCGATCGACGATGGTGCCTTGATTCGCAAAACTCCCGATCAGGTCGCGGAGGTGGCGGAAGCCGCTGTCCGTTTGGATGGGGTCAAGCAGCTGGTGATGACCACTGGAACGCCCAATAGTGATGATCGCGGTGCTCGTTTGATGGCTGAAACCGCTGAAGCGGTCAAACGTCGGGTCAATGTCCCAATCCAGGGCCAGTGTGAACCGCCGGAGGATCCGAGCTGGTACCAACGCATGAAGGAGTCTGGAATCGACAGTCTCGGTATACATCTAGAGGTTGTTGAGCCTGATGTACGGCGTCGGATCCTTCCAGGGAAATCGGAGCTCAGTCTTGAGCGCTACTACGAAGCCTTCGCCGATGCCGTTGCCGTGTTCGGGCGGGGTGAGGTGTCGACGTATCTTCTGGCAGGACTAGGCGACAGCAAAGAGGCCTTGCTGGCCTGCAGTCGCCACCTGATTGAACTCGGGGTCTACCCCTTTGTAGTGCCCTTTGTTCCGATCTCTGGAACTCCACTTGAGAGCCATCCATCACCAGACAGCTCTTTCATGGTTGACGTTTATCAGGGTGTTGCGGCGATGCTGAAAGCGGGGGATCTGCGCTCCGAGCAGATGTCCGCCGGTTGTGCCAAATGCGGAGCTTGCTCGGCGCTCTCTCTGTTCGAGAAGGCTTCGTAGTCATGGTCTCGTGTCTTGATCCCAGCAGCTGCGGCATTGGCCGCAGCATCAGCTCCGCACCGCATCTGTTCACGCCGTCTGTGCGCGGTGGCATCGGCATCGATGCCGATGATTTTCGTCTGTCTCCCACAGCGGCCTCGGACCGTTTCACCTTTCATCTGCTGCGTTCCGATTCCTCTCTGATGCAGGGGTACTGGTCGTTGCGGCGTGGCATTTTCTGCAGCGAACAGCACGTTTTCGAAAGTTCGGATCGTGATGAGCTTGATGCGTTCGCCTATCCGATTGCTGCACTGCACCACAGCTCAGACCCAGAGCATGATGACTCTGCCGACATGAATGTCGTTGGCGTGGTTCGTATCGTCGAGACGGAATCGCGTCTCTGGTACGGCGGTCGTCTTGGCGTGCACAGCGACTTCCGACGTCACAATCAAATCGGTAAGGGGTTGATTTGGAAGGCAGTCACAACAGCGAATGGTTGGGGATGCGATCGCTTTCTTGCCACCGTACAGATTCAAAATGTTCGCTTTTTCCGTCGCTTGCACTGGTCTTCGGTTGACGAGCTAGAGATCCGGGGCATCCGCCATCACCTGATGCAGGCCGACCTCACGTATTACGTGCCATCCCGTGAACAACGCCCGATCGCCTTGCCCAAACTCTCTATCGCGGCGTGAGTGACTTGCCTCTCGTGAACGCCTTGCGGAGGTCCAGTGGCCTTCAGGCGAAGAGTGATATCCGCTCGGCTGCGGCCACCTTTTGCCATCAGCCATTTCCACAGCTGGGATTGGCTGGGATGCTCGGTGATGACACCGCCGTGGTGCCTGCCCAGATAGGTCAGCTGCTGCTGGCCTGTGAGGGGATGCATCCAGACCTCGTTGAGGAGGACCCCTGGTTCGCAGGCTGGAGTGGAGTTTTGGTCAACCTCAGTGACATCGCGGCCATGGGTGGTCGACCGCTGGCTCTGGTGAACAGTGTCTGGAGCACCGACGCGGAAGGTATGAGTGCCTTGATGGAGGGAATGCAATTCGCGTGCGATCGCTTTGGTGTGCCAATGGTGGGTGGCCACTCCAACCAGCAGAGCTCCTTCCAGGCGCTCTCTGTTTCCGTTCTAGGAGTAGCAGATGGTCCCGTTCTGTCCGCTCGCGCAGCACGTCCCGGCGATGAGCTTTGGATGCTGGTTAATAAAGCTGGAGGCTTTTATCGCCACTACCCCTTCTGGGATGCAGCAACCCATGCCCCTCCCGAACGTCTTCGCAGCCAGCTCGCACTGTTGCCTGCTCTGGCCGCAGCACAACTTGTACACGCCGCCAAGGACATCAGCATGGGAGGAATCACTGGCACCGCGGTGATGTTTGCCGAAGCCTGCGGGCACCAACTGATCCTTGATCTGGATGCTGTGGAAGGTCCTGGTGACGTCCTCGACGAGACCTGGCTTACTTGCTTTCCAAGCTTTGGATACCTCCTGGCTGTTGATCCCACGCGCACTCCAGCCCTTGAGCAGATGATGGCGAGTGATCCGACACTGATTTGCTGCCGAATTGGAGATTTTGCAGAGGGTGATTGCAGTGTGCTGTTGCAGCACTCCGGGGCGATACATCGCTTCTGGGATGGCAGTCATGCGCTCACTGGTTTTGGCTGTGTTCGATGAGACAGCCATTGGCAAAGTTACCGTGCAAAGTCGAGCAATTCGGCTGTGATCGATGCCTGAAGTTCGTTTTCAACTGGAGTGGCCAGACGGACAAATCAGCACGTTGTACTCACCTTCCACAGTGATCCTTGATTATTTCCAACCCGGTGATTCCTTGTTGGTTTCTGAGCTTGAGTCGCGTGGCGTTGAAGCCCTTCGCGAAGCATCCGAACGCGTTCGCGCCCGTTATGGCTTTGCCTGCACTCGCACCAATGAGGAGGAATCTCAGCTGCGTGAATGGATCTCCCGCTACAGCTCCGATGACACCGTTCGTGTGACTGGACCACAAACCTAATTATCACTTTTTTATTGAGCTGCCCTCAATGTCTGGAAAACCCCCTTTCCCTCCATTCACCCTTGAAACCGCTCGCCAGAAAGCGCGCATGGCGGAAAATGCTTGGAACAGCAAAGATGCCGACAAGGTTTCACTCGCCTATACCGAAGACAGCGTTTGGCGGAACCGCAGTGAATTCATTCAGGGTCGAGCTGAAATCTTGGCCTTTCTACAGCGCAAATGGGCCAAGGAACTGGACTACAAATTGATCAAGGAGGTCTGGGCCTGCAGCGACAACCGCATCGCTGTTCGCTTCCAGTACGAGTGGCGCAACGCCGAAAGCCAGTGGTTCCGCGCCCATGGCAATGAAAACTGGGAATTCGCCGAGAACGGCTTGATGTCCCGGCGTGAAGCCAGCATCAACGATGTGCCGATTGGGGAGAGCGACCGTCTTTTCACCTGGAGCGATGGCCCCAGGCCCGATGATTTCCCAGGGCTGACGGAGCTGGGTCTCTGAGCGGATGGAGCTGAACCGCCACCCGCTGCCGCAGGCGATCCACACGATGGCGGATCTACAGCTGTTCATGGAACACCACGTGTTCGCGGTGTGGGATTTCATGCTTCTGCTCAAGACCTTGCAGCAGCACCTGGCTCCTTCCGGCGCGCCCTGGGTGCCACCGACTCATCCCGAGATTGCTGGCCTGGTGAACAGCCTGGTGGCGGAAGAGGAATGTGATCTTCTGCCCGAGAGCCTCGGAGGACCGCTGCATCTGCCCCATTTCGCGATCTACAGGCGTGCAATGGGGGAAATAGGAGCGGACACCACAGTGATCGATGCAGTCATCCAAAAAGCAGCAGGCGGCGATCTGACCAGAGCACTTCTCCACGAAGGGATTCCTGGGCCCTCCGCGCGGTTCATTCGCAGAACGCAGGCATTGATCGCGGCCGGTGAAATCCACGCCCTGGCGGCGGCATTTGCCTATGGCCGGGAGCTGTTAGTTCCGGGTTTATTTCGCGATCTTCTTGATCGCCTGAGCGTGTTGGCGCTGCCATGTCCAACGCTGCGCTGGTACCTCGAACGTCACATTGCCCTTGATGGTGAAAGCCATGGACCATTGGCGGAATCGATTGTTCTCACTCTTGCTGGAACCAATACTGCTGCTCATGCACGGGTTCAATCAGTTCGTAAAAAGGTGCAAGCCGATCGGTCTGAGTTCTGGGATGCAATTGACACCAAGCTTCGGGAGAGGTCTCAGATCAATCGATCCCGCGGCGAACATTCACACATGCTCTGTTCTGGTCTGACCTAACTCCAAACATCGTGACGGCTCAGGCGGCCTGTTTGACGTTTTGGCATGTGGTTCGTGTTGGCTGCGATTTTTACCCGTCTGGTTAACAGTGATCCTTGGAGGTGCTGTTTTGCGGTTGAGTGGATAAATTGCCCCTGGCCTGGTCCATTCCTCAGCAGAATCACTGCATTGATGATGAGCGTGGTGGCTGGAGCTGGTGTGAATCCTGCTGATCAACGCTGGTCTTGGTGGCCGCTGCTGCCGTTGTATCCCTATGGCCGTCGTGCCACCCATGCTGAAGAGCTGATCCCCGGACAGGTGTGGAGCTTTGAGCAGCTCCA
>ERZ802831.1610-NODE-1610-length-10958-cov-12.4413_pt1 | contig 10958 bp, 10 predicted proteins | sample MGYA00345655_ERZ802831 | MGnify/ENA primary metagenome ERZ802831 (study PRJEB30503, sample SAMEA104212376) | marine metagenome | biome: Westerlies Biome; feature: [SRF] surface water layer (ENVO:00010504) within the epipelagic zone...; material: water...
ATCGCAGCTTCAACGCCGATTTCTCTATGCCGTTGTCGGATAGCTTGAACCTCGCCTTTGGGGGTGAAGTGCGTACCGAGGAGTTCTCTATCGGTGCCGGCCAAGAAGAGTCCTACATCGACGGCGGTCTGGGTACTCAGGGTTTCAGTACCTCTACTAATGGGTTCCCTGGATTTTCGCCAACCATTGCGGGCAGCTGGAAGCGCCAGAATACCGCACTGTATGCAGACCTCGAGTATGTAGCTTCAGAGCAATTACTGCTGGCTGCGGCTCTGCGTTTTGAGGATTTTGACGATTTTGGTACCACCACGAACTACCGTCTTGGCTTTAACTATGCGATCAACGACACCTTAGGCGTTCGTGCGACGGTAAGCTCCGGCTTTAAAGCGCCGACTCCCGGCCAGTCCAATGCTGCAAACATTTCGACTCAGATCATCAGTGGTGTGTTGACCAATCAGGGCGTTATTCCTTCAACAAGCCCAGCGGCTGTGCTGCGTGGTGGTGCGGGTCTTGGTCCTGAGAATTCCAATAACTATACCCTTGGCGCCTATGCAACCGTTGGTCCATTCGAAGTGACAATCGACTACTTCGATATTGATGTAGAAGATCGACTCAGCTTGTCCAGCGACTTCACCCTTACTGCGGATGACTTGGCTACGCTCGCGGGTCAGGGCATCGATGCTTCAGACATCTCACAGTTCCGCTTCTTCACCGATGCGTTCAACACCAGCACTTCTGGTATTGATATCGTCGTCAGCACCGAAACTGAGTGGCTCAATGGCATAACCAATTGGTCCTTGGCATTCAACACCACGGATACGGAAGTTACCCGCCGCAATACGAACTTGCTCGGTGACAGCCGAGTACGCCTGATCGAGGACGGTGTGCCAGGAACTCGTTGGAATCTGACCGGGAAGCACGACATGGGTCAATTGCGGTTGTTGGCGCGGGTCAGCTACTTCGGTGAGTACTACGACAATGAAGCGGGCGGCGAATTCGACAGTGCAACTTTGCTAGACCTAGAAGCTGGCTATGACCTGACACCAGACCTTTCTGGAACGTTTGGTATGCGCAATGTTTCTGATGAGCGCGGTTGCTCCACGAATAGTTGCGGCGGTACGCCCGCAAACATCCTTGGTTTGCCTTACAGTCAGTTCACGCCGTTTGGCTTCAATGGCAGCTTTTACTACGGTCGTTTGAGTTATAACTTCTAGTTCAGGCCAGTACCGAGTAATTTAAGCGGGCTTCGGCCCGCTTTTTTTTGAGCCTGATTAGGGCAGGGGCATACTTTGGCTGTCGTGTGATCTCGCCGCCGTGAACGCGGCTTTGGGCTGGGTGCTGCGCACTTGCTCAAGCCAAAACACACCGTCTAATTGGTCACTGTTGCCGCGGGTGCTGATGAAATCCATATCGCCATCCGCGTCCATATCACGCGCGATAAATTTGTCGAACATGCCGCGCTTGCGCCGAGATATATCGTGCCGAATCCAACTTTTGTTAAGAGCGCCAGGATTTTCAAACCAACCTAAACGTCCCAGCGGGTCGCCTATTTGGGCGTCTGTCTCGGCTGTGCGCGTACCCCGACTATAGCTGCCGGCCATGATGTCTAAATGTCCGTCATTGTTAATGTCCGCGCTGACCAAGCCGGTAATGCTGTCGGGGAGGAAGGTGCCAATTTTATGGGCGAGCCAGCCGTCATCAATCACTGCCGGCTGCTCTAACCAGTACAGCGCTTCGGGCGACGCGCCGATGATGTCCAGTCTTTGATCTTTGTTGATGTCAGCATATGCAAGGTTAAAGCCGGAAATCTGTGCGCCGATAATGCCGATGGCATGTTCCTTGAATTGCAGGCGCTCGCCGCTGCTGAAGTTTTCGAACCAAGCGATACGCTGTTCACCACGGCTGCCGATAACGATGTCGGTGTCACCATCCTGGTCTAAATCCACGGGTTCAGCATTTTGCGGAATGCTATAACGGCCCAATAGCATTTGCTGCCAGCCGTCGGCGGTTAAGGGATTGCCATGCATTTGCAGTAGCGATACTGGGGTAGAGCGCGCGTAATCCTCCGGCCCCGGGCGCTGGGCGCCTTTGTTTGCGGTGGTGGCTTCGATCTGGCCATCGTTGTCGAAGTCGGCAAAAAATACTCGCAGGAAAGACCCCTGATTCTGGGTCATGGGCAAAATGAGTCTAGGCCAGGGCTGCGACCGGGCTGATTCGCCAGGGTTTTGCAAATAGATAAGATGACCGAGTTCGGCGGCGACCAGCACGTCCGGATAGCCGTCGCGGTTAACGTCACCGATTGCAACATCTTCTGGCGCCGCGACTTCTGGTCCCTCTGCAAGGGTTATGTTCGTCCATATATCCGGGTCAGCTGTGGCGAATGCAATACGTACGTGCCCTTCTAGGGGTATTTCGAGGTCCTCATCATGCATTGCCGAGTCATAACCTGAGTCGGATTCGTGGACAGAAACAATATCGATAAAGCCGTCTTGATCAAGGTCAGCCATTGCTAATCCGTCACTGCCATTGAAGGGCACCTTGGCCGTAATCGGATCATCGATAATGTGTTCGCGCCAGGTTATGTACTGCTGATCAATGCTTCGGGCCACGGTTAACGTATCGTCGACGCTCAACTCTTGGGCGTTGGTAGTGACCGCGCAAAAATAAATAGCCGTGCCGATGATGCGTTTAACGAGCAAATTCATAAAGCCAACCTATTAAGCTGTGGTGGATAAAGTCGCAGCCAAGGTTAGCCGAAAGGTATGAGTGCCGGAAGGCGACTGGCTTGGCCGCCGGAGCTGTCAGGACAGTTTATTGGTGCTGTCTGTCAATTAGGTAGGGAGTCTGACTGATGCAATTCTTCAGCGTCGAGTTGAGCGGCTCGGTGGGTATACATATCGTCGTGTAGGCGATGCAGCATGTCTGATGCTTTACGTGTGAAGAGGCACGGCACCAAGGCATGAATGAAACACGCGCCAGCCACTAGAAGTAGGCGAATGCCAAAGCGAGACGCTGCCATCAGGTGTTGGCTATAACTCTCGTTGACTGCGGCAGGGTGAGCGAATAGTGCGTTGTAGAAGAAGTTTTTCATGACTCTGCGCAGAGGTTAGTTGGTATAAGAATAGATCGATTGCTGCGGAAATAGTTCCCAAATAATGCGCAAACCGCCTAGAATATTGCAGAAATTTACCATTAAAGATAAATAATATGCAGAGATATGATGCGAAAGACTTACGTATTCTCAGGGTGTTGCAAGTCGATAGCACTGCGGCGGTGGCAGATTTAGCGGCGCAGATTGGGTTATCCATTAATGCCTGTTGGCGCCGAGTCAAACGTCTGCAGGACGAAACCATAGATCGTCAGGTGGCGATTCTGCAGCCAGAGCAATTTGGTTTCGGGCTTACGGCCTTTGTGTCGGTGCGTACCAACGAGCATAACGATCAATGGCTGCAGACGTTTGCAGAGGGGATCAGCAAGATTGACGAGGTGGTAGAGTTCTATCGGCTCAGTGGCCAATACGATTATTTGCTAAAAATTTTGGCTAAAGACGTTGCGGACTACGATCTGGTTTATAAGCGTATTATCAAGATCGCGCCGCTAACTGATGTGTCGTCGTCTTTTGCGATGGAGCGCATCAAAACCACGACGGCTTTGCCAATATGAGTGTTATGACGACTCGTTGTCGTAGGTAATGAATTGTGGTGGCGGCGTAAACTTGCCCCAAATCTCCATTTCCTCGCAACTGTTCAATTCGAGTTCTTTACGCTGAAAACCATCGGTATGTGGCGCTGGATCTTGGCCGTTGAGAAATGCCCCACACGCCTTCTTTATAGCGCTGGCCGAACGAAGCTCTGGGGATGGATCCTTTATTTCATCTTTGTATCTTTGGTTTAGGGTTTCGCTGATGAAGTCGGCTTCGCGAAAAATTTCTAATATCAGTTCTTTAGCGTTCATGGGTTTAATACTGCGAAATAATTCCCGACAGTAAACGCATTTCGCGCGCTTGTGGCAAGTCCTTGGCCCCGAGTTGTGGGCGCCTTGATTGCCTAAGTTTGCAGCGCCGGTGGACCCATGAAGGGAGGCCCAGCTAAATGGGCTGAGCTACTGTTTAAAGCGCAACGTCGCCTTTCTGCAGTCGCTGGGCAATAGTTTTTTTCAAAATTTCGTTCGTGCCGTCTGCAACATTTATCACTCTTAGCGCCTGCCAAGCTTCTGTAAGGCCAAGCTCGTTGGTAAAACCCATGGCCCCGTGTGTTTGTATGGCTTGGTCCACGGCGGTCAGACCCTTTTGAACTGAGAAAGCTTTAGTCATTGAAAGTTCTTTGATCGCGGGTTGGCCAGCATCGAGTAACATTGCGGCATTGATACCCATCAAGTGTGCGGCGTGCAGATCCATTGCAGAATCCGCGAGGGGAAATGTTATGCCCTGATATTGAGATATTGGCTGGCCAAAAGCTGTGCGCACTTTTGAAAATTCTACCGCGGCCTCGAGCGCCCAGCGGCCATAGCCAACGGATCGAGCTGAGTTATAGATTCTGCCCAGTGATACGCCGTACAGTGCTGCGCCAAAGCCCTTACCAATCTCGCCCACTACTTGCCAGGGCTCGACGTAGACGTCACTCAAAGCGATTTCAGCCTCATCTCCGCCGATATGTCCAAAGAGTTTGATAATTCTCTGGATATGAAAACCCTCGCTGTCGGTAGGTAGCATAAAGGCGCTTATGCCCTCATCCATTTTGGCGAAGACGACACAATAATCGGCAATGGGAGCATTGGTGGTCCATATCTTTCTACCCGATATGCGCCAGCCGTTGCCGTCTGGTACGGCCTTGGTTTGCAATCGACTGGCATCGGAACCTGCGTCGGGCTCAGACAGCCCAAAACACATGGATTTCTTGCCTGAAATTAAATCCGGGAGATATTCAGTTTTGGCTCGGTCACTTATTTGCTCGAGCAGTTTGCTTGGGCCGAATGCCCAGTGCGCAAGCGCGTACAACATGAGCCAGTTTTTCGGGCCACAACGATGAAACAGGGCTTCCCAGGCAGCGTAGTAGGCGAGGTGGCCGAGGCCAGCCCCGCCCAGGGCTTCGGGGACGCACATGGAAAAGAAACCAGCCTGTGCTGACGCCATTCGAACTTCGGTGATAACCGCTATTAATTCCTTTGAGAATCGCCCGTCCTTGTCGTACAGACGGGTGGGGTCTTCAAATAGATTGGCAAATTGAGTGTGTCGAGGCATGACCTCCTGCTCTGCGAATGCGACGATCCCATCACTTGCGACTTTGACCTCTTCTGGCACCTCGATGGCTATTGCTGTCATCCCCCACTCCTTAACTCAGTGTTTTCGAAAATCAATCTGACTGCTGGATCGTACTGTATTCGGCGCCGATCATGGCAGGGCTGTCTAGTCAAAATTCTTACCGAATTGAAGTCTACAGGCCATGGTTTGAATCTCACAATATTGTTTAGTGTCACAATCTTCATTTACCTCGCACCCTGCGGTCGCAGAGCCGCGTCGCATTGCCACAAGTAGTGCATGTTATACGCGCAGGCTCTTTACTTATCGATTCGTGGATAGAAGGCGCGATTAAGCAATATGCAAAAACGTCGCCGAGTAAGGTAGTGTCTAACGTTAAAAATGGAGGTCACAGTGACGCCACCTATTGTTTACGGATTGCCTTTTTCTCAACCAGTACGCGCTGTGGTGTGGCTGCTTCTCAACAAACAACACCCATTCGAATTCAGGATGGTTAATCCCGGCCACCCGGGCAAAAACGGCAGCCGCCACCCTGATTTCTTAGAAAAAAATCCCGGTGGCACAATACCGTGTCTGGAAGAGGCGGAGTCTGGATTCTGCCTTGGAGAAGCGCATGCGATAATGACGTATTTATGCAAAACCCGTGGTTGGGATGATCTGTATCCTTCGGATAATCAAACTCAAGCGCGCATCGATGCGTATCTTCATTTTCACCATCGCAACGTCCGTGACGCCTCGATGCTGGTAGCGGCGCGGGTGCGCAAAGATTTAAATTTTTCCGAGGACATGCAAGCGGGTTCTCAGCGGTCATTTCTTCAAGCGGCCGAAATATTAGATTCACATTATTTAAAGTCATCCGAATTTCTCTTCGGGGATTCGGTTACCATTGCCGATCTTGCGGCGTGTGTGGAGGTAGGGCAGCTAGGCTCTGATTACACAAATATTCTTAATCTCTCTCAGTTTCCTCGATTATCTCGTTGGCTCGAGCGGATGAAAGCGGTCCGAGGTTATGCTGAAGTTCATTACCCCTTGCGGGAAATCGGTGATATCCGTGACGAGCCACCAACGATCGACACACTGCGTGCAGCCAACGTTGGGGGACTGGATGTGCTGAACAAGGCCGTTGCGCAATATTCTTAGAGTCGGTATCTCAGGCTCTCATTGACCTCGGTCTGGCAGTTGTTGTCGATCCTGCCGCTTAGGCGGCGTTGCGATCTGGTCTGCAGGATTTGAGTTTTTCAGGCACTATCGGTGGCTTTAACTTTGGAACCTCAAGTATGAACACAAACCGCCAGTGGCTATTAGCCCAGCGTCCTCGGGGTATGGTTGGTCGAGACAACTTTACCTACGTTGAACAGACCATTCCTGAACCCGGTGATGGCGAAGTGCTGGTCAGAAATCTTTATTTATCCTTTGATCCGACCCAGCGCGGATGGATGGAAGATCGCGACAGCTACTTACCTCCCGTAGGCTTGGGCGAGCCCATGCGCGCCGGTTCTATCGGACAGGTTGCTGAATCGCGCCATCCGGACTTTGCGCCGGGCGATTTGGTGCAGACCACAGGGGGCTGGCAAGATTTTGTGGTGGCAGCGCCCGGACAGGGTCCGATGGGGTTATCCAAGGTGCCCGATGGCGTTACCCCGGAAATGATGTTGTCGGTTTTGGGCATTACTGGCCTCACGGCATACTTTGGCTTGTTGGACTTAGGTCAACCCAAGGCGGGCGAGACCGTTCTGGTATCGGGAGCAGCCGGTGCTACCGGATCGGTGGCTGGCCAGATTGCGCGGATTAAGGGCTGTCGTGTTGTCGGCATTGCAGGCGGTCCAGAAAAGTGCAGCTGGCTTAAAGATGAGGCTGGATTCGACGAGGTTATTGATTACAAGAGCGAGGATGTCAACGCGCGCATCGCGGCTACGTGCCCAAACAAACTCGATGTCTATTTTGACAATGTCGGCGGAGAGATTTTAGAGGCGGCTTTGAATCATTTAAATTTACGAGCGCGCATTGTGATGTGCGGGGGTATTTCAGGCTATAACGCGACTCAGCCGATCCCGGGCCCAGCGAATTTGATGAATCTCGTGACTATGCGTGCGCGTATGGAGGGCTTTATTATTCTGGATTACATGTCCCGTGCACCGGAAGCGATCAAGGAACTGTTGGGTTGGATTGCGAGCAGTGAGTTGAAGTTTCAGGTAGACGTGCAGGAAGGCTTCGACAATATCCCGGATACCCTGCAACGACTGTTCACCGGTAAGAACTTGGGTAAGCAACTTTTGAAAATTACAGATCCGGTATAGCGCCTAAAGACGATGAGTTTTGCCCAGTCAGGAAACTCTTAGATGTTCTTATACAGACATGTTGGTTTAGTCATCGTCCTTGGTGCGCTGTTTGGTTGTGCGGCTCCAGAGATACCCAAGTCGCACAACGATCCAAATAAATACATCGTCGCCGAGGACGTCCTCTGGAGTTCCCCTGATGGCTTTGATTTGACCATGGATATTTACACACCGGTGTCTGGGCAGGCCAGTTATCCGGTGTTGATGATCTTTCATGGCGGCGGCTGGCTGATAAACGATAAATCCATTATGGATCAAATGTCGCAGTACATTGTCACCAATGGCGATTATGTGGTGTGTAATGTGGACTATCGGTTGCTGGGTGACCAAGACAACAGTGTGACGCTGGATCAAATCGTTAGCGATGTATTTGGTGCAGTGTTGTGGGCGAAAGAAAATATTGGCCAGTATCAGGGTGATGCCAAGCGTTTCGCGGTGACTGGTGATAGCGCGGGTGCCCATTTATCCGCATCGGTAGTCAATCTTGGTCATCTTCTTAGCGCTGACGGCTATGCGCTGGGGAATCTGAAATTTAGGCCTTCTTACTTGCCAGCGGGGATGAGTCCCGAGCAAGTCGTGCTGAACCGCGGGCTCGAGGTACAAGCCGCGGTGCTCAGTTATGGAGCGTTCGATATATCCAGTCGCGGTGCCGGCAACTTTGAAACCTGGAAGAATCCGTTCTGGTATATGGGCGGCGCGTTGCCCCGGGGGATCTTTGGCGATGCTTACACTCTGCAAACTCATCCAGATCTATACCAAGGGGTATCGCCAATCCATAATATTCCCTTAAGCGCTGACCGCAGTTTGCCGCCCCAGTTACTGACCGTGGGTACCGAAGATCCGCTGACCACTCCAAAATTGGTTCAAGAATACTTAGCGAAATTGCGCGGGGCAGGCCATGCAGCAGAGTATTGGGAGCATCAGGGTAGAAGCCACGCGTTCCTAGATTCAGGGGACAGTTTTGCCAAGGACGCGCCGCCAGCACTAGATGTAATGCTGACGTTTTTGAACAGTGTCTTTTATCCTCAGCCTCGACAGTAGGGGCTATTTAGTGCTTTCGCGCGAGTCCTCGAGCCCATAATTTTGTCGCCAATGACTTGCGGGGCGGGCTTGTGGATTGACCACCACGCCGTCGGCGAGTACGTCTAGCGGGTCGCGACCGTCAACGCCAAGTCCGAAGGTGTGGTAGCCCACCAGACGCTGGAGTTTGTGCGGCATGGTGCGCACCACCTCAGGTGGAATGGACAACAGCTGTATTTCCTGAGGACGCAGATAACTGACCTGATGACTGATAAATAGCCCCATTCGTTCGCGGTCTTCTGTGACATTCGCACCGCCCCCATGCCACATCCCGCCTTCCCACAGCACGACGCTTCCGGAGTGCATCTCGATTTGAATTGACTCAACGTTTTGATCGACCGGTTTGGTCCACTTATGGCTGAAAGGTACAAGGTGGGTGGCGCCGTTTTGTTGAGTGAAATCGTCAAAAGCAAATAAAGCATTGCACAAAAAAGGCGGATGCGGTCGAGGAATTGGCCACAAACCGTCGTCTTGGTGCAGGAATTGTTTCGTTTCACCCGGCAGCGTATTGAAGAGCGTCGTTACATTAATTTGGTTGTAGCGACCTATGACACCGTCAACGATAGCGCGGAGACGTTGGTCGAGGAAAATAACATCAGCTGCGCGAGTTTTTGCGAGCAAGTTGTGGGCCCGCCAGGTGCGACCGCTCTCGGTGCCAATCGCACGCATCTCGGTAATGGGTACTTCGTTATTGAATGCATTGCGGATCGTGGCAATGGTGTCTGTAGTCAAAAAATTCTCGACCACGGCATAACCCTGATCGCGAATTGTGTTAACCACTAGACCGATATCCAGATCGTCAATAATGACGCCTGATTGATTCAGTGGTTCATAAGGATTTTGCATGACCTCATATCCTCCCCAAGCTTCTGGCACAGAGCATACTTCTGATTGGCATGATGAGGTAAGCCTACTTTGAAAACCGAAAACTCTTTTATAGATTAAATTACTAAGGAATTCGCGCTGAAGATTCTGAGGTTAAGCGTCTACTTTTACTAAGAGAGAGTTTCTTAAAACTTTTCGATGGCAGGAATCTATTGGAATTGTCTGGAAGCAACCTATTTCCTTTAATGCGGATGAGTTGATTAATCAGGCAATTTTATCGAGGAGAATGGCGGGGTCTTATTTGATCATTGCATGATCTGTTAAAGTTCCAACATGGTCTAAAGCGGATGTCGAGTGATCGACATCCGACATAGCCTGATGAATGCTTGCTGATATAGATATATTAGGCGCGTCGGGGTGTTTTTGCTGCTTCAGTCTTAGCTGAATGACCAGCTATGAAGTAAAAAGTGACAGCAGAGCCTCGTGCGATCCAGACTAGCAACCCTAAGCAGAAGTTGCGAAAAGTTGCGAAGAGGTAATGACCCCAAAGGGCCAAATTTAAGTCATGGACTCAGCATTGGGTTAGCGTGAAGTAGGGCAGAATTTTTAACATCTCAAAAGGGGATAGACAGTGCAGTTTGATGAAGTAGTACTAGGGCGTCGTAGTATTCGTGGTTACAAAAGCGATCCAGTTCCTAAGGCGTTGATCAAAGAAGTATTAGCGCTCGCAATGCGTTCTCCATCATCAATGAATACCCAGCCGTGGAATTTTACAGTTGTCTCCGGTGAGCCCCTAGATCTTATTCGTGCTGGTAATACCGAACGAAACCTCGCTGGAGTCCCGCATTCTCGAGAGTTTCGTATTGGGCAACCGTTCGCGGGTCAGCATCGAGACCGTCAAGTAGGGGTTGCTAAACAATTGTTTGCCGCGATGGACATTGCCCGTGACGATAAAGACAAGCGTCAGGATTGGGTGCTGCGTGGCTTTCGTCAGTTTGACGCCCCAGTCTGTGTGATCATTACATACGACGGGGTTTTGGCCGACAGCGATGATACTGCTTTTGACTGCGGTGCAGTGACCACAGCACTGGTAAATGCAGCCTGGTCGCGTGGCCTCGGAGCGGTAATCAATAGTCAGGGTATTATGCAGTCACCGGTGGTCCGCGAGCATGCGCAGATTGCCGACGATCAAGTCATTATGAAGGCTGTTGCGCTTGGCTGGCCAGATGACAGTTTTCCTGCCAACGCCGTGGTGTCAGAACGTAAGAGCGTAGAAGAGGCATCCTCTTTCTTAGGCTTCCAAGACTGATTAATTAGATCCGTCGCTAGGCCACCAATGAGCTGACACGCGCGTTAGCTACTCGCCCCACGATTGTAACGTTTGTTGAATCTGGCGACACGACCATCGCTTTGCGCTGACTTCTGCTTCCCGGTGTAAAAGGGATGGGATGCACTTGAGA
>ERZ802831.1619-NODE-1619-length-10906-cov-23.8552_pt1 | contig 10906 bp, 7 predicted proteins | sample MGYA00345655_ERZ802831 | MGnify/ENA primary metagenome ERZ802831 (study PRJEB30503, sample SAMEA104212376) | marine metagenome | biome: Westerlies Biome; feature: [SRF] surface water layer (ENVO:00010504) within the epipelagic zone...; material: water...
TTCCTTTTCATGGAGATGAGCACGGTGACGAACATGGTGATGAGCATGGAGATGAGCACGGTGACGAACATGGTGATGAGCATGGAGATGAAGAAGGACATGATGAACATGGAGAAGAAAGAATTTTCTCAACCACTGATTCAGAAACTTTCACTATTAAAGGCTCTTACAATGTTAATGGAAGCGTAATAAATAAAATCGACTTCTCTTATCGTGATTCTGATTACACATTAACTGAAGCCCACGAAGAAGAAGAGCATCATGATGAAGAAGAACATCATGATGAAGAAGAGCACCATGATGAAGATGAGGAAGAACATGAGGAACATGCTCCAACTGTCTTTGCAAATGAAGCCACAGAATATGGAGCAATCTTTGACATTTCTAACGATTATGCAACTCAAAAAATTGTTTTAAACTTTGTTGATGAAGATAATTCAATTGTTGGAGAAGAGGCATTCATGAATCCAGCAAATAACGAAGAATTTACTATGGGTTACTATTTAAGTAAGGACTTTGATTTATTTAATGTTGACTTAGGAATGAGAATTGATCAAATAGATAGATCTGGCAGTGTTACTGACGAAGATCATGGAGACGTTGATAACTATTCAATAGATGATACTACCAATAGTTTTGCATTTAGTTTAGGCCGAGATCTAAGTGATACTCTTGATATAAATGTAGGTTTTGCAAGTGTTGAAAGGCTTCCATCAGTTATTGAGCTCTTTATGAATGGGCCACACATGGCTACAGGCAGATTTGAGGTTGGTGATCCAACACTAGGCGCAGAAACTTCTAATAACTTTGATATCACCTTTAGTTTTGATAATGGTGATTATTATGGTTATGCAAGCTTTTATGTAACAGATGTTGATAACTATATTACATTAATGGATGAGGACGAAGATCATAATGAGCATGAAGACGAGCATCATGATGATGAAGACGAGCATCATGATGAAGACGAGCATGAAGATGGTCATGATGATCATGGACATGGCAACTTAATCCATGCAAATTATGTTCAAGAAGATGCGGAGTTTGATGGTTATGAGATTGAGCTTGGAAGAACTATTAAAATGGCAAATGGTGATCTTACTCTTTCATTTGGTAGAGATGTTGTAAATGCTGAATTTACTGATGGTCATAATGTCCCAAGAATCAATCCAGCAAGAAATGTTTATTCACTGACTTATGATCAAGGCGACGTTCTATTTAAACTTAATCTAAAAGATGTTGATGAACAAAATGACTTCGGTGAGGGTGAGACTGCAACTGACGGATATAGCATGCTAGATGCTAGGCTTACTAAAACATTTGATTTAGATGGAAAAAGCAAATTAAAAGTTTCATTATATGGAAGAAATTTGCTTGATGAGAAAGCCAGAAATCATGCATCATTTGTTAAAGATCAGGTTCCACTTCCTGGTAAAAATGTGGGACTAAAATTTAACTTTACTTTTTAAGTAAGATTTAAATTAAATTAATCTCAATGGGCCTCTATGGGACCATTGAGATTTTTTTTGTTATTCGGCATTGGTATCTAATAATAGGATATGAACTTATAATCACCTTTAATGTCATTAAATCCTAAATTTATTTATATATTTCTTGTATCTTTCTCTTTTGTTGCTGCTCAAGAGAATATTGAAGAAATCGTAGTTACTGGAACGTTAATCAAAGATGCTGAGAGTGACTTATCTCCTGTGCAAATTATCACAGCTAAAGATTATGAAAATTTAAATATTACAAATATTGGCGAAATAAGTAAGTATCTTAGTATAAGTTCTGGTTCTAGGTTCCAATCAAATGCGCTTGAAGGAGTTGACCAAGGAATGTCATCTATAACTTTACGAGGTTTGGATCATTCGGCAACATTATTATTACTGAACTCAAAAAGGCATACCTTCTCTGGAACACCTTCCAATAAAGGTGATGGATATATCGATGCAAATATAGTGCCTGAAATTGCAATTGAAAAAATTGAAATTTTAAAAGAAGGTGCTACTTCAATTTATGGATCAGATGCTATTGCAGGAGTAATAAATTTTTTAACATATAAAGATTTTGATGGGGTAAAAGTTAAGATTGGAAAACAAAAAACATCAAATTATAACCAAGAAGATATTAGCTTGGGTTTGCTTTATGGAACAAATATTTTTAATGGCGATTTAGTAATTGGTCTAAACTCTCTCGAAAGATCTGCTCTGTCAGCTAGCGAAATTCCAGGAATAGCGGAATTAGGTTTAAGTGGTCTTGGAAAGACTTTTAAGCTTCTAGGCTCTGACGAGGTCTCAGCAGGAATATATGCAGGATCTTATCCAAAAGAAAGTACGTTCGTCCCCGATCCGAATTGTGAAAGCAATGGCGGTGTTCTTGATGGGTCTTTTTGTAGATTTTTATATGGAGAGAGATTTAATGTGGTGAATGACGAAAGTCATTTAAAGACATACTTAAGTTTTTCAAAAAAAACTAAAGAGTTTGAGCACAAATTACACTTAATGTCTTCAAGAGTTCAAGTTAATGACAATCCTCAGTCGCCTTCTTACCCTGCCCTTCCTTTCCTATCAAGAGAAATAGAACCAGGTGAAGGTGGAAGCCCTTTTAACGTTCCAGTTGTTTGGTATGGTCGCCCCCTAGGATCAGAATTTAAATCGCCTAAATCACCTAAGGATATTGAACAATTTAATTTTAATTACAGTCTATATTTTGTAATTAATCAAAAGACAAATGCCGAGGTATCACTTACCAAAAGTGAGCACTCAAATGATCATTATCGACCAGACATAATAGATTCAAGATTTCTTGCAGCAATTAAGGGTAATGGAGGTATTAATTCAAATGAAATGTGGAATATTTTTGATTCATCTCAAAACTCACAATCTTTGATTGATTATGTAAGAGGCGCTGAAGTTTCATCAAAAATTTCAGAACTAATTTCACTCGATGCAACATTTAAGACTAATATTAAAAATTTTGATGTCTCTTATGGATTCCAATCAAATAATGAATCTATAGATATTAGCTATGACGATCTAAGCAGAGCAGAGTTTGATTCAGATGGAAAGATATTAAAAACTGCGGATCTCTTTTTTCTCGGTGGTGGTATAGATGTATCAAAATCTAGAAGAAGCAATGCGCTATTTGTAGAAATTGAGAAAGATATTTCTGATAATTTTGTTGCAAGATTTGCTGCAAGATATGAGTCAATGAATAATGAATCATCATTTGATCCTAAGATTTCTTTCAAATATTCACCTACAGATTCATTTTTTGTAAGATTTTCAAGAGGCACTGCATTTTCATCCCCTTCAATGGCTCAAATGTATTCCAGTGAAATAAATCTTGGTAGTGTTAGAGATATAAATAGTTCAGTTTTTGTTAGGCAAGCCTCTTTAGGTAATCCTAATTTAAAATCAGCATCATCAACAAATTCTAACCTTGGTTTTATATATCAATATAATGCCATTAAATTATCTATAGACCTTTGGGAGATTGATTATAAGAACAGGATTGAGGTCGAAAGTGCTCAAGCAATACTATCCTCTAATCCAAATGGACCAAGTGTTACGAGAAATGAATTTGGAGATCTGATTGGAGTCTCTACAACATATTTCAATGAAGAAAATACATTTATTTCGGGAATAGATTTCCAATTTGAATACCTCATGGAGATCTCAAAAGGTGATTTATCTATCAATATAATGGGGACAAGTCTGACAGACTTTCTTACGCCAAGCCTTAATAGCCCCAATAAAATGATTAATAGAATAGGTAAATTTAATTTTGATAATCATGTTCACTCTTTACCAAAGAAGAGAATTAACTCATTCATAAACTGGAGCTATAAGAATTTTGTACTAGGTTTTTCAACAAGATATATAGATGGTTATAAAAATGAAAGAGAAATAACTGGATTGGGCCTCATTTATGGATATCAAAATGCTGTTAAGTCATTTCTTGTTCATGATGTTTCATTAAAAACGACAAAAGGCAATCTTAGTTACAGCGTTTATTTGTCAAATCTTCTTGATAAATCTGCGCCAAGACTTTACGACGCTCCTGATTTTAGTTTTGATACAAGAGTTCATGACCCAAGGGGTAGAATTCTAGGGCTAAATATTGGATATGAATTTTAGTCCATGAGCAATTTAATTAATTCAATCGATCAGGTAATCCAAGAAAATGATTTACCGTTTGAATGGTCGGATAAGATTAATAGCGAATTAAAAGATATAAATCCTAATAAGAAATTAAAGAGAATAGATTTAAGAAAGAAATCTTTTGTTACTATCGATGGAAAAGATGCGAAAGATTTTGATGATGCTGTTTACTGTGAAAAAGATACTGATGGTTTTATTCTGCAAGTAGCCATAGCAGATGTAGCGGATATTGTTGAATCTGGATCCGAAATAGATAAAGAAGCTGTCAAAAGAGGGACATCTATTTATTTTCCAAAAAAAGTGATCCCGATGTTGCCAGAAAAAATTTCAAATGATTTATGCTCATTAGTGCCTAAAAAAGATAGAAATGTATTAGTTTGCAAAATTTATTTAGACATTAATGGTGATATAGAATCTTATGGCTTTAAAGAAGCCACAATTAATTCACATAAAAGATTTACCTATAACGAAGTAGAATATTTAAAAAATAATGCTTCTGATGTTGAATCCAATATTTTAGATTCTGTGAGTGCTCTTGAAGAATTAACTTTAAAACGTCTTAAAAACAGGGTCGAAAGGTCAGCACTTGAAATTGACTCTGCTGAACCAACTCTTAAATTTGATAATCAAGATAATTTATCAGAAATTCATATTCCTAAAAGGCTATTTGCACATCAAATGATTGAAGAGGCCATGATCTTGGCAAACATATGTGCCGCAAAATATATAAAAAAACATATTGGGTATGGAATATATAGAGTCCATGAAGAGCCTGAAGTTTTAAAAATTGAGAACCTAAAAAAGTTCTTCTCTTTAAAGGGTTTGTCTTCAAAATCATTTTTAAAAACCATAGAGTTGATAAATGGATTCATTAAACATGTAAATAAAGATGAAGGTAATAAAATGATGAATATATTGATACTCCAGACTCTTAAAAGAGCACAATATTCAACAAAAGAGATAGGTCATTTTGGATTACAGTTAAAAGAGTATTCTCACTTCACGTCGCCCATACGAAGATATCCTGATCTGATAGCACACAGGTTAATAAAAGAAATTTTACATAAGGCGATTCAAAAGCCTAATCAGGAAAAACTTGAAGAAGTGCTTGCTGAACTTTCGAGTCTTGAAAAGAGGGCAGAAAAATCTTCAAGACAAGTTGTGCAACAAATGATCTGCCATCATCTAAAACAATTTGTTGGTGATGATTTTTCAGCAATGATTGTTGGAGTAACAGAGTTTGGTTTATTCTGTGAAATTGATAATCACTATATTTCTGGTTTAATCCATGTGTCTGATTTAAGAAGAGATAGATATATCTTTGATAAAGAAGCAAATATACTAAAAGGAAGAAAAACAGGGAAGACTTTTAAGATTGGTCAAAAACTAACAGTTAAATTAGCAAATGTCATTCCAGAACAAAGAAAATTAGTTCTTGTACCTAAATAGTTATGAAAAAAAGCATTGAACAAAAAAGAATAGGGTTTCATAGCATTGAAAGCATTATAAAAAATAATCCTCATAAAATTAAAAAACTATTTCTGCCCTCCTCCAGAGATGATAATAGAATTAATAACTTAATTGATATGGCCAATAAAAATGGAATTAAGTTTGAAGTTTCAAAAAAACTAAAACAAGATCCAGAGGCCTTAATAACGAATGAAAATAATTTAAATTTCAAAAACTTGAAAGAATTTATTGATAATTCTAATAATCCAAAACTAATGATCTTAGTTTTAGATAATGTCATTGATCCCAGAAATTTAGGAGCTTGCATTAGATCAGCTGCGGTGACTGAAGTTGATGCACTAATAATAAATAAGCATCATTGTGCGCCATTGAATGAGGTTGCTCATTCTGTTTCTGCAGGCGGCGCTGAGAATGTAAAAACTTTTTTTGTTTCAAACTTAGTGAATTGCATAAAATATCTCAAAGAAATGAACATACAAATTTTTGGTTTAAGCGAGCATGCTTCGATGAAATACATTGAATGTGACTTCGTTCAGCATTCTGCAGTAATTATGGGGTCTGAAGAGTTTGGAATAAGAAAAAAGACTAAAGAAAATTGTGACTATCTAATAAAGCTTAATAATAATAAAAATTTTAAAAGCTTTAATGTTTCGGTTGCAACTGGGATAATATTGTCTGAAATAGCAAGACAGCGCACATGTTAAAACAAAGAACACTTAGAAATTCTATCAAAGCAGTTGGCATTGGACTTCATACTGGTAAGAATATAAATATGGAGTTGATTCCATCAGAGGCAAATACTGGAATTAATTTTATTAGAACTGATGTAGATAAAAATCTTATTATTCCTGCAATCGCTGAGAATGTTGGTGATACAAGTCTTTCAACGGCCTTGGTTAAAGATGAGGTTAAGATCTCAACAATTGAACATTTATTGTCTGCTATTGCTGGGCTGGGGGTTGATAACTGCTTGATAAAAGTAGATGGTCCAGAGGTTCCAATAATGGATGGCAGTTCTAGTCCTTTTGTATTTTTGATTCAATCAGCCGGTTTAGAAGAACAAGATGAACTAAAAAAATTTATTAAAGTAAAGAAAGAGGTTACCGTTACAAGAGATGATGCTTATGCAACAATCAAACCCTTTGATGGTTTTAAGGTTTCTTTTAAAGTGAGTTTTGATCATCCAGTGCACAAGACCTTGCCATCAGAATCTATAATTGATTTTTCAACAACATCATTTGTAAAAGAAGTTTGTAGGGCTAGAACTTTTGGTTCAATGAGTGAGGCTGAACTTCTTAAATCAAGAAATCTTGCATTAGGAGCTAGCGTTTCAAACGCAATTGTTTTTGGAGAAGATGAGATTTTAAATGACGAAGGTTTAAGATTTAATGATGAAATTGTTAAACATAAGACTCTTGATGCTATAGGTGACTTATATCTTCTTGGTGGAAATCTGATTGGAGAATTTTCTGGATACAAGTCAGGACATGAATTAAATAATAAACTACTAAGAAAAATCATTGAAGATGAGGAAGCTTATGAAACAGTTGTATTTGAAAATTCTGAAAATGCCCCAATCTCTTATGTAAGGCCACCTTTTGGGGATATTGAATAGGTGTTGTCTAAGTAAACACTCATAAATTTTAAAATGTTAAATTTCATTTCTAATATTTTCGGATCGAAAAACGATAGGATTCTAAAGAGAATGACATCGTATGTAAGGGCTGCAAATGATTTGGAAAAGGAGTTGTCTGAAAAACCTGATTCATACTTTACAGAATTAAAAGAGGAGCTTGTTCAAAAATATAATGAAAATGATAAGGACATGTACTCTATTTTACCCCACGCATTTGCTGTTGTTAGAGAGGCAAGTAAACGTACACTTGGATTAAGACATTTTGATTCACAGCTTTTAGGTGGAATTTCTCTAGCTGAGGGTAATATAGCTGAAATGAAAACCGGTGAAGGGAAGACCTTGGTCGCAACATTACCAGTTTATTTAAATTACATTATGGGCAATAAGGCTGTCCTGGTGACAGTTAACGATTATCTCGCAAGAAGAGATGCTGAATGGATGAGACCTATTTATGAGTTTTTAGGTCTTAAAGTCGGCATAGTAAATTCAAACCAAGAAACAAAAGAAAAATCTTATGCCTATGATTCAGATGTTATCTACGCTACAAACAATGAGCTTGGTTTTGATTATTTAAGAGATAATATGGCGCATTCTGTAGAAGAAAGGGTCCAGTGTTCACTTGATTTTGCAATTATTGATGAGGTCGATTCAATTTTAATTGATGAAGCAAGAACTCCTTTAATTATTTCAGGGCCTACTTCAGAAAGTTCAGACTCATATCAAAAAATCAAAAAATTTATGCCTCACCTTAAAAAACAATTAAGAGAAGGAACCGATGAAGAGCCTTTATTGGATCATGAAATTGGACATTATTTAATTGATGAAAAAAATCGAACTATTGAGCTGACTGATGATGGTTATATCCTTGTTGAGGGCTTATTAGATGAAGCAAGTATGCTTGGTGAATCAGATGGTCTCTATTCAGTATCTAATCTTAAGATTATGAAGTTTGTGCAAGCAACTTTGAGAGCAAATTTTTTATATCAAAAAAATGTTCACTATCTTGTTAGAAATAATGAAGTGCTTCTGATTGATGAGCATACTGGAAGAACAATGCCTGGCCGAAGAATGAGTGAAGGCGTCCATCAAGCCCTCGAGTGCAAAGAAAATGTTCCTATTCAAAGAGAATCACAAACACTAGCATCAACCACTTTTCAGAATTTTTTTAGACTATTCTCTACTTTATCAGGAATGACTGGTACTGCTGATACTGAAGCAGTTGAATTTAGACAGATTTATGGACTTGATGTTGTAATCATTCCAACTAATGTTCCTATGATTAGGGAAGATCATAATGACTTGGTTTTTCTTACAACGAAAGCAAAATATATAGCTCTTGTAGATGAAATTGAATCTTTAAGAGAAAAGTCCTCACCAATTTTAGTTGGAACTGTTTCAGTAGAATCTTCAGAGGAAGTTTCGGGATATCTAAAAGAGAGGAATATTCCACATCAAATCTTAAATGCTAAGCAAAATGAAAAAGAGGCTGAAGTTATTGCAAACGCTGGAAAACCAGGAATGGTTACTATTGCTACAAATATGGCAGGTAGAGGAACGGATATTGTCTTAGGTGGAAGAAAAGAAGATCAATCTGAAGAGGATTGGAAAAAAAATAATGGTCTAGTTTTAAAATCAGGAGGCCTTCATATCCTTGGAACTGAAAGGCATGAATCAAGAAGAATAGATAACCAACTTAGAGGAAGGTCAGGCAGACAAGGTGATCCTGGGTATTCAAGATTTTTCTTGTCTCTTGAGGATGATTTATTAAGATTATTCATTTCAGATAATAGAAGAGCCTTATTTGAAAGAATTGGGATGGGTGATGATCACATTGAACATAAAATGCTGTCTAGAGGAATTGAAAATGCTCAAAAACGTATTGAAAATCGAAATTTTGATGCAAGAAAAAATCTTCTTGAATATGATGACGTTTCAAACGATCAAAGGCAGGCTATTTACTCTTTAAGAAATCAATTATTAGAAGAAGAGAATATAAGTCAAACAATAGATGAGTTATTAATATCTGAATTTAAAAGAATATCAAATTTATATATACCAGAAGAATCTATAGAGTCTCAATGGAGAACAGAGGAACTCCAAGAATTTCTATTAGTTAATTATGGAATAGGTAACGATATTCACTCAACAGTTCAAAATGATAAATCATTAATTCCTGAAACTATTGCTGAATTGATTACAAATAAATCTATTGAAGTATATAAAAATAAGTATGACTCGTTTGGTGAAACAAGACTCTTGCTTGAAAAGCAAGTAATGTTGCAGGTTCTGGATGTGCATTGGAAAGAACATTTAGCCGAAATTGATCATCTTAGAGGTAGTGTTGGCTTAAGAGCATATGCTCAAAAGAATCCTAAAAATGAATTTAAGCAAGAGGCTTATTCAATGTTTGAAATAATGTTAGATACTATAGACGCTGAAACTATTAGGGCTTTATTTTCAATAGAACTTGTTTCTAAAAACCAATTAGATGATTTAAAGCAAAAAGAAAAACAAGAAATGGAAATATTGCTAGAAAAGGCTGATGCTGCTCCAATAAATGAGATAGATGAAAATACAATAAATAAAAATGAACGCCTTGATCCGGTTGTAAGAGATGAGACTAAAATTGGTAGAAACGAACTTATTCAGATAACAAATGGCCAGGAAACCAAAGAAATGAAATACAAGAAAGCTATGCCTTTGATCGATTCTGGTGAGTGGAAAATAATATAAATTAAATCGTCTGACAATTAATCTTCATAAAAATCTTCAGACTTTACTGGCCTAGATATTACATTTTCCTCATTTGCCCAAGTTCCAAAATCTATTAGCTTACATTTTTCAGAACAAAATGGTCTGTGTTTATTTTCTTTTGAAACTTTGCAAGGTTGATCACATCGAGGACACTTATTCATTTAAATTTATTCCTAATAATTTTTGATGTAACTTCAAAATATTTCCCTTTAAATTTTCGAGTGTTGAATCATTTAAAATAATATCATCTGCTATAGAGTTTCTTTCCTCTCTTGATGCCTGATTTTTCATAATATTTATAATATCTTGCTCTGATTTATCATCTCTTTGGCTAGCTCTTTCTATTTGTAAATCTTCATCGCAATCGATAACAATAATTTTGTCATAAAAGTCTTGTGAATTTGTTTCAAAGATTAATGGCACTATTATTATTGAATAAATGCTGTCTGATTTTGATATAAATTCAGTGATTTCTTCTAAAACGATAGGATGAATAATTGATTCTAATTTATTTTTCTTTTCTATATCTATAAAAATTTTTGTTCTTAATAAATCTCTATTTATTTTATTGTCCTGATCTAAAAACTCATCACCAAAACATTCTAGAAAAAGCTGTTTGGCTTTAGTATTATCATCAAGAATATTTTTAGCAACATCATCTGCATCTATAGTGTCTATACCAAGCTCATTAAAATATTTACCTACTATAGATTTACCAGAACCAATACCACCTGTTAGACCAATAATCATGATTTAATTATAGACTTAGACATAAAAAAAGGCTCTCAGTATTTACCAAGAGCCTAAAATAAAAAAAGCCTGATAATTTCCTACTCTCACACAGGGAGACCCTGCACTACCATTGGCGTTAACTCGTTTC
>ERZ802831.1622-NODE-1622-length-10890-cov-13.5622_pt1 | contig 10890 bp, 19 predicted proteins | sample MGYA00345655_ERZ802831 | MGnify/ENA primary metagenome ERZ802831 (study PRJEB30503, sample SAMEA104212376) | marine metagenome | biome: Westerlies Biome; feature: [SRF] surface water layer (ENVO:00010504) within the epipelagic zone...; material: water...
GATTAAGATTAAGTCTGCTAGTCCCCAACGATTTGCCGAAGTGATTCTCGGTCAATCTGTTCTTTGGATGTTCCTTTACGCTGCGTCACAACTTGCTACTGTTGAACCTTACATCTACTAAGGAGTTGATTATGAGTGCTACATTTGAACGTATCTTTGAAGAGTTGGTTCCTAAAAAAGGTAAGTCTGATACAGTTGCGGGTGAGATGGTTCGTGCCGCAGGTCGTCTGCGTTATGACTTCTACAACAACGGAATGGGCAACAACACATCCGGCGCTCTGAAGTTCCTACGTGAGAAAAGTGCGATCGACAAAGAGCTGTTTGAGTATGTCTTGCCCTACACGACGGGTCGACTCTACGAGGGCAACTACGATGGTGACTTTTTCCATCATGCGATCGACCGCATTGTCGAGATGACCACTAAGATGGTGATGCTCAACCCTACGTTGATGACCATTGAGAACGATGAAGACATGTTTGACTACTCGGATGAAGATCTCGATGAGACGTGTCCGGAGTGTTCAGGTTTTGGTTACGACGACTACGAAGATGAAGATTGTTACATGTGTGACGGCGAAGGATTCGTTAGTCAATAGTTTGAGAGGGGAGTCGGTCTTTCGAAGAATGCGACTGACAGCAGTGTGGACTACTCCCCTATTTTTATTATTTGTGACAAATTACCTAAATTACCTGTTGCTTATTTTTACAACATGTACTATAATGGTTGTATTGAATGAGGAGAGTTGTTATGGAAAATTTAAAAGGTCGTTCGGTTGAAATCAATTCTGGTGCGATGCATCCGATTCTGTTAGGTGAGGTAGTTGTTGATCGTGGTGAACAGGTCGTGGTCTACTGTGACCAAGACGATTCAACTCGATATATCGCCAAGTATCGTTTGCTTTGTAGTGAGTATGCCTTCTGCGATGTTCCTAGTGCGGTTGGTGTCTACTTGATCGCGAAACCAATTGTAGAAGAGTGCGCGTAAGGAGACCTATGTCTAAAGTCGTCAAGTTAAACTTCACTAAGAAGGTACGATACATCTTCGACAAAGAGACTGAAGAGAATGCTCAGTTGGGCGAGAAGGTGATCGACCACTTCGGGTCATTTATCGATAACTCATGGGAAATGTCAGACTTAGATCGTTTTAATAAAGTGCTTCGAGATTGTGGTTTGACCGTTGAGGGGTTCCTTTCTGAAGAGTGGGTACCGCCTACGACTAAGAAAAAGTTGCCAGTCAAGAAACCCCCCACAGTCAAAAAGAAACCGACGGAAAAAGAGATCGTTGTTGATGAGAAGGTACCTGCTAAGAAAAAGGTTGTTAGGAAAAACGCCTTTTCCAAAAAGGCACCTGTCAAAAAACAAGTGAGGAAAAAGAAGTGACTTCTTATCGTAAAGCAATTAAGGCGGGTCTCAACGAGACCCAAGCTGCTAATTATGATGATTATGTGCGTCGCAAAACAAGGTTGCCCACCCGAGACTCAGAACGTCAGAAAACCTACAACGCAGAGTTTGCATTTGAATCGGAGTTCCCGCACGTGCGGGAGAGAATGGAGTTCAAAGAATGCGAAAAGTTTGTGAAGCGAGTTCTCAAATCCAAGCTCTGGTCTCAGTTTGTGAATGATGATATGAAGATGCGGAGACTACAGAAAGCATATCGCAAGGTCTCGCTGTATGAATTCAAATCCAAGTCATGGGCAGGGATCTGCTATGGAAACATTATCAAACTTGATAGTCATTCTGGAACCAACAAGTATGTGATCTTGCATGAATTGGCACACGCGGCAGGGTTCAACAAACACGACTATCGATTTCGATGGGCGTTGTTAAAGTTGGTATCGCGATTTTTGGGTCAAGCAGAAGCAAAAGGTCTCAAAAAAGCATTTCGTGACCACAAGTTAAGGTACACTCGACCCACAGTCAAAGATCCACAATCATGGTTGAAGTCTTCACAACGTGCCACATATATGCTTTATGGTTATAACGGCATGGAAGAATAGTTTAAAAAAAGTGTTGACTTATTTTCAAAATATAGTATAATGGTTACTTAAATTGATGGGAGAGAGTTGATTATGATGAATTTTAGAAGTTGGTGTGCCCAAATGTGGTTTGAACATCGAGATGAAGTTGAGGCTTACACAGGTAAACTTCCAGACTACAAGGCGAAGGACTACTTCGCAAAGTACAAGTGGTTCCTAAAGCGTGAATATTTACGTAATTTTAATTTAAAAACTTGTTGACATTATTTCCAATTGCGGTATAATCGTTACTTAAATTGATGAGAGAGAGTTTATTATGTTTTATGCAAAACCAAAAATGACTAACCACCACGACGCGCAGAACTTCGATACATTAGAGGCTGCCGTCAAGTTTCTTAATGAGTATAACGAACTAGGTTCAGAGTACGAAGGAAACCAGAGTGTCGCTAAACTTCAAGCTGAAGATTGGTGGTTGCTAGGTAAGTTAACTGGACCAGAAGGCGTCAGTTTTAAAAACAACAAGTTAGTGGAGGTGAAGTAATGACTGATTGGTATGCACGTGGTGATATGGGTGAGTATCTTCGGGACCTTTTTGATTCGGTGATTGATGATATGGTCTCGCCAGAGATGGCAGTTTCTGCAATGGAAGCTGTTGGTATGAGCGAGGTTGAGATTCGTGAGGCAATTCAAGGCGAGATTGATCTACTTGAAGCGTTTGATGAAGTTGTCCCTGAAATTACTATTCATTAAGGAGTAGGTATGATTGCCGAAAATGTTATTGTAGAGAATTCACCTAGTCCTGAGATTTCTGACTATGTGTTTCGTTGTGCAGAGTCTATCGGAATTGATAGGTTGGGCGGGTATATAAAAGTTGTGTTCGAAGATGACATGATCGGCAATTTTTCGGGTGAAACAGATGGTGATGAAGATCGGGTTGATATACGAATCTCCACGCAAGACCAAGATGATCAGTCGTTTAAGATCAACATAGCACACGAGTTCGTGCACGCTGTACAGATTCTAACAGGAAGACTGATTCATATAGGACTTACGCTTGACGAAAACGGCACGTTGTCATATAATCATATATTCGATGGTGTTGAGTATAAAAATCTTCCTTACGCAAAACACCCTTGGGAAGAGGAGGCATATAGGTATGAAGAAGAAATCTACGAGTCGATCGAATCCGGTAGCAAAACATGCACCGAAGTTCAATCGGCCATCTACCCATATTGATCGTAAGAAAGAGGTCAAAAAACGAGGTTATCCTGAAGATAGCCTCTATCCTAACAACGAACACTCTTGACAAAAGGGTTTATTTGGAGTATAATTATGTCTGTTAGTAAAGAAGAGCGTTATGCAATGATTCGTCGTGCGGCGTTAAAAATTCAGAAGCGTAACAAAATTAGTGCGTCGGCTTCCCGTCTCACTAAAGAAGTAGTCGGTCTCGATAAGCAAGATTACAAGTCGGAGATCAGCTGGTCAGATAATGATAAGTTCGCTAAGTATCATTTTTCTGACGTTTATGAAGCAACCACAAAAGAGGAGTGGAATTAATGTCTATGCCAGAAAACCTTATTGATCTAGGTCAATATGCCCGCAATGATGTCGAGCTCATTGCACGCGAGTATATGCGTTGTGCATATCTCGACACACTTGAAACCTTCGTCAAAGAGTTTGCTGAGAAGAGTGAAGAGGACGCAGATCGTGCTGCAGTAATCAAAACCCTTGAGGCGTTTGAGCATACTATTGCAATACTAGATCAGAGTGAAGAGTTCCTTGAAGCTGTCCATGCAGATGCGGCAACCGAAGAGGAAGAAGCTGAAGATGCAGAATTTGAACGGTTCTAAGGAGACAGTAATGTCATATGATAAAATTGTTGAACAGTTAAAGTCAAACATCTTACAGATTACTTTTACAAAAGTCGATGGTGAGCAACGCATCATGCCTTGTACACTACAGACTGACTATATGCCTTCATGGTCAGAGACAAAGGTGCAACAGATCGATGAGTTCTCTGTGAACAAATCTGTGATTCGCGCGTTTGCTATCGATAAACAAGCGTGGCGATCTTTCCGTGTGGAAAACGTCACGCAAGTTGAGGTACTCGATGGATGAACAAACAGAAGAGAAGTTCCTAACCAAGAAGTCATTCTCGGCTATGATCGAGAGTTTCGTGTATCGAAACAAACAGTCCTATATGGACGCAATCGTACATCTGTGTGAAGAGAACGGACTAGAGTTGGAAGACGTTAAGAAGTATTTGTCTACCGCTATAGTTGAGCACCTCGAAGCTGAAGCGAGACAGTTACGTTTCCTCCCTCAGCAGAACACATTGGATGTATAAATAGTAAGGCCCTTGAGGCAATTCATATTTTAGTTTATATTTAAGTTTATACAAGGTACATATTATGTCTTTTGCAAATCTAAAGTCCAGATCTATGGACATCTCTAAACTTGTTACTGCCGCAACTGAAGCGTCAGGTCAAGTATCTAACACCAACAAATACCAAGACGATCGCAAGTGGAAACCAACTGTTGATGAACAGGGTAATGGTTACGCTGTCATTCGTTTTCTTCCTGCAACCGAAGGTCAAGAACTGCCTTGGGTGCGTTACTGGGATCACGCGTTCAAAGGTCCAACCGGACAGTGGTACATCGAGCGATCGCTCACAACCCTTGGTCAGAATGATCCAGTCGGTGAGTTGAACTCACGTCTCTGGAACTCAGGCATCGAAGAAGACAAAGAGACTGCACGTCGACAGAAGCGTCGTCTACACTACGTCACTAATATCCAAGTGATCAACGATCCCGCGAACCCATCGAACAACGGTAAGGTGTTCATCTACGAGTTCGGTAAGAAGATCTTTGACAAGATCATGGATATGATGCAACCAGAGTTTCCAGGCGAGACACCAGTCAATCCGTTTGACTTCTGGGGTGGCGCAGACTTCGAATTGAAGATCCGTAACGTCGCTGGATACCGTAACTACGACAAGTCTGATTTCAAATCACCGACTCCATTCCTAGGTGCAGACGAAACTCAACTTGAATCGACTTACAACAGCCTATATGACCTCAATGAGTTTGTCGTCCCTAACTACCCTAACGCACACGATGCGAACTGGTTTAAGTCTTATGACGAACTGAAGAACAAGTTGGAGACTGTGTTGGGTCTTGCGGTCGGAGCAGGTGCTACATTACGAAATGAGGCAGTTTCGCAATCAGCAGAAACCGCTCCTATTCAGTCAGTATCTGAACCTACGATCGTTGCCGCTGCTCCTGCCGCTGCTCCTGCAGTTGCCGCAGAAGAAGACGATACTCTTTCTTACTTTGCCCAAATGGCTGCGGAGGACTAAGCAATGGATACAAATGCAATTATTCTAATCTTAGTTGGGTTGGTTATGTTCGGACTGATCTATCGATCGGTCTCAAGTAAACCTGAGAAGACGACTAGGGTCGGTACCGCCGAACCTGCTCCTTCTCCTAGACCTGTTCCTTCTCCTAGACCAGATCTCACCAACTTGTCAAAAGCTGAGTTGATCGAGACTGCTGAGAGTAACGGAGTTGTAGTTCGTAAATCTTGGAATAAATCACGAATATCGGCAGAGATTGAAACACATCTCAAGTAATCGTGAGGGGACTTCGGTCCCCTTTTTTATTATCGGGTAGAGAACATTGGATCTGAGAGATCAAACCCGTTGATAGCACCTGCAATCACAGTAGACCCACCACCACCGCCAGATGTATTAGTTGAGTTGTTACTGTTGTCCATAATCACGACGTTGCTTGCTGTTCTATTTAATTCATCTGACTCTTGAGTTGCATCGCTTAGTTCTGTCGCACGTGAGGATTTACGTGCTGCAATAGCACCGCCGATGTTTGCGTCAATGCCAAATGCCTTATCGAGTTTGCTTTCCATCCCTCTAAGACCATCTGCAACTTTAGCACTTAAAAAAGATGGAAGATATTCTTCTGCCGCAGAAGCAATTCCTCTCAATATTGCTCGTGGAATCGCCGTTACTACAGAGATAAATTTCTGAAGCACGAATCCTATCATTTTACCAAAATCTAATTTACCGCCTTCATCTTTAAACGCATCGAAAAATCCACCGATTGTATCAGAAATACTGTTAGATAATTTTTGATATAGTTCACTGAAACTGAAAGAGTCCAAGGATTCTGAGATCCCTTCAAATCCTAATTTGCCAGCAATCCAAGAAAATGCACCTTTGATCATGTCAAGTAGGTCGGTGACAAAGAACTTTACAAGATCATCTATGATATCTTTTATGGTACCAAATCCGAAGTCTCCACTCATTAAGTCGCCGATAATATTTTTGCCTATGATAACAACAGCAGACAATGGTGCGAACAGTTTTCCTATAATCTTAAAGACAGCACCAAATGTTGATACAAAAGATTTGGCAAATCCCCCGAATTTTTGAAACGGTTGAACGATACCACTCAACATTCCTTTACCTTTACCTAAAGTCTGTCCAAGAGTTTGGAATGGTGTCGCAAGTGATTTAAATCCATCCTTAACACGTGCAACCGCCTGTCCAAGTTTGCTTTCTACAATGACTGCCTTGATTGTATTGCCTATCATCCCAGCAGTAGATTTAATTGTAGCAACGAACGCAGTGAATGTGTCTTTTACTCTTTTACCCATATCAATAGCAAAGGTTTTAATACTTGTTCCAAAATCTTTGATGATCTTAGGAGTCATCGAATTTAAAAGTCTGCCGATCGCACCTGCCATCATACGAAGTGGTTTTGTGATACCTACTGCGGCACCTGCTAATCCCCCTAATATAACTGCAAGAGTTGCAGCGGGCCCCGCTAGAACACCTAATACACCACTAGGACGATTTTTTGGAGTATCATCATTTGAATCATTACTGTCGCCAGATCCGCTACGATCACGAATTTCTTCCAGTAGCTTAACAACCTCAGATTTATAAGCAGACTCTTCTCTTTCTGTTTCAAGGTCATCGGGATTTGATGGTGCGGGTGATGTTATTGCAGATAACATACCTTTAGTGTCTGAGACAAGTGTTCTGATACCCATATTCAAAGGCACAAGTGATGCAACCAATTCATCTGACATTGAAGATGTGTTTTTCATTGCAACAATATTGCGATCGACACGACGTATATTGCCAACCATGTCAAGTAAAGTGTTGTTGGACATCCCTACACGGTTGCGCACGTCTCCCATTACGTCAGTGACAGATACGGAATTATTTTTACTTTCCGTTCTTTGTCTCTGAAGTTCTTGTACGACAGAATCAAGAGTGGCTGCCATTTTTTATCCCCGTTGTTGTTTTGCTCTTTCGTTTTTCTCTTTGATGTCTTCAATAAGCATCGTTAAGTAAATCTCTCTCTCCCAAGGTATCATTCGTTCGACCTCATCCAACGAATAACTGAAATTGGTTAGTAGTTGGAAATTGACTTGATAGTAATTCATCAAGTTATCGTGAGAGAGATTTACTAAAAAAAATCATTCATTCCCTTTAGGGTTCGTGTATTTTTATGATCACAAGAAATACAATTAAAGGTAACGTCTTGTGAGACCGTTGGCATGTTACTCACGAAGGTAGTCACTCGCTCGAACTGCTCTGAGGTCATTGACTCTAAAAAGTCGTTGATCGATTCACGAGTCTCTCCGGACATATCGATTCTCTCTTCTTCGGTCAATACTCCGTCCATGCAAACAACCAATAAGTCCATTAAGGTCTCTGTTGGTGAACCGTCTTCGAGTAGAGTTTGACTACTCATAAATTGTTCATATGTTGGGTACTTCATTTCAACAGATACATCGTCATTAAGAGGGATTACATTGTCAGACATTTCACCAGACACCTCAATACCGTCTAGATCGACTGTCACCTCATTTATAGATTCACACTCAGAACACTTAACTTGAATGTTTGCAGATTCGCCAACAGACTTTGCACGAATCTTTGTGAATAGATAATCAACATCAAAGGTTGTTAGGTTTCCCTTCAGCGGTTCTTCAACACACGCTTCAATTGTTTTCAAAACAGCACGAATCATATCTTTTTTGTCTTGCGTCTCATACGCAATCAACATTGATTTTTGCTCTTTGACTAAGAACGGGCGAAACGAAGTCTCTTGGCCCGTTGATGGTACAGTTACCCTATAACTAGGGTTGTCATTCAGTTTTGGTAATGCCATGATTTATCCTATAATTTAAATGTATTTGCCTAAGTTTATATTGACGTTAGGCGTGATCAACTCTCGTTCATCTTGTATCACTCTGAAGTCCGTTAAGGACAGTTGCACGTTACACTCTACAAGTTGACCTTCATTGCTAAGAGGCATAGAAGTGACCGTAGTTGGAAACGCTTCTAGCAGTTCAACACTGTATATAGAGTTATTAGAAACATCGAAATTAATATCTAATGGACCGACATCAAATCCGAATCGTGCAATAGGTTTACGCATCTGTCGTATTACAACAGAATGTGTGTATTCATCTTTGTACGCAATCTCACCACGACTTCTGTCAGTGTATATTGCATCCATCCACGCATCGAAGTACTTACGTACACCGTAGTCGTTTAGCACGTAGAACGTCATTGAGACATCTTCTACACCAAACCCATTGACCACTTTCTCTTGGAAGATGCCTACGGATCTGTCTAGCGACATCATCTGACGACCTGGTATGCTTACCTCTTTACACAAAACATTGAGACCCGATGGACTCTCTGCGGTGGTCAAGTTGGGTAGGGTAACACTGAACTGATTCGCCATAGCGATACCGTTCTTTGCAATCAGTCTACCCTTTAAGTCTTCTATTCCTGCCATTGATTAGTCGCCTATCATTTGTTGTGAGTCGTAGTACACTTTCTTCGAGTTTGCTTTGCGGAACTGTGCGGTCGGTAAGAACGTTGCAATCTCCCACTCTGGAGCGGGAACCATAGAGAACTTACTCTGCACGTGCTCGTTCAGGTAATGCTTGAAACACGGCTTGAAGTACTTCAACTTACTTGTCTTTACTAGCAACTCATACGACATCTTAAATCGTGTCGAGTCATTAAACTTTGTATTCGTTGTGATGTCCATTAACGCATCTAACATCTTCGCACGAAGTATCGGAGGAAGATAGTGTAGGTTCAGTCCGTAGAATCCACCCTCTGCTGGTCCCACGACAACTACCAACGGAAATTCATCGTAGTAAGGCAAAGTCTTCTTGTTCTTTGGATCATAGAAGAACATGTACATACTGCCGACGATCTCTTGTCCCGTCTGTTTCAACGGATCTTCTTTCATCAACGCTTCACGGTTGATACTACGAAGATTCTTGATCTTCTTTCGAAACCACTCACGTGATTCTTTGGTACGGGGTGTGATACCCGCACGGAATGCTTGTAGTTCTAATCTCTGAAATATGTTAGACATCTGCGTTTCCGTAAAAATTTGTAACTCTATTTATACGTTATTTTTTCTTTTTTCTGAACGGTGGTAATTTCTTCAGTGGTTTCTTAGTGCGCATACGTTGTGTGGACTTGGGCATGATGCCCATAGCGGTGAGTTCATTCTCAGTCCATATCTCGAAATGATATCCCCGATCCTTCGCATACTCAGAGGCGGCTTTCCATTTGGACTGATTCTTGATGTAGGTCATACCCTCATTCAATAGAGTGTTGCGAGACTTACCCTGCTTACGCTCAGGACGCTTTGTCTCCTTCGCTGGCTTGACCTCTACGAGTACAACACGACCAGACTTGTACTTGATAACGAAATCCATAAAGTATCGGTGGGGGCGATTGTCGGTCTCACAGATGTATGGTATAACTAATTCTTCGGACATCCATTGTACTACGTCCAGACTGTCGTCACACCATTTCATAACGTGACGTTCCCATCCTGATCGGTAGACGACGTTGTCTACATCACCTGCGTATTTCTCTGGGTGTTTTGGTTTGTAACGACCTTTGTAAGTCTTCATTTGAATATTGTGTATAAATAGTGTAATCATATTTATAGACACGGTCGGACCTACCATGATAATAGAATTAGTAGACGCAGTCAAAGGCATCTTCGAACCCGATGAACCCGAAGCGGTTCAGAAACAAAAAGATCCGGATGTTGCAGAACAAACAAACAGAATCGACCCCGCATCAGAAAAACTAATCTTTCCTTATAATCGGACAGAGCGATACGGCGCAAGTATTTTGTTTACTGCATACGAGACGCATTCTCCAGGATTGTATACTGATCCTAAAGGCAAGGAATTACTACAGGCTCAGAGCGAATCAACGGCGGCGAAAAAAGATCAAATTAATAAAGACTATGCTGATAATCCAAAACAACGTGATACCGCTCTCGCTAAATTAAAAAAAGATGATGAGAAAAAGCAACAAGAGATTAAAACGAGCAACAGTACGTTTCGTCTGCCCGACGGTTCTGGAGAAGCAAGTAGTCCTGCGATTAAACTCTATCTACCACCTTCTCTTACGCAAGCAGACGGATTCAGTTTTGCTCAACCAGAGTTGGGAGCAATAGGTGCTGGTATTGAAAACTCGCTAACAGGTGGAACTAGTTTGCTAGGATCTTTAGGAAAGGCGGCTAAAGACGGAATACAGAGCATTACAGACTTTGCTGTAGGTGGTCTTTCTGGCCCACAAGCCAGTCTTGCTATGACTAAGATGGCAGGACGTTTGGGTAAAGCGGGAGGAGTTGGTACCGAAGCGGGTGCCGCAGCTGCTCTAGTGGGTGGTGTAGTCGTCAATCCTAATGTACGTGCGCTGTTCAAAGGTGTCAATCTACGAGAGTTCACGTTTCAGTTTAAGTTCATTGCGAAGTCTCGGAGAGAAGCAGAAGAAGTAGAAAAAATCATTAAGATGTTTCGTTCGTGTGCCTATCCAGAATCGATTGATGT
>ERZ802831.1627-NODE-1627-length-10886-cov-10.7183_pt1 | contig 10886 bp, 8 predicted proteins | sample MGYA00345655_ERZ802831 | MGnify/ENA primary metagenome ERZ802831 (study PRJEB30503, sample SAMEA104212376) | marine metagenome | biome: Westerlies Biome; feature: [SRF] surface water layer (ENVO:00010504) within the epipelagic zone...; material: water...
ATGGCCGTCTTCCTGTTCGCCCTCACCTGTTTCCAGCGAGCCCAGAATGCCGAGCTCTCCTTCAACAGAAACACCCGCATGGTGCGCCGACTGGGTGACCTGTCTGGTGATGGCCAGATTGTACTCATAGGATGCCGGGGTTTTGGCGTCTGCCTCGAGCGAGCCATCCATCATCACCGACGTGAAGCCATATTGAATGGCCGTCATGCAGGTGGCCTGGTTGTTGCCGTGGTCCTGATGCATGCAGACCGGAATATGCGGATACATCTCAGCCAGCGCCTTGACCATCGCCTGCAACATGATGTCACCGGCATAGTTCCGGGCACCCCGGCTTGCCTGAATAATCACCGGCGCATCAACTTTGTCTGCGGCCTGCAGAATGGCCAGCCCCTGTTCCATATTGTTGATGTTGAAAGCCGGAACGCCATAGCCGCGCTCAGCAGCATCGTCCAGCAGTTGGCGCAGTGAAATCAACATGGGATCGCTCCTTTTGGATGGGTGGCTCTAATCATGAATGATGCCTGATTATTTCTTCCATTTCGGTGTCGGATCCGAACATAAATGGCACACGCTGATGCAAAAATTCAGGAACAATATCCATGATCGCGTTTTTGCCATCCGTCGCGCGGCCACCGGCCTGTTCAACAAGGAAGGCAACAGGCGCAGCCTCATAAATGAGCCGCAACCGGCCCTCACTGTAACCCGCGCGCCGATCTCCGGGATAGAGAAACACACCGCCGCGTCGGAAAATCCGCCAGCTGTCAGCGACCAGCGAGCCAAGCCAGCGCATATTGAAATCACGCCCACGCGACCCCTCGGCACCGGCGATACAATCAGCGACATAGGCAGCAGCCGGTGCATGCCAAAATCGGGCGTTGGCCGCATTGATGGCAAATTCGGACGTTTGCGCCGGAATGCTGACAGCCCAGTCCAGCAGATGAAACACACCGGAGGCATCCATCTGGAAGGCATGAACACCCTCTCCCATGGTCAGCAATAATGTGGTTTGCGGGCCATAGACGAAAAAGCCGGAGGCAAGCTGGTTGCGGCCAGGCTGGAGTGGCCCTGTCGCCGCAGGCAGCAAAGAGAAAATTGTGCCAATGGACAGATTGGTGTCAATGTTTGAGGAGCCGTCCAGTGGATCACAGGCAACGATCACCAGCCCATCCTTATCCATCGACACGGGCTCCTCGCGCTCTTCCGACAGGTAGGTGGAAACGCCAGCCGCCGCCAGCGCGCTCGCAACAATCTCGTCACAGATCACATCCAGCGCTTTTTGCGTGTCGCCATCGGCATTGGCACTGCCCTGAGCGGCGGCAAAATCCGCTGAGGAATCTGGTTCACGGATCAATGTGGCAATCTGGGCAGCGGCGTCAGACAACGCGAGGATTGCCTCACCGGCAGCCGCTTGGAGCGGCGATCCCAAAGAGTGGGTTGAGATATAGTTGCGAAGGTCAGTCATGTTATGTCGCCAAAATACGGTCACATTGACCGCTATCAAAAAAAACGCCCGGTGCAGAGTGTCACCGGGCGTGGTTGTTCATGTCGTCATCTATGAACGATCCGTTCGCGGCTATTCCCGGTTGCCAAACAGCTGCAGGATAAACAGGAACATGTTGATAAACTCAAGATAGAGGCGCAGCGCCCCAAAGATCGATGTCTTCGCTGATACTTCTGAGCTGTCGCCAGCGCGATACATGTTCTTGATGTCCTGCGTGTCATAAGCGGTCAGGCCAGCAAAAATCAACACGCCGCCAACCGAGATCACAAAATGCATGGCCGTTGATGCCATGAAAATGTTGACCACACTGGCAATGATCAGACCGAAAAGGCCGATCATCAGGAACGAGCCCAGCGCTGACAGGCTGCGTTTTGTCGTGTAGCCATAAAGGCTGAGTGCGGCGAAGGCACCGGCGGTCACGAAGAACGCCCGGGCAACGCTTGGCATGCTGAAGGTCAACAGGATTGATGACAGGGAAAGCCCCATCAACGCGCTGTAGACATAAAACATGGTGCGGGCTTTTGACGCAGACATGGAGTTTATCCGGGCTGACAGCCAGAAAACCATGCCAAGCGGTGCCAGCATGATCACCCATTTCAGCGGCGATGCGTAGATCAACTGACCCATTGATGTGAGGTAAAGACCGCCATCAGGACCCGTTACAGTGGTCAGCATCTTGGTGCCAAAAGCGAACAATCCGCTGAACAACAACGCGATTGTCATGTGGTTGTATACGCCAAGCATGTAGGAGCGCAGGCCAACGTCAATTTGCGACGCATCGGCTGCTGCTGTATTCATAAAACGATTATCTGCCATTTTGTAACCCCCAAATAGCTGATTGGTTGCCTATAACTTAGTGTCTGTCATGGTTTTGTTCAAGTCTCATCGACATAGCTTTACCCAACTTTGTGCCCAGCTTGGCACCCACCTTGGCGACATGAAAAAGATTTAGCCAGCAACGCCTGTTTTCTGGCGTCTCTGACGCTCGGAGGCCGATTTCAAGTGACCACATGCCGCCATGATATCCTGACCACGCGGCGTGCGGACGGGCGAGGCGTAGCCTGCTTTCAAAACCTTGCGGGCAAAGGCCTCTATCCGCTCTGGACCGGAACATTTATAGGGGCTGCCGGGCCATGGGTTGAAGGGGATTAGATTGAGTTTTGACGGGATGCCCTTGATCAATGCCAATAACTCTCGGCAATCCTCATCGCTGTCATTCACCCCATCCAGCATCACATATTCCCAGGTGATCCGCCGCGCGTTGGACAGGCCCGGATAATTCCGACAGGCATCAATTAATGCGGCAAGCGGGTATTTGCGATTGATTGGCACAAGCTCGTCACGCAGCTCATCACGCACAGCATGCAGCGAAATCGCCAGATTGACGCCAAGCTCCTCACCCGCCCGCTTGATCTCCGGCACCACACCGGAGGTTGACAGGGTGATCCGGCGCCTTGACAGACCAACGCCCTCACCGCTCATGATAATGCGCATTGCCGCCGCCACATTTTCATAATTGAACAGCGGCTCACCCATCCCCATCAGGACGATATTGGTCAGGCGGCGGTTTGGCTTGCCCGCTGGCCAGTCACCCAGCTCGTCCATGGCCAGCATCACCTGACCGCAGATTTCAGCAGTGCTGAGATTGCGCACCAGCTTCTGCGTTCCGGTATGGCAAAAACTACAGGTCAGCGTGCACCCGATCTGCGAGGAGATGCAGAGAGTGCCCCGCTCCCTATCGGGGATGTAGACCGTCTCGGCCTCAGTGCCATCGGGAAAGCGGAGCAGCCATTTGATCGTGCCATCACTGGATTGCAGGCGGCGCGTCACCACGGGCCGATCCGCGTGAAACATCTCGGAAAACTGGGCGCGGACTGTTTTGCCAAGATCGCTCATCTCGTCAAAATTGGTCAAGCCATGCCGCCAGACCCACCGCCACAACTGACGGGCGCGAAATTTTGGCAGGCCCGCGGCAACGATCTGCGCCTCAAGGTCCGCCGGTGACAGGCCAAGCAGGCTTTGGCGCACCGGCGCATCCGGATGCGGTGCGGTGTCTGGCATTGGCGTCTGGGCAAGCTGAGTGGTCATTGCTTTGCTTTCATGGCGCCTGGCACCGCGCCGTTTTCATACCAGAGCGCGGCCAGAAACGGCCGCCATTAGCCTTCATACAGGTGCTTATTTACAGGTCTTGTCTATCAAATTCTTGGTCTTGGTGAAACCGGCAAGCGAATAGGTGTCTGTCGTTTTCGTTCCCCGGCTGGAAATGCCGACGACCTTCATTTTGCTGCCCCGTTTCATCGCCTTGATCATCGCAACATCGTCTTCCTCACTCTCGGCGTAGGACCGACCCTCAAGGGTGAACAAGGTGAAGGTGCGCGTGTCGATCGTCACTTTTACATCTGTCTGTTGCTTGTGTTTGTAACCAGCCAGGAACTGCACCACATTGCGTTCTTCGGGGACCGGCCCATGCGAGACATAAACGCGCGTCTCACCGCGGTTTGCAGGATCATATTTGCCAACACTCTTGGTTGGTACACTGCTGATGAAGCAGGTCCGTTTGCCACCATCATCAACACGGTATGCCACCCAGTCCTTTTCAGCCAACATCTGAACCGGTTGCGCCGCTGCCGGCATTACGGTGCCCAAACCAACAAGCCCGAAAGCCAAAGTCACTGCAAACGTCAGTTTTCTTGTTAAACGCATCATTCCCAACAATATCCCAGTTGTTATCCTCAATACCGACAGAAAGCGGCGCATGCTGCGCCACCGTTAACGGCGATTCTAGCCGTAATCAGGCCATTATTTGGTCCGTCATATGGCAACAATATGCCGTAGCTGCGCGATGTTGCCAAGCACCGAACGGCCCGGCGCAGTTATAGGCCAGTGCGCCACGCAATTCAAAGTATTTTGCAGCCTCTGTTCTGCCCACCATCAGTCATTTGGCACCGCCGCCAACAATGCCTCAACCGTTGGCCGGATCCGTCTGGCTATTTCATCGACACCTGCCCGGTTGGGATGCATGCCATCTGGCTGGTTGAATTCTGGAACGAGGGCCACCCCATCCAGAAAGAAGGGATAGAAAATAACCTCGTCACGCGCTCCCAGCTGGGTATAGATGGCGTCAAATTCCCCAGCATAATCTGCACCAAGATTACGTGGCGCCTGCATGCCAGCCAGCATCACCACGATTTTCTGACTGATGGCACGGTCAATAATCGCCGCCAGATTGGCTTTTGTCGCTTCAGGCTCGAGGCCACGCAGCAGATCATTGCCACCAAGGACGATGATCAGGGCATCCGGGTTCTCGGCAAACGACCAATCAAGGCGCGCCAAACCGCCGGCTGTGGTGTCACCCGACACGCCCGCATTCAACACCTCAACATCATGCCCGGCGGCAACCAGTTCCATCCGCAGAATATCAGGAAAGGCCTGGCCCTGCGGCAGGCCGTGACCCGCGACGAGCGAGTCACCCAGAATCATCAGCCGTGGCCTGTTGTCACCATCTGCGCCTTCTGCGCTTTCTGCGCCATCCGCGAAGGCAGAGAGGCACACCAGAAACAGTGGCGTGATCAACAGCATGATCAATAGACGGTCAAGTGCCCGTTGGCGTGTAGACCACAGGTCGCGCATTGATGCAGACTTCACAGACAAAAAAACAGTGAACAAATGATTGACCCCCCTCGGTTAACGCCCATATCGATTAGAGATGGCGACGTCTGGATCAACGGCTCCGCCAGGATAGTCGTTGCCCTTTCTATGGTGATGTGGGAATACCCCTAAACATATTCCAGATCAAATCCTCAAGTAAGCCAAACCGAATAGCCAAACCAATTACCAAGTCAGAAAGCCCTGAAATGCCAACCACCGCCAAGGCACACGCCGCGCCGACACCCGTCATCATGCTCGATAATGCCCGGCTGGCACTGAAAAGTGCAGATGGCATGATTGATATCCTCAAAGGCATTTCACTTACCATCTCGGCGGGAGAGAGCGTTGGCATTCTTGGCCCCAGCGGCGCTGGCAAGACCAGTCTGTTGATGATCATGTCCGGGCTGGAGAGCCTGAGCAGTGGCACCATCGAGCTTGCCAATCAGGACATCACGGAAATGGGTGAGGACTCGCTGGCAGCACTGCGCCGCGACAAGGTTGGTATCGTTTTTCAGGCTTTTCGTCTAATCCCGTCAATGACGGCAATCCAGAATGTGGCGGTGCCGTTGGAACTTGCGGGAAATCGTGAGGCCGAAACACTGGCGCAGGTGGCGCTCGAATCCGTAGGGCTTGGACACCGGTTGACACATTTGCCAGACCAGCTCTCGGGGGGAGAACAACAGCGTGTCGCCATCGCCAGAGCCATTGCACCGCGCCCGCAGATTCTTCTTGCTGATGAGCCGACCGGAAACCTCGACAGCGCCACCGGTGAAAACGTTATCAACACGCTGTTTGCCGCAGCAAAAGCCGCTGGTGCCGCACTGGTGCTGGTCACGCATGATGCGGGTCTTGCCAAATGCTGTTCCCGTGTTCTGCATATAGAGGACGGCCTGTTGGTTCATGACAGCGCTGTTCACGCGTCATGACGAAAGACATCGCGAGCCAGCAGAATAATCCACAGGCCACAACCGGACGCAGCGACTGGTTACTGGCCTGGCGCTTTGCCCGCCGCGAGGTGCGTGGCAGTGTGCGGCGTTTTCGCGTTTTCCTGATGGCTCTGCTTCTCGGCGTCGCCGCGATTGGCACTGTTGGCTCAGTCGCCGAGGCGATGCGGGATGGCATTGCCAATAATGCCCGGGTGTTGTTGGGCGGTGATATTGAATTGCGGAGCCGGCACACAGCGCCTGAGATGGCGGTGCGCGAGGCGGCTGCCCGCTATGGCACCCTGTCAAATACCGTGCAGATGCGGGCCATGCTGCAAACCAATGATGACCGCAAGCTGGTTGAGTTAAAGGCCGTTGATCAAAATTGGCCGCTGGTTGGTGCGGCCGAACTGGATGAGACGACTGGCGGCAATCTGAGCCTGGAGACCGCCCTTGCCGATAATGGCATGGTTGCCGACGCGCAATTGCTGCGGATGATGGGATTGTCGCCCGGCGACACGGCGCGGCTTGGCGAGGCAACCGTCCGCGTCTCTGCGGCACTGCTCTATGAACCGGACAGATCCGTGAGCTTCATCAGCTTTGGCCCCCGCGTGCTGATTTCTGCTGAAACGTTGGTGGCAACCGGTCTTGCACAGCCCGGCGCCTTCATCACCTATAAATCGCGGCTATTGCTGGACGATATCACCAGTGCCAAACAGGCCGTCGAAACGCTGGAAACGGTGACGGCGGACACCAATGTCAGGGTCCGCGATGTTGACGATGCGGCACCCGGTTTCGAGGAATTTATCGACAGGGCGGAAGTCTTTTTGGTGCTGGTCGGATTGACAGCGCTGCTGATTGGCGGCCTTGGCGTGGCAGGTGCGGTGCGGGCCTGGCTCGCCAGCCGGATGCCGGTCATTGCCACGTTGAAATGTCTTGGCGCTCCGGCGCGGCTGATTTTCCGGGTCTATCTGTTGCAGGTGATGCTGATCGCCAGCCTTGGTGTCTGCCTTGGTGTGATTCTGGCAGCCGTGGCACCGGCACTCGCGCTTGATATTCTTGGCGCTTACATCACCGTTCCGCTGACGCTGTCAGTCTATCCGGTGCCGCTTGCCATCGCCGCCAGCTTCGGCCTTGTTACATCGTTTCTGTTCGCCCTCTGGCCAGTTGCAAAAGCTGAGGAGGTGAGGGCCGCCCATCTGTTCCGCAGTCTTGTCGAGATGCCACAAGGCCGCCCCCGGACAATCTATCTGGTGATGACAGGCGCGGCGCTTGGGGCGCTGGCGCTGCTGGCGTTTCTGGCAACACGCAATCTTGCTTTGACCGTCAGCTTTATCGGCGGGTCGATTGCCGCATTGGTGCTGCTCGCCGGGCTTGGTGAGTTATTGATGCGGGTGATGCGGCAGGTACCATCGCCACGCTATGTGCCAGCACGGCTGGCGCTGTCGGCGATCACCCGCCCCGGATCACCGGTGCGCGCCGTGATCATCGCATTTGGCCTAGGGCTCTCGGTGCTGGTTGCCGTTGCTCTCTCACAGGCCAATCTAAGCCGACAGATCGACATGCGCGTTGCCGAGGAAGCGCCTGCCTGGTTCTTCATCGACATCCAGCCGCAACAGATCGACGAGTTCCTCGAGATCGCCACGGCGACACAGGGGGTGACGGAGATCACCCAGACACCGATGCTACGCGGGCGTGTCACGGCAATCGGCGGTCGTCCGGCCAGTGATTTTGACCCGCAAAATGGCGCGGCGTGGGTTTTGCGCGGTGACCGGGCGTTGACATGGGCCGGCGCACCACCTGCCGGCGCTGACGTAATCGCTGGCGATTGGTGGCCAGCTGATTATCAGGGCACACCCCTTGTTTCCATGTCGCAAGAAGAAGCCCTGGAGCTGGGCGTGTGGATTGGGGACAGCGTTGCTTTTAATGTGCTTGGGCGTAAATTCGAGGCCACCATCACCAACATAAGGGATGTGGAGTGGGAGAGTTTCTCGCTGAATTTCGTTTTCATTCTATCGCCCGGAATGCTGGAGGCTGCGCCCCACAGCTGGATGGCGACAACACATGTGAGCGACGATCTCGCCGCAGACCGTGTCGAGATCAGGGTAACGGACAGATTTTCCAATGTCTCGGCAATCTCGGTACGTGAGGCGGTGGCCACCGCACAGCGCATTATCGGCCTGCTTGGCAGCGCCGTCCAGCTGACCGCGCTGATCACACTTGTGGCCGGCATCGCCGTTCTGGCTGGCACCGTTGCCAGTACCGAGGCGCAGCGACTGGCCGATTCGGTCATCCTCAAGGTGCTTGGGGCCACCCGAATCTCGATCATGATTGCGTGGTTCTTTGAATATGCGCTGCTTGGCGTGTTGACCGCCTTTGCCGCAACATTGATTGGATCGCTCGCAAGCTGGGCCTTGATCACGCAATTTCTGCAGGCTGATTTCGTGTTCTATGGCAAGCTCGTGCTGACCACCAGCTTTGCCGGCGCTGGCGCAACTGCTCTATTGGGGCTAGCCGGAGCCACCCGCACATTGGGGCGCAAACCTGCGCCGTTATTGCGCGAGGCCTAATTGGCGAAACCGAGGCGTTTTTTCTGCTGGTTCGACCATTCGACCAGCAAACGGTCAGCCGTCAGGCCGATCAGGGAGACGCACAGCCCGATCACCAGACCCTTGCCACCATCATTGAATGACAGCGCCCGAAAAATTTCCTGGCTGAGGTCAACCGTGCCGATAAAGCCGGCAATCATCACCATGAACAGCGCAAACATCAGCGTCTGGTTGAGGCCAAGCAGCATTTCGGGAAAGGCCATCGGCATCCGCACCTTCCACAGCATCTGGCGTTCAGTGCATCCCGAGGTCAGCGCCGCCTCAACAATCTGGCTTGGAACGTTGCGCAGACCAAAAATCGTATAGCGGGTGATCGGAATGGTGGCATAGACAACAATGGCGAAGATTGCCGAAACATCACTGATCTGGAACAGCATCACGGCTGGCAGGAGGTAGATGAAAGATGGGAAGGTCTGAAAGGTATCACACAAGCCCAAAACAAATTTCGTCCGTCGGTCCTTTTTTGCCGCCCAGATTCCTAGTGGAATGCCAATGGCGGCGCAAATGCACAAAGCCACAAAGACCATATAGAGCGTGATCACGGCACGCACCCAATAGCCCGAGGCGGCAATGAAGAAAACAAAGGCCATGACGGTCAAAGCCAGCTTCCAGCGACCAAGTTTCCAGCCGACACACCCGATCAGCGTCATCACTGCCACCCACGGCATCGATTGGAAGGTCGCTTTGGTCGGCATGAACACATAGACAAGCAGAAAATCACGCAGGATTCCGAGCGGGGTAAACAGCGAGGTTGTGATGAATTTGATCATCGCATCCAGATAGCTGGAGATCGAGACGGTATATTCCTTTGGCAATTGCACGGCGGCCTCTGTCAGGCTGGCAAGACCGATCGAGCCGACAATGATCAACGCTATGGCGCAGAGATAGGGATGCCGCACCCAGAGCGGGCCATCCTTGATTCGTTCCGGCTCCTTTTCGACAAGTGCCTGGCTGAAGCGATCAAGAGTCACGGCGATCAGGACGACGGCAACGCCAATCTCAAAGGCCTGGCCAAGGCGCAGATTTTGCAGCCGCGTAAGCAGATCATGGCCAAGCCCGGGCTGGCCAATGAAAGAGGCGATTACCACCATGGCAAGACATTGCATGATCACCTGATTGACACCCAGCATCAGCGCTGAGCGTGCCGAGGGAATTTCGACCTTGTAGAGCATCTGCCAACGGGTGCAGCCAGCCATGATCCCAGCCTCACGAACTTCGCTGGAAATCTCGCGCAGACCCAGCATTGTCAGACGGGTCATTGGGGGAAAGGCAAAAATCACCGTGGCAATAACACCGGCCTTTGCCCCGACACCAAAGAAGATGGCGACAATAATCAGATAGGAAAAATGCGGCAATGACTGCAGGATGTTGAGCATCGGCGCAACCACCATGGCAATTCTCTGGCGCTTTGCCGCCGCAATGCCGATCAGCAGACCGATGATGGCGGCAAGCGGCACCGACACGGCGATGGCCGACAATGTCTTCATCGACAACTCCCAGATCCCGCGCAGGCTAAACAGCGAGAGGTAGAAGAAGGTGCCGCCGCCAAGCAGCGCCAACCGCCAGCCGCGAAGATAGAGACCGAAAACAATCATCAGACCAACGATCATCACCCATGGCATTGGGCCAACGGCACCAAATCCCTTGTAGAGGAGCGCCTCGGTGAAATCGAGCGGCACATCAATGCCCCGAGCGATCGAACGCGTGATATCACGGAAAGTGAACAGGCCAAAGATTTCGTAGGAGCGCAGAAATTGTATCCCGGCATTAACCCAGTCAACAAATGGGATCAGACCCTCGATCGTCCCGCAGCCACCAAGACAGCTCTTGGGTGGGACAATCGCCCAAGACGGCAGCAACGGCTTGAACAGCCACAGGAGGGCAAAGGGGATCATCGGTGCCATCATGTTCAGGCGTGATGGCATCTGCTCAGTCGCCGGAACCGGACCAGCCATGATCAGGCTCCAGCCGAGGTGGTTTCAGTGTCGAACAGGATGGCGGCGACCTGATCACGCGACAGCTCACCACAAATCTTGCCCGCATCATCCAGCACCGTGACGTCATCCAGCTGCATCAGCACCGCCGACGCCACCGAGGCAATCCGATCACTTGCTTTGACGCTGAGCTTTCCTGCCTTTCTCTTTTTGGTAGGCTGCATCAGGCTGGCCACCGACAACAGCTTTGCCCGGGGAATGTCCCTTGTGA
>ERZ802831.1636-NODE-1636-length-10840-cov-20.6721_pt1 | contig 10840 bp, 7 predicted proteins | sample MGYA00345655_ERZ802831 | MGnify/ENA primary metagenome ERZ802831 (study PRJEB30503, sample SAMEA104212376) | marine metagenome | biome: Westerlies Biome; feature: [SRF] surface water layer (ENVO:00010504) within the epipelagic zone...; material: water...
CCATCAGGATCGTGAAGATGCGATCCGCCTCCAGGGCATCCTCAATCTCCACCCGTTTCATGGTGCGGGTGGTGGGATCCATGGTGGTTTCCCAGAGCTGCTTTGGCATCATTTCACCAAGTCCCTTAAAACGCTGGATGTTGTAGTTGGCTTTCTCACCAAATCCTTCCAGAGTTTTCTGTAGCTCTGATTCGTTGTAGCAATAGGTGTGGTTCTTGCCGCGCTCCACTTTGTAAAGGGGCGGGCAGGCGATGTAGATGTAACCACCTTCCACAAGTTCTTTCTGGTAGCGATAGAAGAAGGTGAGCAAGAGGGTGCGGATATGTGCACCATCCACGTCCGCGTCAGTCATGATCACGACCCGGTGATAGCGCAGGTTTTTAACATCAAAATCCTCGCCTTTAATCCCGAGGCCGAGCGCCGTGATCAGGGACTGAATCTCTGTATTCTTATAAATCTTGGCGTCGTCAGTTTTCTCAATATTGAGAATCTTTCCGCGTAGGGGCAGAATCGCCTGGAAGCGTCGATCACGACCCTGTTTGGCCGAACCACCAGCAGAATCACCCTCAACGATATAAATCTCCGATTCGCTGGGATCTCTGGAGCTGCAATCAGCGAGCTTGCCGGGCAGGGTTGAACTTTCCAGAACACTCTTGCGCCTCACCAACTCGCGAGCACGACGGGCTGCTTCGGCAGCATTGAATGCCTGGATCGCCTTCTCCAGGATCATGTCAATCACACCCGGATTGAACTCCAGGTACTGACTCAGAGACTCGCCCACCAGGCTGTCCACAATGCCGCGCACTTCGGTATTGCCGAGCTTGGTTTTGGTTTGACCCTCAAACTCCGGCTCGGGCACTTTCACCGACAGCACAGCCGTGAGGCCCTCGCGGATGTTTTCACCGGCGAGGTTGGAATCCGACTCCTTACGCTTGCCGCGCTTTTTGGCAAACGTGTTGAGCGTGCGGGTGAGAACGGTTTTCAACCCCTCAATATGCGTTCCCCCATCAACCGTTCGAATGTTGTTAGCAAAACCCAGGATGCTGTCGGAATACGCATCCACACACCACTGCAACGCCGCTTCAACAGACACCCCGTCTTTCTCGGCATCCACATAAATGATCTCAGGGTGAAGGGCATCCTTCTCGGCGTTCATGTAGGCGACGTATTCCTTGATGCCGCCCTCGTAGAAATAGATCTCCTCGTGAGGATTGCCCTCGGCATCGCGGGCGTTCTCGCGCTCATCACGGAAAACGATGCGCACCCCACCATTGAGATAAGCCAGCTCGCGCAGACGAGCCGAAAGGGTGGCGTAATCAAAAACGATGCCGACGGTGAAAATCTCAATGTCGGGCTTGAAGCGCACGCTGGTGCCAGTGCGACCTTCCTCCTCGGCCGGCTGGGGCTCGGACACCAGGCTGCCGATCGGAGCACCCCGCTCAAAGCGCTGACGGTGCACCTGGGCCTGACGGCGCACGGTGACGTCCACCCATTCACTCAGGGCGTTGACCACCGACACGCCCACCCCGTGAAGGCCCCCGGATACCTTGTAGCCACCGGCGCCAAATTTGCCGCCGGCATGCAGCACAGTAAGCACTGTTTCCAGAGCACTCTTGCCAGTGCGGGGGTGAACATCCGTTGGAATTCCACGTCCGTTGTCGGTGATGCAAGCGGAGCCGTCCTCCCCCAGCACCACCTGGATCTCCGTGCAATGCCCCGCGAGGGCCTCATCCACCGAGTTGTCCACCACCTCATAAACCAGGTGATGAAGTCCACGCGGCCCTGTTGTGCCGATATACATTCCCGGCCGCTTGCGGACGGGCTCAAGGCCCTCCAGCACTTGAATCTGTTCGGCACCGTAGGCCGCTTGAACTTTCGCGGCTTCGCTCATGCGATTTAGGTCGGCCTGACTTCCTGTCAGGCTGAATCTACCACCGGCGTGCCAGAGGCGCTCACAGAGGCCTCTGAGGCGTCATTTTTCCTGGGGGTGCACCCCCTTTGATGTGCGATGCCCCACACCAACTCTGAAACGGAGGGCAGCAGCGATAGCAGTGCTCCCCTCGTGGTGGTGCTGCTTGGCCCCACCGCAAGCGGCAAAACCGCCCTGTCTCTGGAACTGGCGGAGCGGTTCAATCTGGAGATTCTCAACGTGGATTCCCGCCAGCTTTATCGGGAGATGGACGTAGGCACGGCCAAGCCCAGCCCAGACCAGCAGGCGCGCATCCGCCACCATCTGCTCGACCTGCGTGACCCCGACCAGCCCATCACTTTGCAGGAGTTCCAGCAGGAGGCACTGAAGGCTGTGAATCACAGCCTGACCAAGCGTGGCGCCGCTTTTCTAGTCGGCGGCAGCGGGCTCTATCTCAAAGCGCTCACCGGTGGGCTGCGTCCCCCCGCCGTGCCTCCCCAACCGGCACTGCGCCGAGAACTGGCGAATCTGGGCCAACCGGTGTGCCACCAGCTACTGACGTATGCCGATCCAGAAGCGGCCATGCGCATCGCCAGCGCTGATGCGGTGCGTACCCAACGCGCTTTGGAAGTGCTCTATGCCACGGGAGCGCCAATGAGCAGCCAGACCAGTGCCAGCCCACCGCCCTGGCGCGTGCTGGAGCTAGGCCTCAACCCCGCCGATCTGCGACAGCGCATCGGCCAGCGCACCCAGTCGCTTTACAGCGATGGTCTTTTAAAGGAAACGCAACGCCTGCGGGAACGCTATGGCCCCGACCTGCCCCTCCTCCAAACCATTGGCTACGGCGAAGCCCTGCAAGTGCTTGATGGCACTCTGAGCCATCAAGCAGCAATCGCCCAAACCACACGGCGCACCCAGCAATTCGCGAAGCGGCAACGCACCTGGTTCCGGCGCCAGCATCAGCCCCATTGGTTGCCCGATGACAATCCCCTGAGTGAAGCCGGACACCTGATCGAGGCGGGTCTAGGGTGAAGGATGCAACCGCAGCGGGTTCTCTTTCCAACGGCCCGCGGCCCCTTCCCTCACTGAATGCCACCACGTCCCCGTTTTGACCGCCGTGCTCCCGTCCGGGAGCTCCCCAACATCAACGACCGCATCAATTACCCCCAGCTTCGGGTGGTGGATGCCGACGGCACCCAGTTGGGAGTCATCGACCGGGAGAAAGCGCTGGAGGTGGCGCAGGAGCGGGAACTCGATTTAGTGCTGGTCAGCGAGAAGGCCGATCCGCCGGTATGCCGGATCATGGATTACGGCAAATACAAGTTCGAACAGGAGAAAAAAGCCAAGGAGGCCAAGAAGAAATCGCACCAGACCGAAGTCAAAGAGGTCAAGATGCGTTACAAAATCGATCAGCATGATTACGACGTGCGTATCGGTCAGGCCCAGCGTTTCCTGAAAGCTGGCGACAAAGTGAAGTGCACGGTGATCTTTCGCGGTCGGGAGATTCAGCACACCGCTCTCGCAGAAACGCTGCTGCGGCGCATGGCCAAGGATCTCGAGGAACCTGCTGAGATCCAGCAACCCCCGAAGCGGGAAGGCCGCAACATGATCATGTTCCTTACACCGCGGAAGACCCCGCTGGCGAAAAAAGACGACAAAGAGCAGAGCGCCACTAGGGCCGTGCGCACGATCACGGCGCCGCCCCGGCCCACCTCAGCTCGGCTCGCGAGCAAGCCCGGGGGCAACGGCTAACGCCTGAGCGCCTCCAGCAGCACCTGCCAACCCTGCGCTGCAGCCTCCGGCTGATACGCAGCGCGCGCATCACACATGAAACCGTGATCGGCGTCGGGAAAGCTGACGCAACGCAACCTCGCACCGGAGGGATCCGCCTGGCGCAGAGCTGATTCGATGGCATCCCGATCCACCTTGGGGATCAAAGGATCGTCCAAACCGAAGAGACAAGTGAGCTCCCCTTGCACCTGGGGCAGACTGTCCAGGGTGGGCGCACCACCTCCCGGCCGGCCCTGAACCACACCGGCACCATAGAAATCGAAGGTTCTGGTTACCTCAGGCAGGGAAGCCATGAGCAGGGCCACATGCCCTCCGAAACAAAATCCCACCACAGTGATCTCCGCCTGAGGATCGTTGAGTTGCCTGCGCAGCCAACTGATCGCGGCCGTTCCATCGGCCAGAAGCGCAGCCGCGGTCGTGGCGCTCTTGTGACCGCGGCCTTCGGCCAGTTGCATCTCGCCATAGCTCAAATCGAGCTCTGGAGCAGTGCGGGCGAACAGAGGCATCGCCAGAGCAGGCACTCCCGTAGCGGCGATGCGATCAGCCACCGACCTCACCCAGGCGTTGACGCCAAACACCTCGGGCAGAACGAGAACAGCACGTTTTCGCTCCTGATATGACTCAGTTTCGTTACGGTTACGTGCAGCCCGACCGACTGCACCTGTTTCGACTCCTTTGGGTGCCCACCAGCAGCGCAAGGGCACAGGCCCGTCATTGACGTAACACCAACCCCGCACTTGAGGCTCAGCCGAAGAAATTGGCATAAGGACACGGACCACCCGGACAATTGTCACCAGGCCATCCTGTCCTTAAGGTGGCCGCATTCAGACCTGGCCCACCGGCGTGCGATTCCACATCCAACAGGAAAGCGACATACCGGCATCGACCCAGCTCTACAACCAGATCTGCTTTGCCATTGCCGCCCGGCACTATCCGCCGGGACATCGCCTACCAAGCACCCGCCAACTGGCGATGCAGACCGGACTGCACCGCAACACCATCAGCAAGGTGTATCGCCAGCTGGAAACCGATGGAGTGGTGGAAGCCATGGCCGGCTCGGGCATCTACGTGCGCGACCAGCAGAAACCCCGGGAGATCCGCACGCCGATGACGCCACGCAACCGCGGGGTGACAGACCTCGACAGGGAGGTGCGCAAATGCGTTGACGGACTGCTGAACGCCGGATGCACCCTTCAGCAGACCCGGGATCTGCTCACCCGCGAGATCGACTGGAGGTTGCGCTGTGGTGCCCGGGTCTTGGTCAGCACTCCTCGGGAGGACATCGGCGCCTCAATGCTGATCGCTGAGGAACTCGAGCCAAGCCTGGATGTGCCGGTGGAGGTGGTACCAATGGAGGAACTGGAGAGCGTCCTGGATAGCGCCAGCAATGGCACGGTCGTGACCAGCCGCTATTTCCTCCAGCCCGTGGAAGAACTCGCCAAGCGCCACGGAGTGCGCGCCGTGGCGGTGGACCTCAACGACTTCCGGGCCGAACTAGCGATGTTGAAAGAGTTACGGCAGGGAAGCTGCGTGGGCCTGGTCAGCATCAGCCCAGGCATCCTGCGGGCCGCCGAAGTCATCCTGCACAGCATGCGCGGCAACGAACTGCTGCTGATGACCGCCACTCCAGACGTGGGCAGCCGCTTGCTGGCTCTGCTGCGAGCCTCCAGCCATGTGCTCTGCGATAAGCCCAGCCTGCCACTCGTTGAGCAAAGCCTGCGCCAGAATCGCTCCCAACTGATGCGCATGCCCCAGGTGCACTGCGCCGAGAGTTACCTGAGCGGCGACACGATCGAATTGCTGCGCAAGGAAATCGGTCTGCAAACCGCTTGATGAAGACCAACTGCCAAAATGACGCCCACGAGCGCTGAGGGCGCGGCGAGCAGGCATGTTGAACCACATCCGCGCCGACCTGGCGATCATTCGTGAACGGGATCCAGCAGCCCGTGGCCCCCTGGAGATCCTCCTCTGCTATCCAGGCTTTCAAGCCCTGAGCTTGCACCGGTTAAGCCACAGGCTCTGGCGCTCCAAGCTGCCCCTGAAACTGGCGGCCCGGCTGCTCAGCCAAATGGGACGCAATCTCACCGGTGTAGAGATCCATCCGGGCGCCAGAATTGGCCATGGCGTGTTCATCGACCACGGCATGGGCGTGGTGATTGGCGAGACTGCCGAAGTGGGTGATCGCTGCCTGCTCTACCAGGGGGTGACCCTGGGTGGAACTGGCAAGGAGCACGGCAAACGTCATCCCACTCTTGCCACCAACGTGGTTGTGGGGGCAGGCGCCAAAGTTTTGGGGGCAATCTCAGTCGGCCCCAACACCAGAATCGGCGCTGGGTCCGTCGTTGTCCGCGACGTGGAGGCCGACTGCACCGTTGTGGGAGTTCCAGGAAGGGTCGTCCATCAGAGTGGCGTAAGGATCAATCCATTGGCCCACTCCGCCCTTCCGGATGCCGAAGCCAATGTGATTCGCAACCTGATGGAGCGCATTGACCAACTGGAAGGACAGGTACGCAACTTGCAAGACCATCTCCGAGCCATCGCCACGATCAAGGGAGAGCCGATCATTGACAAGCGATGCGGCGAGGCTCAGAGCCTCAAAGATCGAGAAATTCTCGAATTCATTGGCGACCAATCAAATTCAACTTATTGACCGAGAATGTTTATTTTAGGCTGCCATCGATCGGGCACTTCTCTGCTCACAAACATACTCAAATCAGCACTTGAGCGTCATAACACTGAAGAAACTGGAACCGCACAACAAACCATTGAATCAAATATCGACAATCCAGAAGGCCACCATGAAAGCGTTGCCATCGTTGACCTCAACGAACGATTACTGACAATCACGAATGCAAGCTGGAATCACCCATTCCTACTCACTCCTGACTGGACCGATCTCGAACACTATCTATCACTGAACGAAACGCGACAAACGCTGAGGCCATGGGCACTCAAAAGCAATTGGATTGACAAAGATCCGCGCTTATGTCTAACAAGAGAAGCCTATTTCCATCTCCTGCTCAAGGAAGTTCCGTCGATAGCCATTATCAGACATCCCTTCGCAGTGGCCAACTCACTCCTGGCCAGAGACGGGATGCATTCCGACCGCGCTTTAGCACTCTGGATGTGCTACAACCATCATCTATTCAATAGCTGCAGAAGCCTGCCAAACGACGTTCTCAGCTTCGCATTTTTAAGGCATTATCCAAAAGAAAGCTCTCAGAGATTGAGCAATGCCGTGGCCAGCACGGCCACAATTCCAGACTGGGCGATCGAACAAGAGCTCGAGCAAAAGTTCGTCGGAGACCTCATCCGATCCAGACCGGACCAGCTTCTGTCAGATCGTGCTTCGAATTCACTACGCGAAAGCTGCATAACTCTTTACGATTTTTGCCAGAATGCATCGAAATCTAAACAAGAAATCCAAGTCATTGCCAATGAATTCAAAACGCATTTTGCGGCAAACCTAGATGAATTAAATATGATTTTTCCTGCTAATAAGATTTCAGAGACAAAAACTATTCATTTAGAACGTTTAAATCTCGAAAACCAAAGATTGCACCAGGAGTTGCAACATTCCAGAACGAGGTACAGGCGAAAAGCCGTTGAGCTCATACGCTCAGCATCACATTGGCTGAACAGATCTCACAAGCAATCGCACTAAGCGATTGCTTCGGACACTGACTGTGGCTTCGCAGGCTGGAACATGAACATCGAATAGATCACGTTGCGGCGCATGTTGGTCATCATGTCGAGGAACATGTCATAGCCCTCGTTCTTGTATTCGATCAGGGGGTCTTTCTGGCCATAACCACGCAGGCCCACTGACTCGCGCAGGGCATCCATCGATTGGAGATGCTCGCGCCAGAGGGTATCAATCTGCTGAAGGATGAAGAAGCGCTCCGCTTCACGCATCAGGCCCGGACGCTGCTGTTCAATCTGGCCTTCCTTGAGGTCATAAGCATTACGCAATTGCTCCTGCAGAAAAGCTTTGAGCTCCTCCATCGACAATCCCTGGAGCTGATCAGGCTGGAGGTCGTCGAGCAGATACACGAACTCCTGCACCTTGCTCACCAGCTGGGTCACATCCCATTCCTCTGGAGGCAGGTCCGGATTCACATAGGCCTCAACGATCTCGTTCATGGTGCGCTCGCCGTAGCCAATCACCTGCTTCTTCAGTTCGCGACCCTCCAGCACCCGGCGCCGTTCGGTGTAAACAGCCTTGCGCTGATTGTTCATCACCTCGTCGTACTCGAACACCTGTTTACGAATGTCGTAGTAATACGTCTCGACCTTCTTCTGAGCCCCCTCCAGGGAGCGGGTGAGCATGCCCGATTCGATTGGCATGTCTTCCTCCACCCGGAAGGCATTCATCAGTCCGGCCACCCGGTCCCCACCAAAAATGCGCAGGAGGTTGTCGCCCAGGGAGAGGAAGAAGCGGGTGGAGCCGGGGTCTCCCTGACGCCCGGCCCGACCACGCAATTGGTTATCCACCCGACGGGATTCATGGCGCTCGGTGCCGATCACGTGCAGACCACCGGCCTCCCGCACCCGTTGTTCTTCCTGCTTCACCACCTCGTCGTATTCCCCCTTCACCCGGGCGATGGCCGCGCGCAGAGCCGCAATCGCAGGATCGTCGGTGGGGGCCTTCTCCGCCGCCGTAGCGATGTGATCTTCCAGTTCAATCACCGTGAGTGCCCGGTCACCCCAGGCCTTCACCAGGTCCCTGGCCAAATCGGCCAGAGCCTGATCAGTGCCCTCAGTGAGCTGGCAGGGATAGAGGCTGCCGATGGCACGGGCTTCGCTGGGGGCATGGCCATGGGGGCCACTGGCGGGGGCTGCCTTGGCAGCAAAACCTCCACCACCCTCAGCGCCGCTGCGTTGCAGAGGCACGGGCGGACGATGGCCCTCCTCCGGACGCACCAACCGAGACAGCAACACCTCGCGCAGTTTCAAGCGAGCCATGTAATCGCTGTTGCCACCAAGAATGATGTCGGTGCCACGACCCGCCATGTTGGTGGCGATGGTCACCGCCCCGGAGCGTCCGGCCTGAGCCACGATTTCGGCTTCCCGCTCCACATTCTCGGGTTTGGCATTGAGGAGGTTGTGAGGAATGTTCTCTTCTGCCAGAAGCGCACTGAGTAGCTCACTCTTCTCCACACTGGTGGTACCCACCAGCACTGGCCGGCCCTGCTGGTGCACCTCCGCGGTTTCCTTGGCCACGGCCCGCCACTTGGCCTCTTCCGTTTTGTACACCTGGTCCACCCAGTCCTGCCGGGCCCGGACCCGGTTGGTGGGCACGATGGTTGTTTCGAGTTTGTACGTCTTCTCAAACTCGGTTTCCTCTGTTTTGGCCGTGCCGGTCATCCCGGCAAGGCGGGGGTAGAGCAGGAAGAAGTTCTGGTAGGTGATGGACGCCAGGGTCTGGGTTTCGGGCTGAATCGGCAGGGCCTCCTTGGCCTCGATCGCCTGGTGCTGGCCATCGCTCCAGCGGCGTCCTGGCATGACGCGGCCGGTGAACTCATCGACGATGACCGCTTCGCCGTCGCGCACGATGTAGTTCACATCGCGGGTGAACAGATCCTTGGCCTTGAGGGCGTTGGTGATGTAGTGGGCCCAGGGATCCTGAGGGTCATAAAGATCGGCCACACCGATCATCTGCTCAGCCTTGGCAAAGCCCTCATCAGTAAGGGTGCAGCTGCGCTGCTTTTCATCCACTTCGTAATCACCCTCGGGATCGATCCCGTCCTTGCCCATCTCGGCCGCCCGGGTGAGTGCTGCAGCCACTTCCGCCGCCTTCTGATACTTCTCTTGAGGCCGCTCCACCTGACCAGAAATAATCAGTGGCGTTCGGGCTTCATCAATCAGGATCGAATCGACTTCATCGATCACGCAGTACTGGAACTGCCGCTGCACCACCTCATTGATGTCAGCAGCCATGTTGTCGCGCAGGTAGTCGAACCCGAGCTCTGAGTTGGTGGCATAGGTGATGTCGCATCCGTAATTACGGCGACGCTCGGCGGGGGTCATGTCCTGCTGGATCAGACCCACGGAGAGGCCGAGGAAACGATGCACCTGCCCCATCCACTCCGCATCACGGCGTGCCAAGTAATCGTTCACGGTCACCACATGGACACCGCGACCGGTCAGGGCATTGAGGAAGCTGGGCAGCGTGGCAACCAGCGTCTTGCCTTCGCCGGTTTTCATCTCAGCGATTTGCCCCTCATGCAGCACCATGCCGCCGATCAACTGCACATCAAAGTGGCGCATGCCCAGCACTCGCTTGCCAGCTTCTCGCACCACAGCGAAGGCCTCCGGCAGCAACTCATCAAGCACGGGTCGCTGATTTTCGAGGCTTCCGGCGTTATCAAGGCGCTGACGGAACTCGGCGGTACGCCGGCGCAGGTCCTCGTCGCTTAGAGGAGCCACCTCCTCTTCGAGGAGGTTGATATCGGACACGATCGGCTGATAGCGCTTCAGCTTGCGGGCATTGGGGTCACCCAGCAGCAGCTTGAGCATGGAAAGCGCCAAATCAACTGGGGGACAGCCTACTGAGGCCGCCAAGGGGCGATGCGCCGGCGATCCGTACCACTGGCTGCATCCCTACAAAGACAGGTGCCCGAACCTCTGCAGAGGCTTCAGGCAATCGCTGCACCGGCACTCATGACAGCCAGAAGCTGCATCGATCGAGGCGACGGATCAATCGGACCTATTAACGAAGGGTGAGCACCCTTCGGGATCGCAGGCAAATGATCAATCAGACATTCCTCACAGCTCTGCCAAAAAGCTCCTCGGAATTCAAACGTTGTCTTCAGCACGAGCCAAGCGAAATACGCACTTGAACTTGAAAACTAAATCTGCATTAATTCGATCACTTTTGACAAAATAAAAGAAGAGAATCAAGACAAAAGAAAAGTGATGACGTAGCGCATAGCACACGTTAGGGATTGATTATTTCAGAAATAACAAAGGACAAAGATACTTTAAACCGGTCTTAGCCGCAAATCAGACTCTCAATTTTAGGTTGCATATGTTATCAAATTGAACCTTTCATGGCTTCCGAGACAGGATCCCACGCCGTTGAAGAAAATTTCACCTTTGAGTTGTTTCACCTGGGCGATCAGGAGCCTCTCAATGTTG
>ERZ802831.1638-NODE-1638-length-10825-cov-32.5981_pt1 | contig 10825 bp, 12 predicted proteins | sample MGYA00345655_ERZ802831 | MGnify/ENA primary metagenome ERZ802831 (study PRJEB30503, sample SAMEA104212376) | marine metagenome | biome: Westerlies Biome; feature: [SRF] surface water layer (ENVO:00010504) within the epipelagic zone...; material: water...
TAACTGGCATTCAATCAACTGGAACACCTCATCTTGGCAATATACTTGGAGCAATTATTCCTGCAGTAAAAATGGCCAACTCTTCAAACGAAGAGTCTTATCTTTTTATTGCAAATATGCACTCCCTAACTCAAATTAAAGATCAAAATATATTAAAAGAAAATACATTTTTAACTGCAGCAACATGGCTTGCTTTTGATTTAGATTCAAAGAAAAGTTGTTTTTTTAGACAAAGTGATGTGCCTGAGGTAACAGAATTAGCCTGGTATTTAAGTTGTTTTTTTCCATATCAAAGATTAAGATTAGCTCATTCCTTTAAAGATAAATCAGATAACCTGAAAGACGTAAACTCTGGATTATTTTCATATCCTATGTTAATGTCTGCAGATATTTTAATGTATGATGCTAATATAGTTCCTGTTGGAAAGGATCAGCTCCAACATCTTGAAATGACTAGAGATATAGCTTCTAGGTTTAATAATTTAATGGGTGAAACTTTTGTAATTCCTGAAGCTAAGGTTCAAGATGACACAAGTTATATTATAGGAACTGATGGAGAGAAGATGAGTAAATCGAAATCTAATATAATTGATATTTTTCTTGATGATAAAAAATTAAGAAAGCAGATAATGAAAATTCAAACTCAAAGTCTTTCAGTTGAAGAGGCTAAGAACCCTGACCAATGTAATGTCTTTAAATTATTTAAAGTAATCGCCTCTGATGATGAAGTAAAAAAGTTGCACTTACGATATACAAAAGGTGGAATTGGATATGGGGAGGCTAAAGAGCTTCTATATCATGAAATTTTAAATCGTTTTTCAATAAATCGCGAAAAGTTTTTTGAACTAACCAATAATAGGGATAGAGTAGAAGAGCTATTATTGGAAGGAGCAATAAAAGCGAGGAAACAGGCTCAAAATGTTCTTAAAAGAGTTCGGTCTCGTGTTGGTTATTAATTGTTTTTTTTTAAATTTACTTAATGACACTTTTCAAAGATATTATTGAGCTACTACACAATAATGATTGTGTAATATTGCCTGGCTTTGGTGCTTTTGTTCTCAAGAGTAAAGCTGCATCAATAAGAGGAAATGAGTTTATACCTCCTGCGAAGTATGTTTCGTTTAACTCAATGCTTAAAGAAAATGATGGCTTATTAGTTAAGTATATAAGTGAAATTAGAAAAATATCATACAAAAAAGCTTTGATCATTTTAGAGGACGAAGTTAATTCTTTAAACAAAAAATTATCAAAAGACTTACTTGTTGAAATCCCATCTCTTGGAATCTTTGAATTAAAAAATGAAAGTACACTATATTTTAATCCTGACTTATCAGTAAATTATGATAGTTCTAGTTTTGGTCTTAAATCATTTTTAAAAGAACCAATGCTTAAGATTATTAAAAAAGAATCTAGCAAAGAAAGTCCAACTGTCACAAATTATCTACTAAGAAATGCTGCGATTTTTATTTCAGTAATTGGACTTAGTTATTTTGGATATTTTAATTATAGTAATTATATCGATACTGAAAAGCTAAAAAACATTGCAATAGCTCAAGATCAAATACTTCAAAATGTTCAGGCTGCAACTTTTAACTTAGGGGAGCTTCCTGCTATAAATCTTAATGTTACTGCACCTATTTTAGAAGATAATTCAATTTACTTTAGTGTAATTTCAGGGTCTTTTAGATCTAAACTCAACGCCCAGAAACAATTAAACACTTTAATTAGTAAAGGTTATCAGGCGTCATTTACTTCTGTAAATCCAAAAGGTCTTTATAGGGTTGCTTATGCAAGACTTAAATCTCGTAAAGAAGCTGCTTCTTTAATTTTCACTATCAAACAAGATGGGAAAGATGCTTGGTTATTAATAGAAAATTAATTATCAAGCCAAATATTTGGATTTTCTGGCTTCATTTCATTGAAAACATTAAACTTTAATACAGTTTTTCCAGATGATTCATTTGTAAACACTACTCCTATTTCATCATTAGCTTGAATTTTATCTCCTTTTTTAACGAAAATTGATGATAAGTTTTGATAGTTAGAAATGTATTTACCATGTCTAATCAATACTCCTGGATTTCCACCAGAAAAACCATATACTGATAAAACTTCTCCATCAAAAACAGAGTAAGCAATTGAATTAGGTGATGTTGCAATGGATATTCCATTACTGTTAATTTTAGTTGTCCTTACGACTGGATGTGGCTGAGTACCAAATCTTCTTATAATAACACCTTCTTTAACTGGCCATGGCAGCCTACCTTTATTTGCCTGAAAATTAGTTGAAATCAACCTACCTTCAGGAGTCAGAGAAAAGTTTGTTGAATTATTATTTTTATTTGATTCTGCAATTGCTAGTCTAATTAGCTTTTGTATTTCATTATCAATTAATCTAGTTTGTTTCTCTTTTTTATTAATTTCTAAGGCATAATTTTTTTGGTTCTTGATCAAGTCTTTAAATAGATTGTTTTGTTGAGCTTTTTCTTTTGTTAAAGACTGCTTTACATTTCTATTTTCTTCAATAATATTCTGTTTCTCTTTTTTTCTAATTTCAAGACTATCGATTGTCTGAATTATTTGATTTTGAATTAGCACAATTTTATCTGCTTGCTTTTTTCTATATTTAGAGTATTGTTTAAAATATTGAAATCTTTTAAATGCTTGGTTTATGTTTTCTGAAGCAAACAAAAACATTAATTTCATTTCAGTAGATCTCTTTTTGTAAGAGTTATAAATAATTTTTTCATACTCGCTTTTGAGATTTGTTAAATCTGTCTCTAAATCAGTGATTTTTTCAGTTTGATTGTAAATGATGTTGGTTAGATTGTTTAATTGAGAATTATTAACATTAATTAATTTATCTCTCACAGAAATCTTAAGCTGAAGATCTTCCAAATCATTTGATAGATTTTTAGATTTTTTTTTGGATTCAGCAATCAAAGAATTGATTTGATTTATTTCCTTTTTTAAAGATATTTTTTGTGCCTCTAAATTTTTTTGTCTTGTCTCATAATTTTGAGCATTCAATGGAGTTATTGAAATTAATAATAAGAAAAAAGATATTTTACTTAAGAATTTCATCTAAAGTTTTGATTTTATAATCAGTTGGTATTTCCATAGGGAAGGTTAAATTCTTTGGAAAGTCAAATTGAGAATACTCTAGGTTAATTCTTGTAATTTTATTACCCCTCATATAAGTGATTAAAACATTATTGGGCACAATTTTATCTTCAATATTTTTGTAATTATTGTAATCAATAGTAATTAAAGATGATAACATTGGAATGAAAACTCTTTGTTGATCAAGCTGAAACGTTTTAGGGTTTATAAAAAGTGAAGATTGGATTCCTTTTGAAGATTTTAATACATAATAATTCGGGTTTTCCACGCGCTCCCAATTTCCTCTATTTATATCAAATATAGATTTTCCAAAAAGCAGGTTTTGAAATAATTTTACTGGATTTTTAAATCCAAGAGTATTCATAATCAGGTCTAATTCCTGATTTATATATGTTTTTTGGAATTTTTCATAAAAAACAATTCGTTCATTACTTAATAAAATTTTTGCGATAGGTACAATCATTGATGCACTTATCCAAATAAGTTCTTGGTCTAAAGCTCTTAGGCTTAAACTAACGGTTTGAGTTGAGCGTCCATCATTAAATTCTACTTTAACTCTATTTCTTAAATTCTGAAACTTTAGTTCTGACTTTTTTGAGTTTTTAATTATTTCAGGTACCTCAATATCATTTATGGGCAGATCACTTAAAATCTTTTTCTTAGTTGAACATCCTCCTAGAAAAAACAAAAAGAGTAAAGAAAATATAATAAATATTTTTTCTGTCTTATTATTCATCATTATTAATTTGTGAATAATCCCCTAAAAAAATTTCTTTATTAGAGCCATCATAAATAGTGTTAGAGCCTAATATAGAGCTCTGTATAGTTGCGTTAGATACTTTTACGTTATTATATATTAAGGTTGACTCTATAATAGAGTCTGAAATAATACAATTTTCTCCAACGGATACATATGGGCCAATTGTTGAATCTTTAACTATTACATTTTTTCCTATAAAAACAGGATGATTTATTTTTACATTTCCTTGTTTAGAAAAATTATCTTCACTGCTCAAGCCTTCATTAGATTTCATTATTATTTTTGCAGATTCTATTAATAACTTAGGTGTGCCACAGTCCATCCACGTATCAATTTCTTGCGATTTAAAGATCTTTCTCTTTTCTATCATTTTTTCTATACCATGATTTAGAAGATACTCTTTACCTGGGGGTAACTTATCCTGAAGATGTGTACGCAGCTCATCCCTGATTAAAGAAATATCTTTGAAATAATAAATTCCTACTACTGCCAAATCGGATATAAAGTTTTTAGGTTTTTCTATTAGTTGGGTTACGTTAAGTTCTTCATCAAGATTAACTACCCCATAACTTGAAGGGTTTTTAACTTTTTTAACCCAAATCATTCCGTCAACATCAGGGTCTATTTCAACTTTACCCTGAATCATCGTATCTGCATAAGCAATAATAGAGGGCCCTGACAAGGACTCTTCAGCACACATTATTGCATGACCTGTACCTAATTGTTCTAGCTGTCTATAAACCTTTGTTTTTGCATTGTATTTATTAGAAATTAATGTAAGAGAATCAACCACACTAGAATTGAAATAAGCTTCATCTCCTAGTATATAAATTATCTCATCAATATCTACTGAAAGTGTTGAGATGATTTGATTTATCAAATGTTCAACTATTGGCTTATGAATGATTTCTAATAAAGGTTTTGGTTGTGTTAAGGTAAAAGGTCTCAACCTAGTTCCTTTTCCAGCCATGGGAATAAATATTTTCATTTATCTGATTTAATCAAAAATACAAAAAGTGTAGAATGTAGTTTTTGATTTATGAATTCAAGGCTTCAGCTCCACCAACAATTTCTAATATTTCATTGGTAATTGCAGTTTGTCTTGCTTTGTTATATGTAAGCTTAAGATCGTCCCTCAATTCTGAGGCATTATCGGTTGCCTTGTGCATTGCAGTCATTCGTGCTCCATGCTCACCAGCAATAGAATCTGAAATTGCTTTGAATAACTGAATCGCTAATGATTTGGGAATTAGTTCGTCAAGAATTTTAACTCTATTTGGTTCAAAGATATAATCTCCAGGAACGGAAGCATTAGTTTCAGAATTATCAAGAATTGGTAAGTATTGTTCTTTAGTGATAATTTGTGTAGCTGCATTTTTAAAATGGTTATAAACCAATACTACTTCGTCATACTCTTCATGCTCAAATCTTTTCATCACGTCATCTGCAATTTCTTTTACAACAGAATAAGAAAAATTATCATATACCTCTTTATGAGAGCTAATTACATTTAGTTTTTTACTTAAAATATCATTTCCTTTTTTTCCAATGGTTAAAAGATCGGGAGTATTAGTCCCATAATTTGAAGCTAAACTATACACTTCTTTGATTATGTTTGAATTAAAACCTCCACAGAGCCCTTTATTAGAAGTTATAACTATTAAAAGAGGCTTTTTTATTTCTCTTTTTTCAAATAGTGGGTTAGACTCAGATGAATCTAAAGAAGCAGATATGCTTTTTATTAATTCTGAAAGTTTATTAGAATAAGGAAGCGTAGCAGTAATAGAATCCTGCGCCTTCTTCAACTTAGCAGCAGAAACCATCTTCATGGCATTTGTAATCTGCATCGTTGACGAAACAGAGCTTATCCTATTTCTAATTTCTTTTAACCCTGACATATATTAGAATGTTTTTGCAATTTTTTCAGCAACTTTTTTAATTTCATCTGTTTCTTTATCAGAAATTTTTCCTGATTTTAATTCTGCTAAAAGTTTATTGTTGTTTTTTCTAAGTTCTTGAAGGAAGGCCTCCTCAAAAGCTTTTACTTTTTCAACAGGAACTTCTTTAAGAAGGTTTTGAGAGCCTGCATAAATTATTGCAACCTGATCTTCGACTAGGAATGGATCGTTTTGATTTTGTTTTAAAATTTCCACATTTCTTCTTCCTTTTTCAATAACGTTAAGTGTAGCTGCATCAAGATCTGATCCAAATTTAGAGAAAGCCTCAAGTTCTCTATACTGTGCTTGATCCAGTTTCAATGTACCAGCAACTTTCTTCATAGATTTAATCTGAGCTGACCCACCAACCCTAGAAACTGAAATACCAACATTAATAGCAGGTCTTACACCTGAATTAAAGAGGTCAGACTCTAAAAATATTTGACCATCTGTAATAGAGATTACATTTGTTGGGATATAAGCTGAAACATCTCCAGCCTGTGTTTCGATTATTGGAAGCGCTGTCAAAGAACCTCCTCCTTTTACTTTTGATTTTAATGATTCTGGTAGATCATTCATTTCGCTTGCAACCTTATTATCGTTTACAACTTTTGCTGACCTTTCGAGAAGTCTTGAGTGAAGATAAAAAACATCTCCTGGGTAAGCCTCTCTACCTGGAGGTCTTCTAAGAAGAAGTGAAACTTCCCTGTAAGCAACAGCTTGTTTAGAAAGATCGTCATATATAATTAAAGCAGGTCTTCCAGTATCCCTAAAATACTCACCAATACATGCTCCTGAAAATGGAGCAAAAACCTGCATTGGAGCAGGATCAGATGCGTTCGCTGCTACAATTACTGTATAATCTAGCGCTCCTTTTTCTTCTAAAGTTTTGGCAATACCTGCAACAGTTGAGGCTTTTTGGCCAATAGCTACATATATACAAAAAACTGGTTCCCCAGCATCATAGAATTCTTTTTGATTTAGAATTGCATCAATGCACACAGTTGTTTTTCCTGTCTGTCTATCTCCAATCACAAGTTCTCTTTGACCTCTTCCAATAGGAATCATAGCATCAATTGATTTAATTCCTGTTTGAAGTGGCTCATTAACCGGCTGACGATAAATAACACCCGGTGCTTTTCTCTCAATTGGCATATCAAAAAGCTCACCCTTAATAGGCCCCTTTCCATCGATTGGTTTCCCTAAAGTGTCCACAACCCTTCCCAGAATTCCTTCACCAACTTTTATAGACGCAATTTGATTTGTTCGCTTTACACTGTCTCCTTCTTTAACTCCCTTAGATGTACCAAACAACACAATTCCAACGTGATCCTCCTCGAGGTTTAACACCATTCCTTGAAGGCCATTATCAAATGATACAAGTTCTCCATACTGTGCATTAGAAAGGCCATAAACTCTTGCGATACCATCCCCTACCTCTAGTACAGTTCCGATTTCATCAAATGACGACTGAATATCTGCTGATTCTAATTGTTTTTTTAATAGTGCTGAAACTTCAGCTGGTTTAATTTTTTGCATTTCTTAAATTTTAATTCTTTTTCTTTTTTTGTGATGGACCTCCATAAAACAAGGTCATATTTAACTTTAATTTGTTTTAAGCTGTTTTTGCATTTTCTCTAATCTTTTTTTAACACTTGCGTCTAGCCTTTTATTATCAAAATCTAAGGTAAAACCTGCAATTAAAGATTTATCTTTCTTTTTTGTCAGCTTAATTTTTCCTTGCTTTATTGAAGACAAATACTCCTCTATTGCCTGTTTAATGTCATCTGAAATCTCTACTGGAGTAGTAACTGTAACTTCTATAATATTATTATATTGATTGTATTGATCTACAAAAACCCTACACACATCTAGAAGAATATTTATACGGTTATTTAAAGATAAAAGATGAATTAACTTTGAAATATTAGGCAAAGATTGATTGGTTAATTCATTTAAAAGCTTTGTTTTATTTTCCCTAGAAATAGTTGGGTTTGCAATAAAATCTTTTAAATCGTCAGATTCTTCTAAAATATTTATTAATGAGCATATCTCCTCAAATAAGACATCTAAATTCCCCTCGTCAATTGAGTTGCTGATAAGAGCTTTTGAGTATCTTTTAGAAGAAGTTCCTAGTGCCATAATTATTTGTCAAATTTTTTCTCTTTTAATAATTTGTCAATATAGTCTTGATGATTTTTATTGTCATCTAATTCTTGCTCTAATACTTTAGATGCAATATCAATTGAAAGATCTGCAACTTGATTTTTAATTTCATTCAGCGCTGATCTTTTTTCGTTTTCAATTGAGGTACGGGCTTGAGCTAAAATATTTTCAGCTTCTGAACGGGCATTAGATTTTGCTTCCTCAACAAGGTCTTTACCTGACTGTTTTGCTTGATTAATCATAGCATCACTTTCAACTCTAGCTTCTTGAAGAATTTTTTTATTTTCTGCCTGAAGATTTTCCATTTCTTTCTTCGCTTCTTTGGCAGAATTTAGAGAGTCTCTAATTGACTTTTCTCTTTCATTTACAGCATCTAAAATTGGTTTCCACGCATATTTTCTAAGTAAGAAAATTAGCGTAACAAAAATTATAGTCTGCCAAAAGAAGAGGCCAGATGAAAATTCACTTATTAATTTTTCCATAAACTAATTCAATTAGTTAACTGCAAATAATGCAGCAAAAGCAATTCCCTCTACAAGGGCTGCTATTACGATAGCTGCTACAAGAATTTTATTAGAAGCATCCGGTTGTCTACCAATGGCATCCATAGCACCACGACCGATAAGTCCAATACCAATTCCTGTTCCAATGATTACAAGTCCTGCTCCGACTATTTTAGGTATTTCCATTTTTATTTATTTAAGTTATACATTTATTTAAAGTTAATGTTCGTCCTCCTGAACTGCAAAACCAAAATATAAAGCTGATAAAAGCGTAAAAATATACGCTTGTAATAAGGCTACTAATATTTCGATCATTGAAATAAAGAATACAAGGACAAGTGATAAGCTTGATCCAACTAGATTTTTAAAAATAAAAATCAGTCCAATCAGGCTGTATAATACAATGTGACCTGCAAGAATATTTGCATATAACCTAATCATTAAAGAGAAAGGTTTAATAAATACTCCTAAAAGCTCAATTGGTGCCAGAAGAGGTTTAAGCCATACTGGAACACCTGGCATCCAAAAAATATGCTTCCAATATGTTTTATTTGCAGTAAGGTTTGTAATTAAAAAAGTAATTAACGCTAACCCGAAAGTTACTGCTATATTTCCAGTTACGTTAACACCTAATGGGCTTAAACCAAGAAGGTTTAGAAACCATATAAAAAAGAATACAGTTAGTAAAAAAGCCATATACCTTTTATGTTTTTCCTCTCCAATACTTGGAATTGCAATTTCATCTCTTATTAGAATTACAATTGGCTCAAAAAATCTACCCGCTCCTCTAGCTATTAAATTATTCTCTTTGTATGATTTAGCTAATGAAGTAAACAGGAAAAACATTAATATTGAAACCAAGAGGATTGAAAAGACACTTTTTGTTATTGATAAATCTAAAGGCATAGCATTAGTTATCTTTCCAGCATCATTATAAGAAATATATCCTTCTGAGTTGGTTTCGTATATCTTTCCATGATCTAGCTTGTAAAATTTTCCTGAAGACTCTACAACTTTTTTTCCATGATCTAATTTAGAAGACATGAAAAACTTAATCCCATCATCAATTAATATTACAGGAAGGGGAAATCCATAATACTTTTTTTTACCAGTTACTTTATCCTTAGTTGAGAAAAGAGAAAAATCATGAGAGTCCTGAACGTGATGATATATATATTCGGTAATTTCTTCTTGAATTGTTTGCTTTTTTTCTTCTTCTTTCGCGTGGGTAAAGGAGGCAGATAAAAGTATCAACAATAGAAAAAAAGATCTGCTTTTTGTATACATCATGCTTAAACTAAGTAGATTAAGTTTTGCGCGACAAATGTAATATATAAATACATATTTATAAAATCATTTGAGGTCAAAATTTAAAAAGTTATTTTAAATTTTTTGTCTGGCTAATTACTAGAAAAATAATCAATATTATCCCTACTATAGAAAGTGCTAGAGTGAAATGATTATCTTGGTTTGCGAAATATTTATCCGCTCTTTTTCCAAGGTTTGTAAGAAGGTACATTATTAATGCAATCTGAATAAATAAACCAGAGAATACAAGCCAGGGTTTAGGCTGTTTTTTCACGTGCGTCGTTGAAGTTTGCAATCTTTTTAAGGGGAGCTATATTTGCAGTATCATTCTGCATTGAAGATTTTGCATTAAAAACAGCTCCGGATTCTACAATTAATTTTGACATTACTACATCACCTTGGACTTCACCTGAAGATCTAATTGATAAGAGATCTTCAACATGGATTGTTCCACTAAATTTACCCTCAATATCAGCTGAAGAACAAACAATGGTCCCATCTATTTTTCCATTTTTACCGATAACTACCTTGCCTTTTGTTTCAATGTTTCCCTCAAATGAACCATCAATCCTAAAGTCTGATTCTGATGTGAAATTACCTGTAAAACTAGTGTTCTTCTCAATGGTATTGCAGCTTGCTGATAGATCGTAATTTTTCATCTTATTAAAATTGGGAAATAAAACTACAATTTTATTTTTAATTAATACCTTTTTTATAGTAATATTGCGCTGATAATCAGTCACTATATGTCTAAAAAAATAACAATTATTTGCGATGATATTGAGTATAATCTAGAAATGAATGATGATAAAACCATTTTAGATTTTGCTCTTGAAAACGATATAGATGCTCCTTATTCTTGTCAAGGAGGTATTTGTAGCACCTGTTTAGCAAAACTAGATAAGGGTTCCGTAAAAATGGATAATAATCAAATTCTAACTGATGATGAGATTCAAGAAGGTTATATACTTTCTTGCCAATCAAGGCCAACTTCAGATGAAGTTGTAATTAATTATGATGAGGTTTAG
>ERZ802831.1641-NODE-1641-length-10820-cov-14.4786_pt1 | contig 10820 bp, 9 predicted proteins | sample MGYA00345655_ERZ802831 | MGnify/ENA primary metagenome ERZ802831 (study PRJEB30503, sample SAMEA104212376) | marine metagenome | biome: Westerlies Biome; feature: [SRF] surface water layer (ENVO:00010504) within the epipelagic zone...; material: water...
TTAAAAAGGAAATTGAAGAAACTTCCCGCGATATTGAAGAGACGGTAAAAAACGAAGAAAAAGAATCTGCGAAATAAGAAGGCGTTATTTTGTCTAAACAAACGATACGATCCGTTCAAAAACGCATCGCCAATGGAGAACTTCGGCTACGAGATTTGGTAGCAGAACACCTATCGACCATTGAAAAAAATAACACAGAGATTAATGCGGTTACCCACCTTGACATAGAAGGTGCATTAGAGAGGGCAGACCGTATAGAAGCTAAAATTAAGGATGGCACTGCAGGACCTTTAGCAGGGGCTGTAGTTGGAATAAAGGAAGCTATTTGCGAAGCTGGGAAACCCGCTACCTGTGCTTCGAATATGCTCCGTGATTTCAAGAGTGTGTATAATGCTACTGTCATTGATCGAATGCACAAGGACGATGCACTGTTTTTGGCAAGGCTCAATATGGATGAGTTTGCTATGGGTTCTACCAATGAATATTCCATACACGGGCTTGCAAGAAACCCTCATAATACGGATTATGTAACAGGTGGTTCATCCGGCGGTAGCGCGGCAGCAGTAGCGGCACATTTTGTACAAGCTAGCCTTGGTTCAGATACAGGCGGATCTATACGTCAACCTGCAGCGTATTGTGGTGTTGTAGGACTTAAACCTTCCTACGGTAGAGTTTCAAGATATGGTTTGATTGCCTATGCCTCTTCATTTGACTCTATCGGACCATTAACTAATTCAGTTGAAGATGCTGCATTACTATTAGGCAGCATTGCCGGTCATGATAAAAATGATATGACCTCGGTTGCTGCGCCCGTTTCTGATTACATGGATGCAGTCGATAAACCAACTCAAAACCTCCGTATAGGTATACCTGAGGAATACTTTGGAGAAGGTTTAGATACTGAAATCCATCAAGAAATAATGAAGATGATGAGTCAGTTAGAGGCAGAAGGTGCTACATTGGTTCCCATTAAACTTCCTCATAGTGAATACGCAATTTCCACTTACTATATATTGGCTACTGCTGAGGCTTCTAGTAATCTCGCTCGTTATGATGGTGTGCGATATGGTCACAGAGCCTCTGTAGAAGAAATAAAAAAGCTTGAGAGTAAAGATACGGCTTTGAATAAGATGTATAAACTAAGTCGGACTGAAGGCTTTGGCATGGAAGTAAAACGTCGCATCATGCTCGGTACCTATGTTCTGAGTTCTGGGTATTATGATGCTTATTATGCTAAGGCACAGAAAGTGCGACGATTAATCCAGCAAGATTTCCTAGAAGCGTTTGAACAGGTTCATATCATTGTTAGTCCAACTGCACCTACAACCGCATTTCCTGTTGGAAGTAAATTAGATGATCCTGTGCAAATGTATCTCAACGATATATATACTATTTCGGCTAATTTAGCGGGTATTGGTGGGATTAATGTGCCGATTGGATTTCATTCTAATGGTTTGCCTATGGGAATACAATTTATGGCACCTGCATGCAAAGAAGAAAGGTTGATTGCCTCAGCTAGATTAATAGAGCGCCTTCAGGCGTAGGATAATTTACATGAATCAAGCCTATATAGAGCTTCAGCTTCAGTTGCACAATACAGACCCCTCATTCATTATCGCTGAGCTTAACGAATGGGGATTTTCAGGTTTCGATGAAACGGAAGACCTACTGAAGGCATACATTGAACAGTCTATTTGGTCTAATGTGCAAACAGAGCTAAAGAGATTTTTGGCGAGTCTACCGGAGTTAACTATAGTCGCTGAGCAAATCATACAGCAAAAGAATTGGAATGAGGAATGGGAAAAGAGTATTCAGCCCCAGGTAATTGGACCCTTTTATGTGTATCCTAGTTGGAATAAAAAAGTAATTCCCACCGCGTCCATTCCGCTCATGATTGATCCTAAAATGGCTTTTGGAACGGGCACCCATGAAACAACTAGGCTATTGCTATCTTGGTTACCATCAGTCGTAAAAAAAATGGACACGGTTTTAGATGCTGGTACCGGAACAGGTATTTTAGGAATAGCAGCCAGTAAGCTTGGTGCGAGTTCTATAGAGGGTTTTGATAGTGATCCTTGGAGTGTAGAAAATGTAGCCGAAAATATTGAGAAAAATGAGGTAGTTAACTTCAAGGCTCATTTTGGAAGTATGGAACAAATTAATCCAGCTCAAAAATTTGATGTTATCCTAGCTAATATTAATACCGTTGCCCTTAGTGAACTAGTTCCTGTATTTAAAAAATATCTAAAGCAAGATGGTTCATTACTACTATCTGGCTTGCTTAGCATTGACATAGATTTGTTCACGGATCAGGTCATTCGAGACGAGTTCACTATACGTAAGAAAAATGAGTTAGGAGAGTGGTCTGCACTTTGGTTAAAGCCCGTTGTTTACTAAATTCAGTAGCATTTTGATCAAGTTAGTTCAAGCTTTCTCCAACCATAAAAGCTTTTCTTTAATCCGATAACTATTGTATACAGCATCAATTGATATAGGCACAAATTCTGTTTTGCTGCTCATTGCCGAGCAAACAGAACTAGGATTGCAGGTACATGAAGAAGTGCAGCGTTTGCCTAGATTGGGTGCTATGGTAGATTCTAATGGAGTTCTCGCTAGGCAGAGTATAGATAGGGTTCTTGAGGTATTAACGGAGTATGCCGAGATTATCCAAACCTATGGTGATGGAGTACTCAAAAAAACAAGGGTCACGGCAACAAGTGCTGTTCGAGATGCAGCCAATAAAAACGAATTTTTGTCACTTGTCAAGGAGATTGTTGGCTTTGAAATTCAGATACTAAGTGGGGAAGAAGAAGCAAAATACACCTATTTAGGAGCGATCAGTCAAACAAAGGTAGAATCCAATTCCATATTAGTAGTAGATATTGGTGGGGGTAGTACCGAATTAGCTATGGGCGACTCATCTCAATGGTTACGTGGAATTTCAGTTGATATGGGATGTGTTCGGTTCAATGAACGTTATTTGGTTCACAATCCCCCATATCAAGAAGAGATTGGAGAGTGCAGGCGTTCAATAGAAGCATTATTGGAGTCAACGAAGCTACGATTCCCTCCAAATACACAAGTTGTTACTGTCTCTGGTACCGCTACCTCATTAGCAGCTATTGATCAACAGCTGTTTCCTTATCAATTATCCCGAATAAATAATTATCGATTAAATACCGACAAATTAGCCAAGAGTATTGAGATTTTCAGTTTGCATACCTACGAACAATTGATTGACTTACATCCCGAAGTAATGCAGGGTCGAGCAGACGTATTTTTAGCTGGCTTACTGATACTAGAAGGGGTGCTTCGATTCGCAAGCGTTGAAGAATTCATTGTGTCTAGTGGTGGAATTAGACACGGTATACTGCTAAGTTAAGCGCTATGTCTAGCCATAACTCCGAACATACCACCCGTCAAGATGCCTCTAGTAGCTCATTACAAGATGATCATTGGGTAGTATTGGCTGTTAAGGGAGATGAAAAAGCCTATTCTGAGTTAACTCAAAAATATCAAAAACCTCTTTATTTCCATGTACGTAAAATGATCCGAAATCCCGACTTTGCGGAGGATTTAGTTCAAGATATTTTTTTAAAAGCATTTAAAAGCTTGAAAAACTACAAGAATGATTACGCATTATCGACTTGGCTATATCGAATAGCAACGAATCATACCATCGATTATTTGCGAAAGAAAAAGCTTGAAACTCTCAGTATTCATGCAGATGATTCCGATGATACGCATGCTACTATTCAACTAGCGGATGAAGATAGTTTTACTGATGAGCCCATGATAAGGCGGGAGCGGAAAAATAAAGTACACGAGGCTATTGATCAATTACCGGAAAAATATAGAGAAGTTATATTAAAACGGCATATCGAGGAGAAAAGCTATCAAGAAATTGCCGAGGAGATGGATATACCACTAGGCACGGTAAAGGCTCACATATTTAGAGCAAGAGAATTATTGTATAAATACATGAAGGATACCATCCAAGATTATTGATGGTTCTTTAACACGATGGTAGCATTTCGTAGGAAATCCTTGTATTTGACACGGCGAACCGCTGTTCCATTAAAATATTCCTCGTATTCTTCTTCTTGAAGTTGCGACCATTCCAATGGAGTAAGAGACATCCAATTATCGTTGGGCTGGAATTCGGGCCAATGCCCTAAAAGCGCCTTTCTATTCCAAGGGCATACTTCTTGGCAGATATCACAGCCAAAAATCCAGTTCCCTATTTTTTCCTGAAAGAAAGACGGTATTTCTCCATCGTGTTCAATATTCCAGTGAGAAATACACTTAGCTCCATCTACTTTTTGTGGCTCATAGATAGCATCGGTAGGACAGGCATCGATACAACGCCTACATGTGCCGCAATGGTCGGTGGTAGGATGATCATATAACAAGGGTATATTCAACAGTATGTCAGCAATAAAGAAGTATGAGCCTAACTGTTTATTGAGTAAGTTGCCATTTTTACCAATCCAACCTAGGCCTGACCGTTGGGCCCAACTTCTTTCGAGTACCGGTGCTGAATCCACAAAATAGCGCCCCTCCACAAATGGTATTTCTTGTTGAATTCGCTGGTAAAGTAATTTAAGTTTTTTTTTGATTACCCGGTGATAATCTCGTCCCTGAGCATATCGAGCAAATGAGACACCTTTGTTTGACTGGGAGTGATCATCTTTTCTATGATAACTCACCAATAGGGAAATAACGCTTTGAGTACCTGGAACAAGTAGACGTGGATCAACTCGTTTATCATGATTGTTTTCCATCCATGACATGGTCCCATTACGTCCTTGTTCTAGCCATGTGCTAAGTCGCCTATCGTCATCTTCTAAATAGGTTGCCTGAGCAAATCCAATGGCATCAAAGCCCATTTCAAGGGCAGTGTTCCGAATAAACTGAGTCCATCGCGCTTGTTCTTGGGTAATCATGGTTGGGTTTATTTAGCTCTGAATTACGGCTTTATACGGCTAAGCTTTGGCACTATTGGAATGCAGTGTTTCAAAGAATAATAGTTCTAACTACTAGATTTCATGAATATGATACTAGCTGCCTAGATATCCAAATCATTAATCTTTCCATCCTTGAGCATGACCGTTCGACTTGGATATTTCTTTACAAGGCTATGATCATGGGTAACCATTAGAATGGCAGTGCCTCTTTTGTGTATTCCCAATAGAATATCCATGATTTCTCTTGAGGCATCAGGGTCTAAATTTCCAGTGGGTTCATCGGCCAGTAATAGTCGAGGTTCATTGGCCAAAGCACGAGCGATAACTACTCGTTGTTGCTCTCCGCCCGAAAGATCTTGTGGCATCTGTTTAAAACGATGGCTAAGACCGACTAGAGCCAGTAATTCATTTACTTTTGCGGGTATCTTTGACGAAGGAAAGCCTGTTACATGTAGAGTAAAAGCCACATTTTCAAAAATATTACGATCCATGAGCAATTGGAAGTCTTGAAAAACAATGCCCATACTGCGCCGAAGTTCAGGTATTTTTTTGCTTTTCAGGCTATTTAATTGATAACCATTCACCACAACTTCACCTGATTGCGCAATTACATCGCGGTATAATAATTTTAAAATACTGCTCTTTCCCACACCTGTAGGGCCAATTAAATACACAAACTCTTGTTGAACTAATTTGAAATTAGCATCGATTAAAATACTACGATGGTCGTAATTCAACGAAACGTTTTTTAATTGAACTATGGCTTCTGACATCTGGCTACAACGGTTATTCGGGTTGATGTGGACCTTGCTTCATTAAAGGAAAAGGCATCATAAAAAGCTAATGCTTTTAGGGGACTTTTATCCAATAGTTTCTTTATCTGCACCAGTTCGTACGCTCTTTGTTTATGCACTTCAATCCATGCCTGCTGAGCTGTTCGGCTACGATCAATAATTTCAAAAGAATTGGTATGGATGTTATGTTTAGGGTCGAAGGAACTTGTTCGATAGTAACGAATATGATGGTAGTCACCTTCGATTTCATTCAAATGTTGTACGGCTTCAATAGAATTTTTTGGAGTTGAAAAATCAAAAATTAGCAGTCCATTTACTGTTAAGCATTTTGCTGCTTCATGAAAAAAATGTTCAATTTCTCCTGGTTGTAACAAATAATTAACGCTGTCAAACACACTTATTAGGGCATCTTGTTCTCTAATGGCCAATAAATCATCAAATGATGCCTCAAAACAGGGAATAGGTTGAGCTAAAGTATCAAGCTTTTTACTACCAACTAGAACCATATCTGGGGATGCATCACAAGCTTGTAAGTCATAATCCCCTAATTTACTCAATTCTAAGGTCAAGGAGGCAGTTCCACAAGAGAGCTCGGTTATCGCAGTTGGCTCTGGATGATGTTGATGCAACAGATCATCTATATATTCTGCCCAATAAGCATAGTCTACATCACTCATTATATGATCATAAATCTCAGCAAGTTTTGAGTAGATAGGCTTTTTTTGGATTTCATTCATTATGCTTGGCTTGGTTTCGTTGCACGTGTTAGGTAAGCTAATGCCACCTTATATGCTTCTAACATGGAGTCGTGTTCTGCGATCCATTTCCCTGCAATGTCAAAGGCGGTTCCGTGATCCGGAGAAGTGCGAATAAATGGTAATCCTAGAGTGCAATTTACCCCTTTTCCCATAGACCATAATTTAAATGGGGCTAAGCCTTGATCATGGTGTGCGGCAAGAACAACATCAACCTGTAAAAATTGCTTTCTGCCAAAAAAAGCATCAGCGGGGAAGGGACCTGTTAGCTCGACAGTTGGGTCATCTTGAAAGAATCGCATAACAGGAGCCATAATTTCCTGCTCTTCTGTACCAAGTACTCCACCGTCCCCTGCATGAGGGTTTATACCTAATAAAGCAATCTTAGGTATTCGGTCTGGATAGTAAGTGTTATAATGAGAACAGATAATCCTAATTTTAGATTGAATGGTCGTTTGATTAATATGTTCAACCACCGATTTTAATGGCACATGAGTGGTTAGTAAGCACACATTTAACCCCTTACCAGAAAGCATCATGACCACATCATCCACGCCCGTTTGTTCCATCAAATATTCGGTATGCCCTGGTACAGAATATCCCGCAAGGTGAATACTCTCTTTTGAAATAGGAGCGGTTACCAGGGCTTGTGCCTGTTTGTTTAAGCAGAGTTTAATCCCTGTATCTACCGATTGCATGCTTAGCATACCAGCCAACGAATTATGTTGCCCATAGTTACTACTTGAAAATTCTAAGTCAGACCAAGAGTCAAAGGACTCTAGCACATTAATAGCCCCTTCAACTATCTCATTTTCATCTGTTATATAGTGAAGGGTTGGCAGTGGATTTGATGATGTAGAGAAATAACTTTTTTGATCCTTGATAAGTCTTTGAACAAGGTGGTGAGGGGCAGCTACAATGGGAGTGGATTGAGATAAATCAATGTTTAAGAGCGTTTTTAGGCTAACCTCAGGACCAATACCATTTGGATCACCAATTGAGACAACTAAACGAGGCTTAGTGCTCAATATTAATTCTCCTGATTTGCGTTTATTAAAGTGAAATCTCCAAAGCCTGAACTTGCGGTGAAAACGAAGGTTCTATTTGGGTATATCCATTCTTCAATAACCCTTCCGTTAGTAGGAAAACTACGGACAATTTCTCTCGGTGGTCCGATTTTAATGTAGATTTGACCTTGGTCAGAATCGTATCCTTCGGGTTTACTTGTAGTCGAGTATTGGTCAAAAGCGTAATCAATTCTACGATAGTATTCGCTCATTAATTCATTTTTAGCGGTTGTCGGGATAGGATCTTTTGATTCCCAAAATGAATTAAACCAAGTTAGTTTTTCTTCTTGATTTTTCTTTAAAACATCTTCAATCATCTTCTCGGGCATTATATAACGCAGCATTTCTATAGCAACATCGAGTTGTAATAGGCTGGTCGGCATATCCTGCCAGTAGGTCTCGAAATTCAATGAATAAATCACTTGGTCATTCGATTTTAGCTCTAAATTATACCCTTTATTCTCTAAAATTTCTGTCTCTAGTTCAATCAGGTAGAATTGTGTATGAAATATCGAAGTACTCTCAAGGAGTTGGTTGCTTAAAGGTAGGCTCACCTCAAAGAAGGGTAGTTCCGAGCGTTGAATAGTTTTCGTACCTAAGACAGACCTGGGTGTTGATTTTGTGGAAATAACTAAGTCAAAACTGGATAAGGAATCCAGTGCAAAAATTGGAATTCCAAGGTAGGATTTTTCGCTAAAAATTACCCGGTTGGTTGAGCCAATCCATGTAGCAATGGTTGTTTTGTCCTTTGTCAAAAAAGCTATGTTAGCATTGGTAGTGCTGTCTTCTGAGGCATTAAACAAGTAAAGGGGAAGTTGAGTTTTAGGGGGATACAATTGCAACCCAATTTCTCGGAGAATTTCTTTAGGAATATATTGTTTGAATGTGGTGCTCTTAGAATCTGAGTTTCTAGTTCTCCGCCTGTTTGGATTGAGCCGTTCAAGTTTTTTTGAATCGATTTGTATTCCGGTAATCGCAGGCCACCCCTTTAAATAGGTATAATCCATGTGAATGGTGTACTCATCTAAAGGTAGTGATAGTGTCGTTAGCACCTGGGTAAACTCGTTGGGGTCTAGGGTTTGGTCATACTGATTGACAATGACCGTGTCTCCAATAAAAATTCTTTCAGCCAATTCTCTAGAATTCTCGTCTTCATAAAACCCTTTGTAGATTTCTACGTTTAATTGATAGCGAGCCGCATAGCTACTATCCGCCTGTCTTTCAAAGGATAACTGTTGATGGGGTATAGATAAGAAAACGGTTAAAAGAGCAGAATCGTTTTTTGCTTGAACCCATTGAAAATCTACATCAAAACCTTTCTGAATCTTACTTTGTGCCAAATATCGATAGGAATCAATTGCTTGAGCCTTTACATCTGGTACATTGGTAAGACCTAGAAATAAAACGAACAGGAATTTTGATCCATAACCAAGCAGTTTGGCAAGACCTCTTTTGGGCTTATCACTACTTGGTTTCTTCATATATAAACGCGTTTTGACGGGTTGATTGTTAGTGGATTTCAATTTTATCAAGTATGGAGTTAAACGTGCTGCTTGGGCGCATGGCTACATCTAGAACGCTTTTTTCCATGAAATAGTACCCATTAATGTCTTGTTTTTTACCTTGTACACCGATTAATTCAGAGACAATTGTTTCTTCTTTATCCTTTAGTTCCTGATGTATATTAGCAAACATAGAGGCCAAAGCAGTGTCTGTTTTTTGTTTAGCTAATTCCTCAATCCAATACATAGCTAAATAAAAGTGACTACCACGGTTGTCAATGCCACCTAGCTTACGTGTTGGGGACTTGTTTTCGCGAAGAAAGGTGCTATTAGCAATATGTAAACTTTCAGATAGAATCAAAGCACGTTCATTGGAAAACGTTTTGGCTAAATGGGCTAACGATTCTGCTAACGCTAGAAATTCACCTAATGAATCCCAACGTAAATAATTTTCTTTTTTAAATTGTTGTACATGCTTTGGAGCTGATCCACCGGCTCCAGTTTCAAATAACCCACCGCCATTCATCAAAGGAACAATAGAAAGCATTTTTGCACTTGTTCCTAGTTCAAGAATAGGGAAGAGGTCAGTTAGGTAATCTCGTAACACATTTCCAGTTACTGAAATAGTATCAAGACCCTGACGAAGTCGCTTAAGCGTGTATGAAGTTGCTTGACTAGGGGACAGAATGCTCAATTCAAGACCTTTAGTATCATGCTTTTTGAGGTATGTACGGACCTTATTAATTAGTTGCCCGTCATGTGCTCGTTCTTCATTTAACCAGAATACAGCAGGAGTGTTGGAATCTTTAGAACGATTTACAGCCAACTGGACCCAGTTTTGGATGGCGGCATCTTTAACCAAGCAAGCTCTCCATATATCACCCTTTTCAACCTGATGTTCCATCATTACCTGGCCATCGTCAGTAACCACTCGAACGGTACCCGATTGATGAATCTCAAAGGTATTATCATGAGAGCCATATTCTTCTGCTTTCTGGGCCATTAATCCCACGTTTGGCACACTTCCCATAGTAGATGGGTTGAAGGCACCGTGTCGCTTACAATCCTCTATCACTTCATGGTAAACGGACGCATAACTGCTATCGGGTATAACCGCTAAGGTATCTTGGGTTTCCCCATTTTTATCCCACATTTTTCCAGATGTACGAATCATTGCAGGCATAGAGGCATCAATGATTACATCACTAGGAACATGTAGATTGGTAATACCATTATCAGAATCCACCATGGCTACTTCAGGGCCATGCTCAAGAGCTTTTTCGAGGGCCTCTTGCAGATTCTCTTGTTCCGATGACGACAGTTTATTAAGATTGTTATATAAATCACCTAATCCATTGTTGGGATTGAAATTAATCTTATCAAGTAGTACTGAATGATCTTGGAATACTTCGTTGAAAAAAACCTCTACAGCATGTCCAAAAATAATGGGGTCAGAAACCTTCATCATAGTGGCTTTCATGTGGATAGAGAACAACACATTTTGTTCTTTTGCTGCTTGAATTTGTTCCCTTAAAAAAGTTCTTAGTGCGTTTACACTCATGAAGGTTCCATCCAGAATGTCACCCTTTTGAACAGGGGTTCTAGGCGTAAGTACGGTAACCTCCATGTCCTCATTCACATGTTCAATACGGAAATTTCCATCTTCTAAAACAGTCACTGATTTTTCGTTATGAGCAAAATCATCATTGGTCATAGTAGCTACAGAGGTTTTCGA
>ERZ802831.1642-NODE-1642-length-10815-cov-52.549_pt1 | contig 10815 bp, 8 predicted proteins | sample MGYA00345655_ERZ802831 | MGnify/ENA primary metagenome ERZ802831 (study PRJEB30503, sample SAMEA104212376) | marine metagenome | biome: Westerlies Biome; feature: [SRF] surface water layer (ENVO:00010504) within the epipelagic zone...; material: water...
CTTTGCCTTCTATCAAAACCGGCTCAAAAGCTTGAATGCCCAACCGGTGCAAAGTGGGCGCGCGGTTCAACATCACCGGGTGTTCCCGGATCACTTCATCTAGAATATCCCATACTTCAGGGCGCTCTTTTTCAACAAGTTTCTTGGCTTGCTTCACCGTGCTAGACAGCCCTTTGGCCTCAAGACGGGAATAGATAAAAGGCTTGAACAATTCGAGCGCCATTTTCTTTGGCAAGCCGCATTGATGCAGCTTCAGCTCTGGGCCCGTCACGATCACCGAACGGCCAGAAAAATCGACACGCTTTCCAAGTAAGTTTTGACGGAAACGACCCTGTTTGCCTTTCAGCATGTCCGACAGAGATTTCAACGGCCGCTTATTGGCACCGGTGATCACGCGGCCACGGCGGCCATTATCGAACAACGCATCCACAGATTCCTGCAGCATCCGCTTTTCGTTGCGCACGATAATATCGGGGGCGCGCAATTCGATCAGCCGCTTCAAACGGTTGTTCCGATTGATCACACGCCGATAAAGATCGTTTAAATCCGACGTTGCGAACCGGCCGCCATCCAAGGGCACCAAGGGGCGCAGCTCCGGCGGGATCACCGGCACAACGGTGAGGATCATCCATTCCGGGCGATTGCCCGATTCCAAAAAGCTTTCAACCACTTTCAAGCGTTTGATGATCTTTTTCGGTTTCAACTCACCCGTGGCTTCTTTTAGATCCGCGCGCAATTGCTCTGCTTCGGATTCCAAATCGATCGCCGCGAGCATTTCGCGGATCGCTTCCGCGCCGATATTGGCGGTAAACGCATCCATACCGAACGTATCTTGCGCGTCCATATACTCTTCTTCGGTCATCATCTGACCATAGGTCAAGTCGGTCAGACCAGGTTCGATCACCACATAGTTTTCAAAATACAGCACGCGTTCCAAATCACGCAGCGTCATATCCAGCATCAAGCCAATCCGCGATGGCAGCGACTTTAAGAACCAAATATGCGCGACGGGTGAGGCCAGTTCGATATGCCCCATACGCTCCCGGCGGACCTTTTGCAGCGTTACTTCAACGCCACATTTTTCGCAAACAACGCCGCGATACTTCATTCGTTTATATTTGCCGCACAGACATTCGTAATCTTTGGTTGGGCCAAAAATTCGCGCGCAGAATAAGCCATCACGCTCGGGCTTAAAAGTCCGGTAATTGATCGTTTCGGGCTTTTTAATCTCACCGAAAGACCATGAAAGTATCCGCTCTGGGCTGGCCAAAGAGACTTTGATCTCATCAAAAACTTTAGGTGAGGTTAACGGGTTAAACGGGTTGTTTGTCAGTTCCTGGTTCATTTTAATTCCTCTAATTGGAGACAGAAAGGTGGAGGCGTAGGCAAAAGCCCTACGCATCATCCTCCGTGTCCAAGAGTTCCATATTCAGGCCGAGACCACGGACTTCCTTCACCAAAACATTGAAAGATTCCGGAATGCCCGCTTCGAAGTTATCTTCACCTTTAACGATGCTTTCATAGACTTTCGTCCGCCCTGCAACATCATCTGATTTGACCGTCAACATTTCTTGCAATGTGTAAGCCGCGCCGTAAGCTTCCAAAGCCCAAACTTCCATTTCACCAAAGCGTTGGCCACCAAATTGGGCTTTACCACCCAATGGTTGCTGCGTGACCAAGCTGTAGGGCCCAGTTGAGCGAGCGTGGATTTTATCATCCACCAAGTGATGCAGCTTCAGCAGGTATTTTATCCCAACCGTGACAGGACGGGCGAATTGTTCCCCCGTGCGGCCATCAAACAGGATCGATTGACCCGATTTGTCAAAGCCAGCCCGCACCAGCGCGTCATTCACATCGCCTTCTTTGGCGCCATCAAAGACCGGTGTTGCGATCGGCACGCCATTGCAGACATTGCCTGCCGCTTCCAGCAAACTGTCTTCATCCATACTGGCAATGCCTTCTTCGTAGACATCATCACCATATGCCAGGCGCATTGCCTCACGGACCGGCGTCAAATCACCCGAACGACGATAATCATTCAAAGATTCATCGATATTCACGCCCAGACCGCGTGCCGCCCAACCCATATGGGTTTCCAAGATTTGGCCCACATTCATACGCGAGGGCACGCCCAACGGATTCAAACAGAAATCAACGGGCGTTCCGTCGGCCAAAAAGGGCATATCCTCCATTGGCACAACTTTTGAGATCACCCCTTTATTGCCGTGGCGGCCAGCCATTTTATCGCCTGGCTGCAGCTTGCGTTTCACCGCGATAAAGACTTTTACCATTTTCATAACGCCGGGGGGCAAATCATCGCCGCGGCGCACTTTTTCAACTTTATCTTCAAAACGGGCATCTAAAATCCGCTTTTGCACTTCATATTGCTCGTGCAGCGCCTCAACGGTCTTCGCATCGCCCTCTTCGCTCAACGCCAAATGCCACCACTGGCCACGGCTCAGACTCTCAAGCAAATCTTCGTCGATCACCGCATTGGCTTTGACGCCTTTCGGACCTTTAAGAGCCGTCTTGCCAATGATCATGCTGCGCAGACGGGCATAGATGTTGCGATCCAAAATCGCCAGCTCGTCATCGCGGTCTCGCGCCAGTCGCTCCACCTCTTCACGCTCAATTTGCAAAGCACGCTCATCTTTTTCAACACCATGGCGATTGAACACGCGCACTTCGACAACCGTACCAAAATCGCCCGGCTTAACGCGCAAAGATGTATCGCGCACATCCGACGCTTTCTCACCAAAGATCGCTCTGAGAAGCTTTTCTTCAGGCGTCATTGGGCTTTCGCCTTTCGGCGTGATTTTTCCAACCAGAATATCACCTGGCTCTACATCAGCACCAATATAAACGATCCCCGCCTCATCCAAATTGCGCAGCGCTTCTTCGCCAACATTTGGAATATCACGCGTGATTTCTTCGGGGCCAAGTTTGGTGTCGCGCGCCGCCACTTCAAATTCTTCAATATGAACTGACGTAAACACATCATCGCGCGCCACGCGCTCTGAAATCAGAATTGAATCTTCGTAATTATAGCCGTTCCAAGGCATAAACGCGACCACCACGTTTTTACCTAAAGCCAATTCACCTAAATCAGTTGAGGGCCCGTCAGCGATCACTTCGCCTTTAGACACTGCTTGCCCCACTTTAATGAGTGGGCGCTGGTTGATGCAAGTATTTTGGTTACTGCGCTGGAATTTACGCATCCGGTAAATATCAACACCCGCATCGCCAAGATCCAGATCTTCGGTCGCCCGGATAACGATCCGCTGCGCGTCAACCTGATCCACTACACCGGCGCGTTTCGCCATAATCGCCGCACCGGAATCTCGCGCTACGATTTCCTCGATGCCCGTGCCAACCAAAGGCGCCTCGGCCCGTAGCAAAGGCACCGCCTGACGTTGCATGTTCGAGCCCATCAAAGCGCGGTTCGCATCGTCATTTTCCAAAAACGGAATTAGCGAGGCCGCAACCGATACCAACTGCTTTGGGCTCACATCGATCAGGTCAACATTCTCAACGGGCGCAAGCGTGTAATCGCCAGATTGCCGCGTGCTCACCAGATCATTCACAAAGCGTCCGTTCAAGTCCAATTTCGCATTGGCTTGCGCCACCGTATGGCGCATTTCTTCTGTGGCAGAGAGGTAATGTACCTCATCCGTCACCGTCGCATCCTTCACGATCCGATAGGGCGTTTCGATAAAACCATATTTGTTCACGCGTGCAAAGGTTGCCAATGAGTTGATTAGGCCAATATTTGGCCCCTCCGGCGTTTCAATCGGACACATGCGCCCATAATGGGTTGCGTGCACGTCGCGCACCTCAAAACCGGCCCGCTCGCGCGTTAACCCGCCTGGGCCAAGCGCCGATAGGCGGCGTTTGTGAGTGACTTCAGAAAGAGGATTGGTTTGGTCCATAAATTGCGACAATTGGCTGGACCCAAAGAATTCGCGCACGGCGGCAGCAGCCGGTTTCGCGTTGATCAAATCCTGGGGCATCACAGTATCGATTTCGACCGATGACATACGCTCTTTAATCGCGCGCTCCATCCGCAGCAATCCGACCCGATATTGGTTTTCCATCAACTCGCCAACCGAACGTACCCGCCGATTGCCCAGGTGATCAATATCATCGACATCACCCTTGCCATCGCGCAGCTCAACCAGCGCCTTGATGCAAGATACAATATCCTCTTTGCGCAATGTGCGCTGCGTATCTTCTGCCTCAAGCGCCAGACGCATATTCATTTTCACGCGGCCAACCGCGGATAAATCATAGCGCTCGCTATCGAAAAACAGCGTGTCAAACAGCGCCGAAGCGGCATCTACGGTGGGCGGTTCGCCCGGGCGCATGACGCGGTAAATATCCATCAGCGCGGTATCACGGCTGAGGTTTTTATCCTGCATCATGGTGTTGCGCATATAGGGGCCAACATTGACGTTATCGATATCGAGTACGGGAATATCGACAAAACCAGCATCCATCAGATCTTTCAACGATCCGCCGATCATTTCGCCTTCTTTATCGTATTCCGCGGTCAGTTCGTCACCCGCTTCTACGTAAATCGCGCCGGTTTCCTCATTGATCAAATCTTGAGACACAAATTTACCAATGATTTGGTCAAATGGCACCAAAAGCTCGGTTACTTTGCCCTCATCGATCAATTTTTTCACCGCGCGGGGCGTTACTTTTTTGCCGGCTTCGGCAATCACTTCACCCGTCGCTGCATCGATTAGATCATAAATTGGACGTGTGCCGCGCACGCGCTCTGGGAAGAATTTCGTTTTCCACCCTTTGCCTTTCACAACGTGGAAATTCACCGTGTCATAATAGGCGCTCATGATGCCTTCTTGATCCAGGCCAAGCGCGTAAAGCAGCGTGGTTACCGGCAATTTACGACGGCGATCGATCCGCGCAAACACCAGGTCTTTGGCGTCAAATTCAAAATCAAGCCAAGACCCGCGATAGGGAATGATCCGGCAGGCGAATAACAGCTTACCCGAGCTGTGCGTTTTGCCTTTATCATGATCGAAAAATACCCCAGGAGAGCGATGCATCTGTGACACGATCACACGTTCGGTCCCGTTGACAACAAATGTGCCATTCGGTGTCATCAACGGCATATCGCCCATGAACACATCTTGCTCTTTAATGTCTTTTACCGATTTGGCGCCCGTATCTTCATCGACATCAAACACGATCAACCGCAGCGTGACCTTGAGCGGAGCGCTATAGGTCATATCACGTTGCTGGCATTCCTCGACGTCATATTTGGGCTTTTCTAAATCATAGCCAACAAATTCCAGCACAGAGGTTTCGTTGAAATCTTTGATCGGAAACACCGATTGGAAAACGCCTTTGATGCCTTCGCCATCAGTGGGAATTTCCGCCTCGCCCGAGCGCAAAAACAAATCATAAGATGATTTTTGCACTTCAATCAGGTTTGGCATGTCAAGAACTTCGCGAATTTTTCCGTAATATTTACGCAAACGCTTCTGGCCGAGATATGATTGAGCCATGGATATAGTACCTTTCAGTTTTCTCACCGGACGCGCGCGCTGTCGGGTACCAGCCGCGCCCCCATACGAGATCGCAAGATAAGATCAATGCCTGGCTTTCACCCAACGAAAGCCTCCCGATCTATTTATCCTGCCCAATAAAACGCCTGCTGAAGTAGGCTCTTTCTAAGACAGGTATGGCCAAGAGCGGGTTTCCCGCTCTCGGCCGATACGTACCAGGATACCCTGGCGGTGTTTACTTAAGCTCGACTTCGGCGCCAGCTGCTTCCAGCTTGGCTTTGATGTCTTCCGCTTCGGCTTTATCAACGCCTTCTTTGACAGCTTTGCCACCTGCATCAACCAGCTCTTTGGCTTCTTTCAGGCCTAGGCCTGTGATGCCGCGAACTTCTTTGATCACGTTAATTTTTGAAGCGCCTGCGGCTTTCAGAATTACGTCAAATTCTGTTTGCTCTTCAGCGCCGCCACCTGCGGCATCGCCACCTGCAGGGCCTGCCATCATGACAGCGCCACCCGCAGCAGGCTCAATGCCATACTCGTCTTTCAGGATGGTTTTCAGTTCTTGTGCTTCCAGCAGGGTAAGACCAACGATCTCTTCTGCAAGTTTCTTCAGATCAGCCATTTTCGACTCTTTCCGTTTCTAAGTTGTGTTCCAACGTATGGGGCATTTCCCTACGCAGATCTTAAGTTGCTTAAGCAGCTGCCTTGTCTTCGATGCTCGACAAAATGCCGGCGATATTCGAAGCAGGTGCGCCAATTGCGCCTGCGATGTTTGAAGCAGGAGCGCCGATGCAGCCCACGATCGAAGCAATAAGCTCTTCGCGTGAAGGCATTTTCGACACGGCTTCAACGCCGGCACGATCCAAAACATTCTCACCCATCGCGCCACCGAGAATTTCAAACTTTTTATTCTCTTTGGCGAAATCCTCGGCCACTTTGGCTGCTGCCACCGGGTCCTCGGAAAAGGTTAGAACAGTCATCCCTGTCAGAAAATCTGCTATGCCTGCGCATGGCATCCCATCAAGGGCGATCTTGGCGAGCCTGTTTTTGGCAACACGAACTGCGCTTCCACCCTGACGGGCGCGGGCGCGCAGATCTTGCATTTCAGCAACTGTAAGCCCTGCATAGTGAGACACTACCACAACGCCAGAGCTTTCAAAGATTTGGCCGAGTTCCTCGACCACTTTCTCTTTTTGTGCTCTATCCACAGTTTCACTCCAAATTTGGGGATCTCTCCCCGGCTCAAGTTTGCCACCCTAAAAGGGCAGCGTTCGGGTCCTAGGTCAGGGTCCCGAGGCCAAAACCACCCGAGGCTTGCGCCGCAGACTGATCCAATCTCGTTCCCCATCTCAGGAAGGATTTAACGAGCCTGCGCCCCACCCTCCGTCTCGGACAGAACGGATCCTAGCGGATCCGCTATTCGCTGCCCCTGCACAACCGCGCAAAAGGCAACCAATTTCTTAGCGTTGGCTTGCAGACCCCACATCGATCGTGACGCCAGCGCCCATTGTCGAACTCAGCGCGATCTTTTTCATGTAAGCGCCCTTGGCGCCCGAAGGTTTGGCCTTGGCCACAGCTTCTACGAATGCTTTGACGTTTTCGACCAATTTCGCTTCATCAAATGACGCTTTGCCAACGCCGGCATGCACCACACCGCCTTTTTCGGCTTTGAACTGCACTTCGCCGCCCTTCGCCGCTTTCACTGCCGCAGTGACATCCATCGTGACGGTGCCAACTTTGGGGTTGGGCATCAAATTGCGCGGCCCAAGCACTTTGCCCAAACGCCCAACAACCGGCATCATATCAGGTGTTGCAATGCAGCGATCGAACTCGATCTTGCCCCCTTGAACGATTTCCATAAGGTCTTCAGCGCCCACAATATCAGCCCCGGCCGCTTTCGCTTCATCTGCTTTTGCATCGCGCGCAAATACCGCAACCCGAACCGATTTCCCAGTGCCATTTGGCAGGCCGATAACGCCGCGCACCATCTGGTCAGCATGACGGGTATCAACACCTAAATTCACCGCAATTTCGATCGTTTCGTCAAATTTAGCGGTTGCGTTGGCTTTCACCAAAGCCACAGCCTCTTCAACTGACAAGTCAACTTTGCCATCTACCGCTTGGCGCACCGCGCGCATCCGTTTTCCAAACTTCGCCATCTTACTTCACCTCGATGCCCATCGAACGCGCTGATCCAAGTATGATCTGCATCGCACCTTCGATGTCGTTTGCGTTAAGATCGGTCATTTTGGCTTCTGCGATCTCTTTGACCTGCGCCGCGGTCACGGTCCCGGCTGTTTCGCGGCCAGGATTGGTAGCGCCTGACTTCAGCTTGGCCGCTTTACGCAAATAATAAGACGCGGGCGGCGTTTTAATATCCATCGAAAATGATTTATCCTGATAGTAGGAAATCACCGTCGGGCATGGCGCGCCTGGCTCCATATCAGCTGTTTTGGCGTTAAACGCTTTACAGAATTCCATAATATTAATGCCGCGCTGACCCAATGCAGGTCCTACGGGTGGCGAGGGGTTTGCTTTCCCCGCCGGCACTTGCAATTTAAGCGTGCCAACCAGTTTTTTGGCCATATGGCCTCTCCTTTTACCAACACTCCACTGACGCGTCAGCGGAGCTTTTCGTTGTCGTGGTTCGGGTACATCGGCCGCGACCGACTGCCCTTCCACGGGCTAAACTCAGGTTTGTTTGGTCACCTGAGTATATTCCAATTCGACCGGCGTCTCGCGGCCAAAAATCGACACTGTGACTTTCAGGCGCTGGTTCTCATCATCAACGCCTTCTACCAATGCGTCGAAATCTTCAAACGGGCCGTCGTTCACTTTGACTTTTTCACCGATCTCGTAGTGCAGCAATGTGCGCGGCGATTCTTCGCCTTCTTGAACACGGTTTAAAATCGCATTCACCTCTGCATCCCGCATCGGCATTGGGCGGCCCTGCGGCCCCAAAAACCCTGTTACGCGATTGATCGAGTTGATCAAGTGATACCCCTGATCACTCATCTCCATGCGCACCAACACATAGCCGGGCATGAAGCGACGTTCAGCCGTGACTTTTTTGCCACGCCGCACCTCAATCACCTCTTCGGTGGGCACCAAAACTTCTTCAATCTCACCTTCGAGATTTGCCTCGACCACAGATGTTTTTATTTGCTCGGCGATTTTCTTTTCGAAATTGGAAAGAACGCTTACCGAGTACCACCGCTTTGCCATCGAGTCTTAGGCCCTTCATATGCTGCGAATTTACTCGCTATTTCAAAACGTTAAGTCTTTTTTAAGCTTCTTAAGAACCAAAAAAATCGGCGCGCAACACGAATCGCCGCACGCCAAAAAGACTTTTGAAAGCTCCAATTACCCTCGAAACATTAGTATTTCAAGTAAGATTGGCGGAGCCTTCGAAAAAAAAATTACCTTAAAGCATCCAACAAAACCTGCAGCCCAGAGCGGATCCCTAAATCAACCAGCGCAAAGATAACCGCAGCCAAGGCCGCCATTACAAAGACCATGACCGTGGTCAAAAGCACTTCTCGCCGCGTCGGCCAGACAACCTTAGACACTTCGGAACGAACTTGCTGAATAAACTGCAATGGATTGCTGATTGCCATGGAACGACCTTTCAAAGTTATGCCGCACATAATGCGCTTTGCGGTAACTTTCAACCCATGATCACATCGGATAGCGCGCTCTTATCCTTCTAGCAGCGCTTAACTTCTTAGGCCTGAAGCAGCCATGCTGAACGCATATCTATAAAAATCTCTGGAACGGCAGATCTTTCGAACAGACTGTTTTGCAAAGAGGCACCAAAAAAATTGCCAACCCACCCGGTTTAATCTGGCCCTTCCACGCGCAGTTTCAAAGCCTATGAAGCTGTCAGACAACGTCATCCACAAAGCCAGGTTATACATCGGACCAATTGCTGTGCAGCGCCGATATTTTCCACCCGATGCACGCGCGTTAAACATGCTTTTTAAGACAGCGCAGCCTGTCTTTGTTTAAAGCCTGTTCAAAATGTCGGCTTCTTCAAAAAATTAAATTTTCTGCCACGGATAAAGCATGCGGGGAATGCTTAGAAAAACAATTACAGAGGAAGACATGTCAATCGGTAGAATGACCGTATTAGAATTGGGGGTCAGAAGAGACCACGCGAGATGCGGGCAATGTTTCCCGATGCTGAACTGGTCATAACTGTTCAAACCAGCCCCGCGTTACAAATGTCATTGGCGATATACCCAGCGATGAAGATACCAAAAGAAATCTGGTGGGGGGGAGAGCGCTATCAAGACAGCCTGAAAGCGTCGGTGAAAGACAGTTTCTATTACGAGGGTGATTTAAGAATGTTTTCAGCCCCCCCGGCCAAAATATTAAAGCCACGTTAAGCTATCAGGATAAGAAAGATCGCAGAAAGGCCGCTGCTTAAGCGGCAAGCCAAATAAAAAGCCCAACGAAAACGGCTAAGAACAATAGTGCAAATGTTGCAACCATACCACCAATGGCTGCGTCAGATTTGGGTTTGCGCCTCGGTTTTTCCGATTTTTTATCTTGCTCCACGAAATCTGACCTCATTTTTGAAAAATAGGCGGTGACCATGCACCGACTTTGGGTTGGTGTTTCAGGGCAAAAGCAAAAGAGGTTCGCTTCCCTCGGCGTGTTGTAGCGCATATGTTCTAAAAGCAAAAGACGCGCGCGATACGCACGGTTCTTTTTCGCCCTAGGCTTGCCCGTCTCGGGCCTGTTCATCAGCCCCGTCGTTTCCGCCTTTGCCATATCAAACGTTTTTCTTGGCCTTTCAAAGGCGCCATTTACTCCATTCTCTGCGGGAACAGATCTCAATTTGGCTGCGATGCCTGCTTGAAAAGGGCCTGATCTCGAACTATTTGACCCGAAATCTAACCCAATATCGTTTATAATTATTCAATGAACACCCGTCGGTGGCCCCTATAGGGGCAAAATGAAAACAGCTTTGCTAACCCGATGAGAGTGGCGTTCTGAAAAATTGGAGAAATAAGCGTGACCTCTCCAAAGATCATTGATTTCAGAACCTAAAGCCTCTTTTTTCTGCAACCTAGGCGGGGCCTGTCCCACCTCAGGCAAAAATCTTAAGAAAACTCTGCCGCGGGATAATAAGCGAATGTTAACTGTGCCTATTCCTGATAGGCTGGGAAACAGTATCTGGTTAATGCTGCCCAGATTGATAAAAACGATGTCATAAACAAGCAGAGCTCACACGGGAAAAAGAGATGATTGCACTTGAAGTTTACGCCAAGCTTACCGAAAC